>Ga0209979_1005239_pt1 | contig 10294 bp, 8 predicted proteins | sample AnhtaG_FD_183114 | JGI IMG/M metagenome (GOLD analysis project Ga0209979, IMG submission 183114) | Deep subsurface microbial communities from Anholt, Denmark to uncover new lineages of life (NeLLi) - Anholt_01485 metaG (SPAdes) (version 2) | ecosystem: Environmental > Aquatic > Marine > Oceanic >...
AAAAAAGCGTGGAAGCAGCGTTGGAGAAAGGCCGGGTCCAGGCTGAGGCATTGGGGGCTGAGATTACTGAAAAGGCCAGGGAAGATGCCACCCGCATCAGGGAGAGAACCGAGGCAGAGATTGTGCGGGCCAAGGAAGAGGCCCTGCTTGATGTCCGCAACGAGGTGCTCGGGCTTTCCACCACTATTACCTCAAAGATCCTGGCACGCAATCTTAAACCTGAAGATCAGGACAAGATTGTGGATGAAGTTCTTGCTGAGGTGGGAAGGAAACCGTGAGTATAGAGTTAGTTGCCACTGAATATGCCGAGGGCCTGCTGCACCTGGCGATAAAGAAGCAGGCGCTCGAGGAGTGGATGAAAGAGCTGAATCAGGTAAAGGCCGTATTTGACGAGAACCCCCGCTTCAGGATGTTTTACGAGTCACCGGTAGTGGGGCGGGCCGAGACCAAGAAGGCTATCATCCAGATTTTTGGGGGCAAGGTCTCGGATGAGGTCTTGAGGCTGCTCTTACTCCTGGTGGACAAGGAGCGCACCGTGATTCTCTCGGAACTCTGCCGGGTGTTTGAAAAACTGGTCCACCGGGAGCGCAAGGAAATTGAGATCAAGGTGGAAACCCCGGCTCCGATCTCCCATCAGGATGAGAAAAAGGTGAAGACCCTTATCTCCTCAAGCCTGGGGCAACAGGTTTATCTTACCAAGAGAGTCAGGCCCGAGATGATCGGCGGGATAGTGTTGGAGTTTTTAGGCCAACGTTGGGACGGCAGTGTTAAGGGTCATATGGAACGGCTTACTCATGAATTGAGAGAGCGCTGTCCTGCGACCGCGTTTTCAATTGAAGGAGGGTAGAGTTATGCGGATTCGTTCCGAAGAGATCGCCTCGGTTATCGCCAGGGAGATCGAGAACTATGAAGATAGGCTGGTTGCCGAGGAGGTCGGTACCGTAATGGAGGTAGGTGATGGTATCGCCCGCATTTATGGACTTCAGGGCGCGATGGCAGGTGAGATGCTGGAGTTTGAAAATGGGGCTTTTGGCCTGGCGCTTAACCTGGAGGAGGATTGCATCGGTGCGGTGATTCTGGGTGAATACCTTGATCTGAAGGAAGGCGGCACTGTCCGGAGGACGGGCAAGGTGGTGTCTGTACCCGTGGGAAAAGAGATGATAGGACGGGTGGTTACACCTTTGGGGATCCCCACTGACGGCGGACCAGCCATCAAGTCCGACAAATTCAGACCGGTGGAATCCCCGGCCCCCGGGGTCGCGGACCGGAAACCGGTAGAGGTGCCGCTGCAGACCGGTATCAAGGCTATTGATGCCATGACCCCGATCGGACGGGGACAGCGTGAGCTTATTATAGGCGACCGTCGTACCGGCAAGACTGCGATTGCCCTCGACACTATTATCAATCAGAAGGGGCAGGATGTAATCTGTGTCTATGTGGCTATCGGACAGAAAGAGTCCACTGTAGTGGGTGTGGTCGATACTCTGAGGAAATACGGAGCCATGGATTATACCGTGGTGGTGGAGGCGTCAGCCAGCTTGCCGGCGCCATTGCAATACATTGCCCCTTACGCGGGCTGCGCCATCGCCGAGTATTTCATGTACGAGGAAAATAAGGATACCCTTTGTATCTATGACGACCTGACCAAGCAGGCCCAAGCTTACCGGCAGTTGTCACTCTTGCTCAGGCGCCCCCCGGGGCGTGAGGCCTATCCCGGAGACGTTTTCTATCTCCACTCCCGCCTTCTGGAAAGGGCGGCCAAGCTTTCCGACGAGAAAGGCGGCGGTTCCCTGACCGCACTGCCTCTTATCGAGACCCAGGAGGGTGAGGTTTCCGCTTACATCCCGACCAATGTGATTTCCATTACCGATGGGCAGATTTACCTTTTGCCAGACCTGTTCTTTGCTGGGGTCAGACCTGCCGTGGATGTTGGCATATCTGTTTCCCGGGTGGGAGGTAAAGCCCAGGTAAAATCCATGAAAAGGGTGGCGGGCAGTTTGCGACTGGATCTGGCGGCCTTCAGGGAACTGGAGGCCTTTGCCCAGGTAGGGACAGAGCTGGATGCCGCTACCCAGCAGCAGCTGGACCGCGGCCGACGGATGGTTGAACTCTTGAAGCAGCCCCAGTACGAGCCTTTTCATGTGGCGGATCAGGTAATCTCTATCTTTGCCGGCACCCAAGGCTATCTTGATGACGTTCCCGAGGATAAGGTACGCGACTTTGAAAACAAATTCCTGGCTTATATGAAGGACCAGGGAAAAGACTTTAGAGACCAGTTGATCAGAACCAATGACCTGACCGAGGAGCTCAGCCAGGCACTTCATGAGCACATCAAGAAGTTCAAAGAATCCTGGAAAGAGAAGAGTTAAGCTTGGCTAAGGCACGAGAAATACTCAAGCGGCGCAAGGCGGTGGTCAACACCAAGAAGATCACCAAGGCCATGGAGATGATCGCGACCGCTAAGTTCCGTAAAGCCATTAGCCGGAGGAGCGGGAGTCGCTCATACGGTGAAACCCTGGAGAAGATGGCGACTGTCCTTTTCGAGGATGTCAGCCATCCGCTTACCGTAGCGCGGGAACAGTGCGGGCATACCACCTTGTTGGTCTTAACTTCCAACCGCGGGTTATGTGGTGGCTATAACAGCGGGCTACTCCGCTTGGCCAAGAAACACTATGGTGACCTGATCGCAAAGGGGCAAGAGGTTTCCCTGTGGATGAGCGGCAGGAAAGGCCATGCATATGCCAAATATAACCAACTCCCCCTGGCCAGGAAGTTGGTCTCACCTGAAGATAAAACCACCTGGGAAGATACTGTAGAGCTGGCGAGGGAATTGGCGGATAGTTTTCACAGGGGCAAAACCGATCTGGTGGAAATAGTCTATAACAGGTTTACCTCCACCACTGCCCATAAGCCCGGAGTGGAACAGCTTATTCCGCTAAAGCTTCCCGCACCCGAACAGGGGCGGGGCTATTTTTGGGAACCGGGACCCGAAAAGATGAGGGAGGAGATTATCTATCGTGCCCTGGAACACAGGCTATTCGGCATTTATCTGGAATCAGGCGCGGTCGAGCAGGTGGCCAGACGTATCGCCATGAAGAACGCCACAGACAGCGCCGAGGAGATGATAAAGATATTGACCAGGTTCTACAACCGGGCGCGTCAATACCAGATAACGCAGGAGATCTCTGAACTGATAGGCGGTGCCGAGGCATTGCAGAAATGATAGGAGGAATAACGTGGCAGAATCCAATGCTTTGAGTAAGGGCAGGATTGTCCAGGTCATTGGTAGCGTTTTTGATGCAGAGTTCCCCGAAGGAGAACTTCCAGAAATCCATTATGCGCTTAAGACAGAAGTAGATATGGGCGGGGTCAAAAGGACTGTTACAGGAGAGGTACACCAGCACCTGGGAGGTAACAAAGTCAGGGCCGTGTCACTCAGGTCCACTGACGGTCTGGTTCGAGGCCAGGAAGTAATAAATACCGGCGGCCCTATCAAAGTCCCTGTAGGGAAAAACACCCTGGGAAGGATGTTTGACCTTTTTGGGGAGCCCATTGATTACGGCGGAGAGGTTGAGGCGGAAGAATACCGTCCTATCCACCGGGATCCACCAAATTTTTCCGATTTAGAAGCCAAGGTAGAGATTTTTGAGACCGGTATCAAGGTGGTGGACCTTTTGGCGCCCTATGTGCGTGGCGGCAAGACCGGACTGTTTGGAGGTGCAGGGGTAGGAAAAACCGTTATCATCCAGGAGCTCATCAACAACATTGCCACTGTACACGGCGGTTACTCGGTATTTGCCGGTGTGGGGGAGCGCACCAGGGAAGGAAACGACCTGTGGCTTGAGATGAAAGAGTCCGGCGTCATCGATAAGACCTGCCTGGTCTACGGCCAGATGCAAGAGCCTCCCGGAGCCCGTCTCAGAGTAGGGCTGTCCGCGTTGACCATGGCAGAGTATTTTCGTGACACCACCGGGAGAGACGTGCTGCTCTTCATCGATAACATCTTCCGTTTTACCCAGGCGGGTTCTGAGGTATCGGCGCTTCTCGGCCGCATGCCTTCGGCGGTAGGTTATCAGCCCACCCTTTCCACCGAGATGGGTGAACTGCAGGAACGCATCACATCTACGGATAAGGGATCGGTCACCTCCATCCAGGCGATTTATGTGCCGGCGGACGACTACACTGACCCGGCACCTGCCACGGCCTTTACACACCTGGACTCTACCACCAACCTGTCCCGTGCCATCACAGAGAAGGGCATTTACCCGGCGGTTGACCCCCTGGCGTCAACCTCCAGGATCATGGACCCGCAGTATCTCGGGGAAGAACATTACACGGTAGCCCGGGAATGCCAGCGTATCCTGCAGCGCTACAAAGACCTTCAGGACATCATCGCGATTCTGGGGATGGATGAGCTTTCTGAAGAGGATAAGATTATCGTGTACAGAGCTAGAAAGATCGAAAAATTTCTGTCCCAGCCTTTCTTTGTGGCAGAGGCCTTTACCGGTTTTCCCGGGAAATATGTCGAGCTGAAGGACACTATCAGAAGCTTCAAGGCGCTCCTTTCCGGCGACTACGATCATCTTCCGGAAGGTGCCTTCATGTACGTCGGCATCATAGAGGAGGCGGTGGAAAAGGCTGATAAGATGAAAGCAGGGGCAAGGTAAAAGGAGGCGACAGTGGCCTGGGCAAGTGATTTCAAGATAAGGCTCCTGACCCCAGAGGAGGTATGCTTTGAGGGGGAAGGGGTAAAATCCTCTGTTATCCCTTTAGGTGACGGTTTTATGGGGATTCTTCCCAATCACGGCAATTTTATTGGTCGTCTAGGGAAGGGGCCTGTCTATGTCCGTCTGGCAGATGAAGAGAAGGTTTTTGTCCTCCGCGGCGGCTGGGTCCATATCCGGGATAATGTGGTGGAACTGGCCGCAGACGAAGTCGCAGACAGGAAACTCTCGGATGAGGAACTGGCTGCGTTAAGAAAGACCGTGGATGAGATCCCCAAGCAAACCATTGAAGGAGTGGAGCTGAGGAGGAAGGAAGGCGCCTGGGTGAAGCATCTGGAGCGATTCGGGAAGTAAGCTCACCACGGATAAGGCGAATTAGTCTGTTTAAGCCTGTTTAAGGTGCTGTTCATAGTAATTCTCATAGTAATCCAGGCATTCTGGATTAATCAAGGCGTCTCTATTTACCACTGGCCTACCACTTACTATATTTGTGACCGCACTTTCAACCTTCTTCATATTCAGGGTATAGGGAATATCTGGCACCTCGATGATTTCAGCAGGAACATGTCTGGGGGAGGCCTTTGTACGTAAAGTCACTTTAATCTTCTTTTTCAAATCATCTGTTAGATCATATCCTTCAGCAGGTTTTACAAAGAGAAGAATACGCTGGTCCCCCTGCCAGGTCTGACCTATGGCCAGACTATCAACGATTTCTTCCATCTCTTCCACTTGGTTATATATCTCAGCTGTACCGATTCTGACCCCAGAAGGCTTTAGCACGGAATCAGAACGTCCAAAGAAGGTAATCCCCCCGGTATCACTATGGATCACAATGTAGTCACCATGATGCCAAACACCGGGATATTCAGTAAAGTACGCCTCTTCATACTTTTTGCCATCCGGATCATTCCAGAAATAAAGGGGCATTGGAGGAGCAGGGGCTTCACAGACAAGTTCTCCTTGTTGATCAAGCACTGAACCACCATTTTCATCATATGCCTTCACTTTCATTCCCAAAGCTGGGGCCTGTAGTTCACCGGCATATACAGGGCTAATAGGATTTCCAGTGGAAAAACACCCATTGATGTCTGTGCCGCCAGAGCTGGAATTAAACCACACATCTTCTTTGATTTCCTGATAAACATACTCAAATCCTTCAGCCAAAAGAGGTGAGCCAGTCTGCCATATCTGTGTTAATGATGATAGATCGTAATCCTTCCCAGGCCTGAGTCCCTGTCCTCTGATAAAATTGATATAGCTTGCGCTACAACCAAACATTGTTACCTTTTCATCCTGGACTAATTTCCACATAGCACCTGGATCAGGATAAAGAGCATTGCCGTCGTATAGAACCAGAGTGTTTCCAGTGGCCAAAGAGGTTAGCATCCAATTCCACATCATCCAGCTACAGGTTGTTATAAAGAAGTGGATGTCTTCTCGTTTTAGATCCGTATGGAGTATCAACTCTTTTAGTTGATTGGCAAGAATTCCAGCAGATCCTTGAACCATACACTTTGGCTTACCAGTTGTTCCAGAGGAAAACATGATATACACAGGATGATCGGCAGGCAATTGTTCAAATTGAATCTCAAGTCCCTTTTCCTTGGATAGGAAGTCATAATAATGTACAGATTTGGGGATCTCACCAATATCAGGCCTCTCTTCTGTATAGGAGGCTACTATGACCTTTTCAAGTGAAGGTAGTCCCTTTACAGCCGCAGCCGCATTGGACAGAGAGTCAAAGGCCTTTCCTTTGTAAAAATATCCATCAACGGTAAATAGAACCTTGGGTTCGATTTGACCAAAGCGATCCAGGACTGCCCCTGAACCAATGTCTGTGGCACAGGAAGCCCATGTAGCACCAATACTGGTAGCAGCAAGCATGGCAATAGCCGTCTCCATCATATTGGGCATGTAGGCAGCTACTCGATCTCCCGCGACAACTCCCATCTCACGAAGCGATTTTGCGAGACGCGCCACGGAGTCATAAAGTTCTGCATAACTCATCCTGGCTAGTTTTTGAGTTTCTCCCTTGAATATAAAAGCTGTATGATCATCCCTGTATCTCAGGAGATTCTCGGCAAAATTCAGCCTTGCCCCGACAAACCAACTCGTACCTGGGAACTTGTTGAGATCATCAACAACTTTTTCATAGCCTTTAGAGGCCTTGATCTCAGTGAAATCCCAAATAGAGGCCCAGAATTCAGGTATATTGTCGACTGACCATTGGTAGAGGGGGCTATATTCCTTAAAATCAGTCCCATATTTCTCGTTGATAAACTGCATAAATCTGTACATGTTAGAATCACTGATCCTCTCTTCCGATGGTTTCCATAACATCTTGGCCATATTATTCCTCCTTTGTATGATAATTTTTTATCTCTTCTACTAAAATGGAGAGATATTCACAATACCTATTGACCCTCCTGCAGAACTTATAGAGAATATATTTTGGTTCTTCAAAGGTAGAACTAGTCTGTTTACAGGCCTAATCCACAAATGGCGTAATAGGGTTAATTTCTTCTTTTGTCTTGACTAAGAACCATATTTGAATTACACATAATCCCTTAAAATAAAAATAGGAATTAGTCAAGGAAAGATGTAAGATTCTGTAATTGAAAGGTATTTCTTATTTATGGATGAGTTGAGTGGGCTGATCAAGGAGACAAAGGAAAAGGTTAAGGAACTGAGATCAAAGGGTCTTAACCTTTATCCATCGGGCTTCAGGAGAGATACAACAGTGGAGGAAGTGGTGCATCGTTTCGGTAACATGGACCAGAGTGCACTTGAGGAGATTACTGATACCTTTACCCTGGCTGGCAGGGTAATGTCCATCCGGAATTTTGGGAAAGCGGTTTTCATCCACATCAAGGATGGAACCGGTCAGCTTCAGGCATACATACGAAAAGATAGGGTTGGAGATGATGATTTTAAGATCTTTGCGTTTTTAGACATAGGCGATCATGTGGGGCTGACCGGGCAGATCTTTAGGACCAAGACAGATGAATTGACTCTCCTGGCCAACTCAGTTGTTCTTCTAACAAAGGCCCAGAGGCCATTGCCGGAGAAATATCACGGATTAATAGATGTGGAAACCAGGTATCGCCAAAGGTATCTCGATCTGATAGTTAATGATAATGTCAGGCAGACCTTTATCCTGAGAAGTAGAATAATTCAGACAATCAGGGAATTCTTTGATAAACAAGGTTTTGTCGAAGTAGAGACACCAATGATGCAATCCATTCCAGGTGGTGCTACAGCCAGACCATTTAGGACATATCACCATGCACTGGGTATGGATCTCTATTTGAGAGTAGCCCCGGAGCTTTATCTGAAAAGGCTTGTGGTAGGAGGATTGGAGAAGGTTTATGAGTTAAACAGAAATTTTCGAAACGAGGGGATCTCAACTACCCACAATCCGGAATTTACCATGCTCGAATTTTATGTTGCCTATGCAACGTATGAAGATCTCATGGATTTGACTGAAGAGCTCTTCGTATATCTCCTGAAGAAGCTCTTTGGCCAGTTGACTATAAAATACCAGGGCAATCTGGTAGATTTTAGTACTCCATGGCCCAGGATCTCCCTCGCCGATTCCCTGAAGGATATTGGTGGTATACCTGAGAATGTGCTTTTCGATAATCAGGGGCTGGTAGATCTTGCAGGGTCCAGGGGAATTGAGGTAAAGGATGAAGAGGGGATTGGAGGGATATTGGCGAGGCTTTTTGAGCACATAGTGGAGCCAAAATTGATCCACCCCACCTTTATTGTCAACCACCCGATAGAGGTGAGCCCTCTTTCCAGGAGAAAGGATAACGAACCTGAGATTGCAGAGAGATTTGAAGTAGTTGTAGCTGGAAGAGAGATTGCAAATGCCTTCTCTGAGCTCAATGACCCGGATGATCAGCGGGAGAGATTTCTTAGACAGGCTTCCTTAAGGGATTCGGGTGATGAAGAGGCGCTTTTTATGGATGAGGACTATCTCAAGGCCCTGGAATATGGGCTGCCTCCCACAGCAGGAGAGGGTATTGGAATAGATAGACTGGTTATGATCCTAACCGATTCCCCTTCTATCAGGGATGTTATCCTCTTCCCTCAAATGAGGAAGAAGTAGTTTAGTTTGTTGGGTTCCTTGTGTTTATTGAGTTTGTTGTGTTTACTTTAGGCACTTTTAACTTTAGCTCACTTTAGGCACTTAAGTTCTATGTCTTTTGAAACATTCTTTTCTCTCAGATATCTAAAGGCAAAGAGAAAGCAAGGGTTTATCTCTATCATAACCGGTATTTCCATTTTAGGAATAATGATAGGGGTCATGGCCCTGATAGTAGTGCTGGGAGTGATGAACGGTTTCAGGGAAGATTTGATGAAAAAGATACTTGGTGTAAATTCACATCTGCTTATCATGAGCTATAAGGGGGGTATCAGAGATACAGAAGCCGTTATCAAGAAGGCCTTGGAGGTAGATGGTGTTCTCTCAGCAACACCATTTATTTATAGCCAGGTAATGATTAAACATGCTGGTAATATCTCAGGGCCTATTCTCAGAGGTGTAGATCCAGCCACAGCAGGTACGGTAACCGATATCGATTCTATGATAAAAGGAGGGTCACTTAACGCGTTAAAGGAATCTGAGAACGATCTGAAAGGAATCATTATCGGCAGTGAGCTATCCAAACACATAGGAGCGCTGCCAGGAGATACTGTAACCCTGGTATCGGCTACAGGTAAATTGACGCCATTAGGGAGGGTGGCCAATGAAGGCAAATTTAAGGTAAAGGCCCTCTTTGAATCCGGCATGTATGAGTATGATAGCTCACTGGTTTTCCTCTCTTTAACTGATGCCCAGGATTTTCTCTCCCTTGGGGAAGAGGTAACAGGGATCGAGTTAAAGGTTAAGGACATAAATGAGAGTGACAAAATAGGCCAAATCATTCAGGACAAACTTGGCTATCCTTACTGGACCAAGGACTGGAAGGTGATGAACAAGAGCCTGTTTTCCGCCTTAAAGCTCGAAAAGGCGGCAATGTTTATTATTCTAATCATGATAGTTCTCGTAGGTGCACTCAATATAATCAGTTCCCTGGTTATGTTGGTAATGGAAAAGAGTCGAGATATCGCGATCCTGAGAATCATGGGGACATCGTCAAGAAGTATCATGTCTATCTTTATCTTTCAGGGTCTCTTTGTTGGCCTTGTAGGTACCATATTGGGACTGATGTCCGGATCCTTTCTCTGCTATCTCCTGGCACGATATGAGTTTATTGAGCTTCCTCCAGACGTATATTATATAACTACCCTGCCTGTGAGAATGGAATGGTTGGATGTTGTCTCAATAGTAGTTGCCGCAATAATTATCTCTTTTCTTGCCACAGTCTACCCTTCCTGGCAGGCCTCTAAAGTAAATCCTGTCGAGGCATTGAGATATGAATAGAAGTGCACTAAAGTGCCTAAAACTTGAAGTGAGCTAAAGTTATGGATAGGATTATTTGAAATTGCGGATTGTAACTGTTCAGGTAGCCACCAAGGCACCAAGGCACAAAGAATTGAAAATTTACAATTGGAATTAGTGC
>Ga0209979_1005242_pt1 | contig 10290 bp, 3 predicted proteins | sample AnhtaG_FD_183114 | JGI IMG/M metagenome (GOLD analysis project Ga0209979, IMG submission 183114) | Deep subsurface microbial communities from Anholt, Denmark to uncover new lineages of life (NeLLi) - Anholt_01485 metaG (SPAdes) (version 2) | ecosystem: Environmental > Aquatic > Marine > Oceanic >...
GAGCAATTGCGCCAGGCCCTGCGCGGGATCGGCGTTGGCCAGTTCGAGATCATCGAGAAGAACGGTGTCTGGGCGCGCATCGAGAAGCCAGTGCCCGAGGAGACGGACGAGTGGACGCATTCGCGGTACGACGCTTCCGGGAACGCAGTATCGCAGGACACCCTCGTGGGCTTCCCCCGAAGAGTCCGCTGGCTCGCGGGCCCCATGCGCGCCGTCGCCTTTCAGCTATCAACAAACGGGCGCAACTTCTACGCCGGCATCATCGCCAGAGACGCACACAATGGCCTTCTGCTCTGGAAACGCCCCGTCTCTCCGACCATCGCAAGCGGCGGGGCACGGCCGGTGGCGACTGGCGACCGGTTGTTCGTCGTCGATCAGGGGAAGCTGCTGGCGCTCGACGCCGCCACGGGAGAGACGGCGCACACCTATGATGAGGCTGGGACGCCCACGGAAATCTACTACGACCGAGGCCTTCTGGTGACCATCGACACCACTTCGATCCGCGCTGTCGATGCCGAGTCGGGGAAGCTCCTCTGGCGTAGATCCGCCTCAATTCCGGGGTGCATCGCGGTCGGCGACGGCGCCGTGTTCTACGTCGAGGGCAACCCACGGCGCGGCGAACGCTGCTCGATTCGTCGGGTCGATCAGAGGACAGGCAGCGAGACGTGGCGCCAGATGACTCCGCGCTTCAGGGGGCAGCCCGAGGAGTACGGCTGGATCACACGCGCCACCAAGTCCGTCTATCACGACGGGCTGCTCGCCTTCGAGATCTCGACCTTCGCCGATTTCAACGAGGGAAGCAGCGTGCAAGTCGTGTCGGCGAAGGACGGCGAGTACCTGTGGGAGCACGAGTTCCTGCCGACGGGCCACTACAGCCAGGCGCGGTCGCTGTTTGCGCAAGGGCTGCTTTGGGTTCGCCATCAGGCGACGTGCCGAGGGCTGAATCCCCTCACGGGAGAGATGGCGAAGGAATACAGGACTGCCGGCGGGCACTGCTATCCCCCCGTCGCGACCACTCGCTACTACCTCTCTGGCGAGCTGCACTTCACCGATCTCCGCACCGGCGAGCTCGACGCGCATCGCATCGTGAAGGGCGCCTGCGACCGATCCACCGGATTCATGCCGGCCAACGGCCTCATCTACGTCACCCCGAAGCACTGCGTCTGCTGGCCGATGCTCAAAGGCTTCGCCGCGCTGGCGCCCGCGGTGCCGGGCGAATCAGCAAAGCCGGAAGATAGACCCTCGGACTTCGTTCTCGAAAAGGGCCCGGCGTACGGCCGAGTAAACGAATCCCAGGACGAAGCAGCAAATGACTGGCCCAGCTATAGGCGTGACGAATGGCGCAGCGCCAGCACGCCGATGAGCCTCCCCACCGACCTCGAGGTCCTATGGGAGAAGAAGATCAGCGGATGGCCCGAGAACCACTTGGCGAGCGAATGGGAGCAGAACCTATTCACGCGAGGGCCCGTGACCGGGCCGGTCGTCGCCAATGGGACCGCCTTCGTCGCCCTTCCCGATCAGCACCAGCTCCTCGCGTTGGACGCCGACACCGGCGACATGCGCTGGCGCTTCACCGCCAACGGACGGATCGACACGCCGCCAACGATTCACCACGGTCTCTGTCTCTTCGGTACGCGCACCGGGTGGGTGTACTGTCTCAGCCCCAAGGATGGCGCCCTGCTGTGGCGCCTCTGCGCCGCGCCGAATGACCAGCAGATCGTCGCGTACGGTCAGATCGAGTCGCCCTGGCCGATTGCCGGAAGCGTGCTCGTTGTCGATGGCACCGTCTACTGCGCTGCCGGGCGCCAGTATCTCGCCGATGGCGGAATACGCATCTTCGCCCTCGATCCGCCAACCGGCGAGATCAAGTGGATCAGCCGCGCCGACCGATTGCCCGAGCACCGCTACTACGGCGCCTCGGGGCTGGAGTTCGACGACTATGACCTCATGGTGCGCGAAGGCGAGCGGGTGTCCATGTCGCGTTGGCAGTTCGATCGGACCACTGGCGAGCTGACGGTCGTGCCGAAAAGCGGCTTCGGCCGCTTCCATACCGGCGAAGGGGGCGTCATGGCTCCGCGCGGACTGTGGAGCTATGGGCCGCGAATGGGTCGCGGTGCGGACCGTATCAGGAAACGTCCTTTGATGGTCTTCCGGGGCAACGTCCTCATTGGCTGCACTGACGACCGTCGCGGACTGTTCCGGCGAGATTTCGCGCTCGATGACGGTGAGGAGTTCAGTGACGAGTGGTTCAACTATCGCCTGGTCTCGAAAGCTCCGGAGACGGGCGCCGACACCACGCGGAGCCAGCGTCTGCAGCACGGCGCGAAGTGGTTGGTCGAAGAAGCAGTCGCCGAGCCAATCTGCGCCATGGTACTGGCCGGAGATGTGGTGTTCGTCGCCACCGAGGATGGCGCCATTACCGCGTGCCGCATCGACGACGGCAGACGGCTCGCCGACTACGAAGCTGCGGCGCCGGCGTGGGACGGGATGGTGGCTGCGTATCAGCGTCTGTACCTCACGACCAGAGATGGTGCACTGGTCTGTCTCGGAGCGAGATGATCCGCTTCCTGCACTCCATCTCCCATTCAATGAGGCATCGGTGAACTCCCCTCCGCAGCCCTCAATGCTCCCTGTGTATCATCTGGTACGGTGTACACTGGCCGGTCGATACTCAGGCGGCCCGAGGAGTAAACGAATTCCGAGCCGTCCTTTCCCGCCGAAAATGGATATGACGCCGTGGAATGGCTAGCGCGACAGCCGTGGAGCAACGGCAAGGTGGGCATGTGGGGCGCTTCCAATCAGGGCAAAATCCAGTATGCCACGGCCATGGAAAACCCTCCGCACCTGGTGTGTATTATGCCCGCTGAAACGACCCCGACGACTCGCGAATACGGATACCTTGGTGTGAGCTACGACCCCGTTTTCCCCGGCGGAGTGCTGCGCCTTGAGATGTTTCGGGAGGCGACAAGATCGCAGGGACGGCGGGCCTTGCTCCCCCCGTTTACGGGTCGCCGACGCGCCATAGCGCTATGGGCGACGGCGCGGGGACACAGGGGGGTAATCCCCGTGGCCGCTCAAGAACCCCGGAGGGATTCAGCCAGTTCACGTTGCCGACGATCTTTGCACGCACCGGCTTGCAGGGAAACCGAGGCCGCCCGAGTTCTCATGAGCCCCGACAACATCCCGCGTTCTCGGCTCATGCCGCCAGAGACGAAGGCCTTCCCACCCCACACACGAAGGCCTCCCTCCGAATGCCTCACCCTTCAGCCAACGGCACAGATGCGCGGTCTGATATGAGCAGTTCCGGACCAGTGGATCGGGGGGTCCTATGGCCGAGCGCAAGCGGAAGTCGAAGACCGAGCCGTCCGGATTGCCGCCGGAGGTGAAGCTGCGGCGTACCTTGCTGGAGCACACCGACGAGCTGAACTCGGCCGGCGGCGTCCGACGGCAGCATCAGTTGCCCGGGGTTATTCCCACCAGCCAGTGGATGCCGCGGGCAAGCACGGTTCGGAAGCTCTCGTCACGCCAGGCCTCGTCGTCGTGGCCGAGCTGCAGGCAGAAGACGGGCGCGTTCTTGTACTGCCGCGTCCAGGCGAGAGTGCGCATGCTCTTCGGGTGGTCGGTCGTCAGGAGAATGTCCGAGTCCGGGCCGGCGCCGTTCATGCTGTAGGTCTCATCCACCATGTTCCAGGCGATCAGGCCGCCTGTGATGGGATGGTCCGGATTCGCGATCTCGATGTGCAGCGACTGGGCGTGGTCGAAGCCGAAGCTGCGATCCTCGATGCCAACCAGGTCGGCCCACGGCGGCCAGTCGGGGAAGGCCAGGAGGGCGTGGTGCAGGACGAGGATGCCCTGCTCGGTCTCGCCCAGCCTCTCCATGGCCGCCTGGGCCCTCTTGTCGTGCCAGACGCCGTTGCTGGACGGCATTCCGCGGTGCATGTTGTAGAAGACGACCACGTCGTACCAGTCCCAGAGCTTGGCCGCGTCGGCGGCGTATTCTTCCATGTGCTGGATGTAGGCGTCAATGCCCTCGAGGCCGCGGAAGAGGCGGGCGAAGCCGCGGGCGTCGAAGGCATGTTGGCCGGTGACGACGGCGGTTTTGATGGGCTCCATTTGGGTGTCACTCCCGTTGGCTGGTGGCTGCAATGGCATCTCATAGCAGCGCAGGAGTAAGCCGTCAAGTGCCGAACCGATGCACTGGGTTGCTGGGCGCACACAGGGCAACAGGATTCGACGCTCTGGTTTAGGCGATCGGCGCACAAGGGGGCACGAAGGCATGAGCTGGGACGTGTTGCTGGTGTCAGCAAAGGCGGGAGGGGGCAGAGCCCCTCCCCTACCGCTGTCGGCAAAGTCTCACTCCCAGGAGTGATAGCCATGACAAGCCTGGTTGTGCCGCTGGCTTTCGCAGTCATGAGTCAGAACGCCCCGACGAACCTGCCCTCGCGTGGGCCGATTGCGTTGCCGCCATATCCCCGCATAATGGCCTTCCGGCTTCTCGAGGGCGGCTGGGCGAAGAAGCCCGGAGGCCTGGACATCTTCAAGAACTACGACCTCATACACGCCACGCCTGGCACCAGCGACGCACTGCGGAAGGTGAACCAGGATTCCGTTCAGATCCTCCACTGGCGGTTCGGAATGGCCGCAAAGCCGGGGATATGGACCAATAACTTCCGCGGACAGCTTGCCCTGGCGACGTGGCCGGGCCACTGGTTGCTCTACAACGGCACCACGATAACGGCGCCACTGAGGCCAGCCGCCGAAGACTCCGTCATCGCCGTCCAGGACACGTCGGTGTTCGTGGTGGAGAATCGGCCCCGGTACGGCCCGGACGACCTGATGATCTATGCCCTCGACGAGGCAGGGAAGCCCGTGTGGGAACATTCGGAGCACTGCAAACTCGTGGCCATCGACGCCGATGCGCGCACGATAACCGTTCAGCGCGGCCAATACCGTTCCCGGCCTCTATCATTCGAGGCGGGCAGGGCCGTGGTGGCGACCCACGCGACGCCGCAGTTGCGCTCGCACACCGATCCGAACATGTGGCGTCTCAACTTCAGTCTGGAGTCTCCCCGGGACCCCGAGGGGCGAACAGCCGCCGAGGCCAGCGCCGACTTCATGGCTTCCCTGCTCAGGTCGAAGCATATCTATGCCGACGGCGTGGAGTTCGACGTGGGCGACTGGAGCGGGAGAGCGTTCACGGCCAACCAACAGCGGGGTGTGGACGTGAACAACGACCTCGTGCGGGACAACTGCTTCGTTCACTATCCCGGCCTTGGCCCGGTGAACTCGCTTGGGCTGGGCACGATAGTGTTCACCAAGCGACTGCGCGACGCGATGGGGCCGAACTTCCTGATCCAGGCCGACTGCGGCAGCACCCGCGGCGGCTGGCGTGGATTCATCTACGCCAACGGCGTGGAGATCGAGGGCTTTCCCTCCTTCGGTCGTCCGGAGACGAGAAACGCATCGATGAAGTTCAACCTGTGCGCGTTCGCGGCATCCCGCGCCGGCAGCGAGCCAAAAGCCTCGTATCTGTTCGTGAAGCGCCCCACCGAGGCGTACGCCAAAGACCCATCGCAGTTCAAGGGCACCAACAGCATCTTCCGGCTGGGCTTTGCCGGAGATATGATGATAGACGGCATAATCCCCTATGCCTCGGTTGACGACACCGGCGGATTCAGTGAGGAGCGCGGCCTGGGCTTCGGCGCCTTCTGCTGGTGGGACGAGTACGACGCCGGGAAGCTGAAGCGGCGCCATTACCTCGGCATGCCGCTTGAGCCGCCAAAGCATCTGGGGGCCGCAGCCGACGGACCAAATCTGCTCGCCCCCATGCAGGACGCCAAACTGGTGGTGCAACCGGGCTACGAAGCCGGCCTCACGCGGGAGCCCGCCAACGGCACGATTCGCGTGCAGCTTGAAAAGATGCCGGCCTCACCCTCGTTTGGCGGCGTCCGGCTCGAGTGGCCGCTGCGCATGGAGAGCTTCGCCGGGCCCGACGAGGCGTTCACGCTCAGAATGCGCGTGAGGGCCGAGACCGGCTACGACAAGATCGGTCCCCTCTTCAAGCGCGTGCCTCGCGCCCTCAACGCCGCCGTAGGAACAGGGCTGGGCCTCGGCCGGGCGCGTGATTTCTATGCCGACGCCGACCCGTACGCCCTGCTGCTGATTCTGTACCCCAGCCTGCCGAAGAACTCGTCCGGGCGCCCGGCACTGTTTCTTCAGATGGGAGAGGAACCCGGTGTAGTCGAGATCGGGGATATATCGATTTGCCGCGGGGACGGGTTCGTCATGTACCGGCGGTTCGAGGGCGGGATAGTGCTTATGAACGGGTCCCTGGCGCCGGTGACTTTCGACCTGCAGCAAATCGATCCAGGCCGAACGCTCAGCCACATCGACGGGATCGTCACACCCGCGGTGAACACGGGCAAGCTCGCCCAGAGGCGAGTCACGGTCGGCCCCCACGACGGGCTCGTGCTCATATGCCCAGAGGCGGCCTGAAGAGCCTCTGCCATGCCATCCCGTTGTAGGCTGGAAATCCGGGGACATAAGGGGCTGTTGAAAAACCCAGGCCACACGCGCGCTCGCGTAGCGCGGGCTTTCCAGCCCGCGATGTCGGCCTGGAAAGGCCGACCTACGCGGTGGAATTCCCGGGACACCATACTAAACTATTGGCCGTGGATTGCGGCAGTTCCATACTGCCTCAGGATCGCGCGGGTCAACCAGGACCTTCATGAAGCATCAACCACATCGGATTCCGGGGACATAATACCCATTTCTTGCTACAGTCGCCGATGACGGCTCCGACTCTGGTCGGTTCGCGCGCGGGCATGTCGCCCACATGCCGCAATGGCACTTCGCATAGGATATTCTCCGTATGGGGTGGAGCATCCTACGGAGGAGGGAGGCACGGAGGAAGGCGAAAGGCAACAGCAGCCGGCCCACGGGTGACCGGCTACAGCAACGGCAACGGCAGAGGCGAGCGGGCCACAGAGAACACAAAGAGAGACAAGGAAAAAGGAGATAAGGTAGAAGGAGAAAGGGGAAGGCGGGGGGCGGGGCGCAGTGGGTAGTGATTAGCAAAGGAAAACGGCAACGGCGGCGGCCCACAGGTGACCGCCTACAGTAACGGCGAAGGTAATTCCGGGGACACCTTACTGAATTATCGACTGCCAACGCCGCCGGGATTCGAGGCGCGGGTACGGGCATTCAGCGGGCGTTAGTCTTCACAATCTCCAGGTCGTCCAGATAGCCCTCGACCGTTGAGCCGGTGTAGCTGTGGATCCAGATCTGCAGGGCGGCGGTCTCGGCGGGCGTTTCAAAGCGGAAGGCAAAGGGCGCCCATCTCTTCTCCGAGCCGCCGAGGTTGCCGGTGCTCGTCAGCCATCCGCGATCGTCCTGGTTCAAGACGCGGCCACTTTCGTCCAGGTACTTCACGTACATACCTACGCCGTCACCCGACACGGGGAAGTAGTTGCCGCGGAGCTCGTACGCGCCGGCGCCATCGGCGCGGATGCGCGCTGAGTTGATGCTGGAGCCCTCCGTCTTGCTGGCGTCGGTGATCTTCAGGGAATACTGCCCACCGGCGGCCTGCTCGGTCGAGAGCGCGCCCATTCCACCTTTGGGAATGCGCCAGCCCCATGTCCCCTTCTCGAAGTCCCCGTTGCGAACGGACTTGCCGTCCTGATCGTCGAGGGCTATCGGAGTGATCTTCACGGTGATGGTCGCGCTCGTCACGGGCGATTTGAAGTTGATCCCCAATCGCGTCGGTTGGGCCCGGGCGTCCTCCTTGATCTCCTCAGCCACGATCTCGAAGTCGGCGCCCTCTGTCTCGATGTCAACGCGCACGGCCCCTTCGAAATCGTAGATGAGAATGGCGCCGGGTTCGACCTCTCGCCATTCGCCGAGGGTGATGAGGGCGGTGCCAAATGTCTGCGGAGTGGTGAAGGCGACTTCGTCCTTGACGGTGAGCGATCCGGCGTCGGCACGGGAGTAGACGAAGGTGCGCTCCAGCTTCTGCAGCTCCTCGACGGCATACGCGGCCTTGAGGTCGAGCACCAAGGTGTCGGCGTCATCGGTGAGATCAGCCCGAAGCACTTCGGCCCGAGCCTCGCGCCCCTTTTGCTGGAGCTGCCCGGCGACGACCGGAACGGCGTGACCGAACGAGTTCAGCAGATTGCTTTCGTACCGCCGTGAGCTGAACGTGCGCGCCGTGTACGTCTCGCCGCCCGGGTCCAGCAGCACGGCCTGCGATCCGACAACCACCACGTACGAACCCACGTCATTGTGGTTGTGATGCTCGCCGTTGTGCCCGCCCTTCAGCGCAACCGCCATGCGGCAATCCGAGCCCGGCGCCGGGCGCCCGATCATGATTCCCGCCTGCTCGAACCAGTCGCGCAGGTCCGGGCCCTCTGCCGCCCGTTCGGCCACGGGCGTCTGCGAGGCCGAGCTCGGGAACGAGTACATCAGACACTCGTAGAGCCGGCCCGAGGGCGAGGCGACGTTCCTGTCCTCCCACTTCCGCAGCCCCAGCCCGAAGCGCCGGCTCACGAAGTACATCTGCCGCGAGCCCGGCCTGACCGTGATGGAGCAGTCGGCGAAGGCGGGATAGACGCCATTGATGATCTCGATGCGGGCGCCGAAGGTGGCCGGGGCGCGGACCTCGTCCCGCGCGAGAAGGTCGAGCTTGCCGCCGGTGGCCTGGTGGATGATCTCGCACAGCATGAGGTAGTCGCCGAAGCCGTAGTTCCAGTAGCCGAGGCCCTCTGAGCAATAGCCGTCGGCGGTGAAGCCCCGAAGGAAGTTCTTGGAGTATTCCTCGGCCGCGGCCACGAAGAACGCCCGCTCCTCGCGGCTCTCGAGCAGCGCCAGGGCCGAGCCAGTGACGCCGCCCAGGCAGACGGCGTTCCAGTTGTTCGTGGTGGTCATCCACCAGTTGCGCTTTCGCTTGCCCTCGGCCATGTCGCGGAAGGGGACCAGGATGCGGCGCGAGACTTCGTCGCGGATCAGCTTCTGCGTCTCGTCGCTCAGCTTGTCGCCGAGCAGGTAGAGGGCCGTGGCCATGATGCACCCGCGCGAGGCTGCTTTGAGGTCGATGTCGATGCTCTCGCCGTTGAAGTTCGTGAGGCTTCGGTCGTGGGCGGGCATCATCCACGTGCGCTCGGAGGCAAAGGCGCGGGCGAGCTCCTCGAATGCCGGCACGAATCGGCCCTTGTTCTCGATGCACTCGGCCAATACCAGCGAGTTGACCCGGCCGTCGCGCCGGGAATTCACGCGCTGCCAGCGGGATCGGTTGCCGGTGCGAGAGAAGTCGAGGAACAGGTCGTCGGGCAGATCGGGGATGGGGTCGTCCAGCAGCGCCTCCGCACGAGCGATGACACCGGCAAAGGCGTCGCTCTCCGCAAGGCTATCCCAGGCGGCCCGGTCGGTGATGGGCCGCCCGAAGCTCGCGGGCTGATCCGTCAGCATCGGCGCGATCTCGCGAATGCGGATCTCGTCAATGTCGCCCTCGGCTCCCCGGGCACTCTCAGGGCCCAGCAGCAGAAGCGCACCGGCCGAGGTCACGCATACGAGAGAAAGAGAGAGCGTTGAGTTCAGCATCACATTCATGTTCCTCATTCCGTTGCTGCCCGCGGCCCGTCGGGGCGATTGGCCCACGAGAGGTGCGAGCCGTCAGATTCACCATCATTCGCCGCAGAACAGGGGTTGACCTCCCGAGCCTTGCGCCAACAAGGATGGCATCCACCTGGCAGCGCAAGGCGTATCGGGTGGGCTGACTGATGGCATTCTATGGAAATGGCGCTGTCGCTTGCTCATACAACGGACCCGCGACGGACCGCGTGCGCCGCCAGATGCGCGCTCTGACACTGCTCTGCGTGGCAGCGGTGCTCCATGTGCCAAGTGCCGGGCGAGAATAGCTCGACCAAACAGGGGGGCCCTGCTCGAGGGACGGCCGTTATCTTTGTCTCCTCCCACCCCTCGCTCTGTCTTTGACCGTCTTGTCTCTCCCGCTCGTCCTGGCATGCTCCACTCTATTCAGTAACCACGCGCGGTGCGGGCCCTTGTTCTCCTCTTCGCCATAGACCGTAACGGGATAGCCAGCGATCTTGTGCTTCTCCTCGGCGGGGCGTTCCTGCGTGGCCCAGTACGCGAGGCGGTCTTGCAGTTGCTTGACCCTCTCCGGAAGCTTCTCGGCCAGGTTGCTTTGCTCGTAGGGATCTTCACGGATGTTGTATAGGAGCCTGTCTGCCTAACAGCCGGGAGTGCTGTTTGTATTGGTTATTGTTGTCGTAGTTG
>Ga0209979_1005243_pt1 | contig 10288 bp, 8 predicted proteins | sample AnhtaG_FD_183114 | JGI IMG/M metagenome (GOLD analysis project Ga0209979, IMG submission 183114) | Deep subsurface microbial communities from Anholt, Denmark to uncover new lineages of life (NeLLi) - Anholt_01485 metaG (SPAdes) (version 2) | ecosystem: Environmental > Aquatic > Marine > Oceanic >...
GAAGGCGAGTCAGTATCCGTCTCACCGTGGAGACGCTGATCCGGCTCAATTGATCCAAGAGAGGTTCTGAGACCTTCATCTCACCATGTTGAGCCAGCTGATTGGCCATCCACACCAGGTTGGGCTGGAGACGTTCTGCGCAGATATGGTCAAGGCTCTCGGAGATGACCCGCAACGCGTCATCAACTTCAGGACCATAGCTGCGTCCCCGCCGCTTATGGCGGGGCTTTCGTTCCAGGCTACCTGACATGAGGCGGATCAGACTCTTGCGATGCAAGCCTGTTATGGCCTCCATCTCATCCAGCAAGCGCCCGCGTTCGAACCTACTCGTTTTGAGATACCGCTTCTTGATCAGTCGCAGATACTTCCTGCGTTCGTTCAACGTCATCCTCTCTTCGTTGGGCATGGTCCCCTCGGTAACATTATCATTTGAGTGAACTATACCTCTTCGGTAACATTATACGTGAGTGAATACGAGCACTTGACAATTGTCCACAGATGTATTATTATTCAGTCGAGTGAGGCCATCGCTGTGCTGACACCAGGATTGCCTAAGTGAGGACGGGGATAGTCTGTACTGTCACAAGTCTCGGTTGCTGTCCCCACGGGGTTTGGCAGGATAACGACCGAGATTTTTGTTTCTCGCAGAAGTCGAGTCCGTGGCCGTCTACTCCTGTCCAAGCGATGGTGTCGGTGAATAGGAAAAGAGAGGTGGTGAGAAGTGATAGATGACTGTCCAACTCAGACCAGGCGAATCTCAGGATGAGCTGCTGCGACGCTTTCGCAAGCAAGTCGCCAACAGCGGCATCCTAGGAGAACTCAGGAAAAGGAGATGGTTCGTATCCAGGGGCGAGAAGCGAAGGATGGAGCGCAAGAGGGCCATACGAAAGGCCAGGCAACGTCGTAGCAGGAAGAGTTAATGCGCGACATCCGATTGTTGTCGAGAGTCTCTGAGGCTGATGATGATCTTCACCGACAAGGTTCTAAAGTGCGCTTCATGCGGAACAGAGTTCATCTTCGGAATCGAGCAGCAGCGTGTGCAAGCGGCCCAGGGTGAAGTCGAGGAACCTGTTCTTTGCCCTGACTGCAAAGAGAGAAGCACGGAGGGCTCTAGCACCTCGGGCACACTGACAGGTCACGTAAAGTGGTTCAGCATCAGAAGAGGATACGGCTTCATCACTCGCGATGATGGTGGTGGAGACGTCTTTGTCCATCATTCGGGCATCCAGGGGGAAGATTTCAAAGCCCTGTTTGAAGGGCAGAAGGTAAGCTTCGATATCTTAGAGGAACCCAGGGGGCCAAAAGCCGTCAACGTCGTCCCCCAAGAAGAAGACTAAGCTCTTTCAGCCTCGAACACCGTGATCCACGTTGGGGGTTCCTATGGTGTTACCCCTCCGAATACTGTCACAAATGACCCTCTGAGCATGCGTGTTGTGGTCCCAACGTGCGGAGCTGTCGGCTAGTCGGAGATCATTGAGGTAATCCTACGATGGATGAGAAGCAGCAAAACGCAGTCAGGGAGAGATTGGAAACGGAGCTTTCCGAGGCCCTGGCCGAGCTTGAGCGCTTGGAAGAGAAGCTACAGATTGAAGTTGAGTACGGCCTCGGCGAGGGAGATCCGAACATCTACGAGCGAGAGATGAACATGGCACTTCGAAGGCGAGCCACAAGGAAGGTCAGATCCTTGCAAGAGGCCTTGAAGAAGTCCGAGGAAGGCACATACGGTATTTGTGAAAGATGCGGACGGGAGATAAGCGCCCAGCGCTTGGAAGCTTTGCCCGAGGCACGGCTTTGCATCGAGTGTGCGCAAAAGGCGGGCAGATAGATAGCTGACAATGGATCTACGTCGCAGACACGATCTCATCGTTGGAGACGCCATCAACGTGATGGCGTCTCTCCCTATGGCCGAAGCGTGCCTGATTTCCTGCGTGGCTGGGGGGTCCCGTGCGCCTCGCGCTTGTTCCCTCGTTGGGGCCTGGCCCACGACCGTTCATGGTTCATCCTGTCCTTTGTCGGTGCATCCCCGGCTCAGCCCTCACACGGGTGAGCCGAACTGTATAGCAAGGAAGGCCGATCCCGTGGCCGACAGACCCATCTCCACAGTGCAAACTCTGAGCGTTGCACCAGTTGGATGGAGACACACTGAACATCATCGTCCATCAATGCGCTCCGTTGTTCCGACCCTTGGAGAAACCGTTGTGACGTCACCACACCTGCCTGCTACAGACGCTTGTCTGAACATCTGAACTGGAACCACCCATCCCAGTGTCGAAAGGAGACTGACATGGCACAGCGCGACGAACGCAGCGCACAACCGATTCAAGACGAACGAATCATGGCCGCCATATCCCATGCGAGTATAATCGCTGGTGGGTTCGGCATAGTCGCGGCGGCCGTCATCTGGCTGATGCAGAGGGACAAATCCAGCTACGTGCGGTTTCAAGCGCTTCAGGCCACAGTGTACCAGTTCGTGGGAATGCTCGCCCTCCTGCTCACATGGGCGTGCTGGGGATGTTTCTATGCTCTCTCCTTCGTTCCTATGATGAGAGACCCTCAAGGATTTGAGGACGCACCACCACCCATCTTCTGGATCTCTCTGGCCTCCATGGTCGTACCTCTTGTGATCATGGGATTGTGGTGGCTCTACGGCCTCTACGGCGGCTTGCGGACCTTGCAGGGCCGTGACTTCCAGTACCTGGGCTTAGGATCCATGGTCAGGAGGTACATGTCAGAGGAATGATACACGTTCGCGAGATACAGCGGCAGTTGAACCACCCAAGGCGTGCTTCGTGACAGAGGGCGCACTCGTCCCTACGCTGACGCGAAAGAGAGTCCGACCGGATTGAGTTCACCGAGCATCCCTTGGCCGTTTTGAGTCTGAAGAGAATAGCCTCATGCCATCTAGGTTGTCGAGAATCCTGCTAGCGCTCCTGCTGTTTGTGGTAAGCTTCGCAGGTTACTACTTCACTCTCGCGCCAACCATCACTTGGGAGAACAACGGGGTTGACAGCGGAGATCTCGTAACCGCCGCCTACACCCTGGGCATCGCGCATCCTCCAGGATATCCCCTCTACGTCCTGCTGGGAAAAGCCTTCACACTGCTGTTCGCGGGAGACGTAGCCCACAGAGTCAACCTGATGTCGGCGTTCTTCGCCGCTGGTACCGTGAGCCTCATCTATGGGACCGTGCTTCTACTTCGACCCCGGAGCGTTGACAGAGTCACCGAAGTCGTCATTGCGGTGGCATCGGCACTCCTACTCGCGTTTTGCCACACTTTCTGGTCCCAGGCCATCATCGCCGAAGTCCATAGCTTGAACGCATTCCTCGTCGCTGCGATGATCTACCTCGTCACCCTCTTCCGGTCCACGGGGGACCGCCGGCTATTATGGGTCCTGTCCTTGACCTTGGGGTTGAGCCTGGGCAACCACTTGTCTGTTCTCCTGCTCCTACCCGGGATGTTATTCCTCATTCTCAGGCGCGCCAGGCTAAAGCCGGCGACAGCACTAGGTGTGGCAGGCTTCTTTGCGCTAGGATTGAGCGTCTATGTCTACCTGCCGTTCCGCGCCCTCCAGAACCCGCCCATCAACTGGGGTGATCCCGACACATGGTCCCGTTTCTGGTGGACCGTCTCTGGAAGCATTTATAGGGACTACGCCTTTGCGGTACCTTTAGTCTATCTACCCGGACGCATCGTTAGCTGGATCAACATGCTGGGCCAGCAGTTCACCTGGTTAGGGCTGGGCCTTGGTCTCGTGGGGATTTGGGAACTCTGGGAGAATGACCGCGACTACTTTGTCTTCTCCTCAGTGTCTTTCGTCGCCATCGTGATCTATGCGGTTACCTACAACACCACCGATTCCTATGTCTATCTGATCCCGTCCTATCTGCTGTTCGCCTTGTGGATCGCACGAGGGGCATCGTACCTCCTCAGCGAGGCCCTGTTCCCCTGGATAACAACAAAATGGAGTCTTGCCTCGAGCAGACCCCATCTCGTGTCCAATATCAGTCTGTCCTTGTTGCTCTTACCGATAATCCTTGTTGGCACCAACCACGTTGCTCTGGACTTGAGCAAGGATAGGACAGCGTATGATTACGCAGCACAGGTCTTCGCCGACACGCCATCCGAAGCCTTGATCATCGCCGACACCGACGCCCACATCTTCTCTCTGTGGTATTTCCGCTACGTTATCGCAAATGAGCCCGAAGCCGCTGTTGTGGCCAAGGGACTCTACCAGTATGACTGGTACAGGAATAACCTCAGCCAGCACCACCCACATATTGCCATACCATCAAACAACGGAAATCCCTATGCCCAGTTGTTCGCCCTGATAGATGGCAACATCCCTCATCGTCCTGTCTATCTAACGGATTCCGACCACGAGATACTGAGCCGGTACACTCACTCTCAAGTTGGCACTCTCTACAAGCTGGGAACGAAGGGATAGGTCACTCTCCAGCCCTCGCCCTCTGGCTTCAACTCCACCAACAGACGAACGACCTTACCGGTCCCGTCCAGCCGGTAGTGAAGAGAGACTCGGAAGTAGTGATACTCCCCATGTTGAGCGATCCTCTCGATCTCGATGTCCTCCAACTCCATCTCTTCCCCGCCCAGCAGTTCCTCAACTCGACCGGCGAAGTCTCTCTCAGACAGCTTACGTCCCAGAGCCATCAAGTCCGCGCTGGGAGTCATCTCGTACATGACACCATAATCGCCGTCACCCAACGCTGTGAAATACGTCTCCAGCGCTCTCTCAGCGGTGAAGCCATACCGCTGCTGATACCACCTGTACCCCAGGTATCCCCCGACCCCGATGACGAGAATCAGCACCGCTCCGCCTATCGCGGCGCCCCATAGGGTGAGCCGCTCTCTCATGTCCCCTCCTCCATCAGAAAACCTCCCTCACTTCCTCTCTTCCCCGTTGATGACCGCCAAAGAGGCCACGCTGTCCCCCGCCTTCAACCTCATCACCCGCACGCCACGAGTAGCTCGACCCATCCGTGAGATGTTCCCCACCGGTGTGCGCAGGACCATTCCCTTGGCCGAGATGAGTGTCACCTCATCCTTCAGATCTACCACACGAGCCGCAACGATCCTGCCCACCTCATCCAGCCTCTTGACGTCCATGGTGAGGACTCCCTTCCCATACCGACTCTGCACTGGATAGTCCTTCAAGGGGGTGCGTTTCCCAAATCCCTTCTCGGCAACCACCAATAAGTCGGCCTTAGGCGTGGCAACATCCATCGCCGCCACCCGATCTCCGTCATCCAGCCTTATGGCCATGACGCCGGCGGCACCCCGTCCCATGGGGCGGATGTCCGCCTCGGAAAAACGGATCGCCTGGCCTCTCTCCGTCACTATCACCACCGTCTCCTTGCCACTTGTCAACTTGACCCAGCATAGCTCATCCCCCTCGTCCAGCGAGATGGCTATCAGCCCGCTGGGCCGAACAGAGGCAAACTCTTTGAGAGAAGCCCGCTTGATCCTTCCATTTCTGGTAGCCATCACCAAGTATCGCTTCTGTTCAAAATCGGGCACTGCGATGACACCAGTTACAGACTCCCCGCGCTCAACAGCTATCAGATTGATAAGAGGCAATCCTCTGGCCCGACGGCCAACATCCGGCACCTGGTAGGCCCGTTCGTGGTAGACCTTGCCCCTATCGGTGAAGAACAGTAGGTTATCCAATGTGTTGGCCAACAGCAGGTGTTGCACCATGTCAGATTCACGAGTGCCTGCGCCGGTTATCCCTTGTCCACCCCGCTTTTGCCGCGAGTACGTCGTAGCCAACACTCGCTTGACATATCCTCGCTCGGTGAGGCTTATGAGCACATCCTCCTCGGCAACAAGGTCTTCCTCGGCGAGAATCCCCTCCGCGTCAGGGCTGATAGTGGTTCGGCGTGCGTCGCCGTACTCCTTCTTCAGCGACTTCAAGTCCTCCTCTATCAAGTAGAGTACCTTGCGCGGGTTAGCCAGCAGATCCTCGAAGTAGGCGATTCTCTTGATGACCTCAGTATACTCGTCCTCGATACGCTTGCGCTCCAAGGCCGCCAGACGGCGCAACCGCATCTCCAATATGGCCTGCGCCTGAGCCGTGGTCAGATTGAACTTGCGCCTCAAGTTGGTCCGCGCCGAATCCACTGTGCGGGACCCACGAATCGTAGCTATGACCTCGTCCAGATTGTCGAGGGCCACGCGAAGACCCTCCAAAATGTGGGCCCTGTCTTTCGCCGTGGCCAAATCGTGGCGCGTACGCCGAATGATGATCTCCTTACGGTGCTCTATGTAGTGCGCCATAATCCTCTTGAGGGTGAGGACACGAGGCTCACCATCCACCAAGGCCAGCATATTGACGCCGAAAGTGGTCTGCATCTGCGTGTACTTGTAGAGCTGGTTCAGCACCGTCGGCGGCTGCGCACCCCGCTTCAGTTCGATCACAACACTCATCCCGTGGCGATCCGACTCATCTCGCAAATCAGAGATACCATCAATCCGCTTCGCCCTCACTAAAGTGGCTATCCTCTCGATGAGTCTGGACTTGTTCACCTGATAAGGGAGTTCGGTAACCACAATCCGTTGGCGATTTCCGCGCATCTCTTCGGTATGTGCCTTGGCCCGTATCACCACCAGCCCCTTGCCCGTGGCGTACGCGTTTCGAATCCCCTCATCGCCCAGGATCAGCCCGCCCGTCGGGAAATCTGGGCCCTTGATGAGACGAAGAAGATCATCGGGAGCTACGTCATCAATCGTGTCGTAGTTGTCGATCAGATACGTCAGCCCGTCACATACCTCCATCAAGTTGTGTGGAGGGATGTTGGTCGCCATGCCAACGGCAATACCCGAAGCACCATTGAGCAGCAGGTTGGGCAACTTGGCAGGCAGAACCGACGGTTCCTGAAGGCTGCCATCGAAGTTGTCCACGAAATGCACGGTATCCTTCTCGATGTCCTCAAGCATCCCCACGGCAATTGGCGCCAGCCGCGCCTCGGTGTAGCGCATGGCCGCGGCGCTGTCACCATCAACAGACCCAAAGTTGCCCTGGCCATCTATCAAGGGATAGCGCATTGAGAAGTCCTGTGCCATCCGCACCATGGCGTCATACACAGCGGCATCTCCGTGCGGGTGGTATTTTCCAAGCACCTCTCCCACGATTCGAGCGCTCTTCTTGTAGGGGGTGTTGGGGCGCAACCCCATGTCATACATGGCATAGAGGATACGTCGGTGAACAGGCTTCAGTCCGTCGCTCGCGTCGGGCAGTGCGCGAGCAACGATGACGCTCATGGCATAGTCGAGATACGAACCCCTCATCTCCTCATCGATGTCTATACTTCTGACCGTGCCTAGTTCCACACGATTCACCCCCTTCCCGCTGTGTTGACACCAGAATGATTATACTTCAACCTGACGCAGAGTTCCATGAAAGAGAAAAGCCCCTCCTTGCGGAGGGGCTTCACACTGCCTGCTCTAGTATTGCGGCATGGGTGGCATCGCCGGCTGCTCCTCAGGTATGTCAGTCACCAGCGCTTCTGTGGTGAGAATCATAGCCGCAATGCTGGCCGCGTTCTCCACCGCAGATCGGGTCACCAAGGCCGGGTCAATGATGCCCTTCTGGGGCATGTCGCCAAAGTTCTCGGCCATAACGTCGTATCCGATGTTCAGGTTCTTCTCGTCCTTCTGGCGACGCCGTACCTCCTCCAAGACGACCGCTCCGTCCCGGCCGGAGTTCTCGACTATCTGGCGCAGAGGTTCCTCAAGCGCACGACGTACGATCAGTACCCCCGTGGCCTCATCACCCTTCAGCTTCCGAAGTTCCTTGGACTTATCCAGCGCCTCAATGGTGTTGATGAGGGCGACGCCCCCGCCGGGGACGATCCCCTCCTCCACTGCGGCTCGGGTTGCGGAGAGAGCATCCTCGACGCGGTGCTTCTTCTCCTTCAGTTCCACTTCCGTGCCTGCGCCCACCTTGACAATGGCCACACCACCTGCCAACTTCGCCAGTCGCTCCTGGAGTTTCTCCTTGTCGTAGTCCGAGGTCGTGGTCTCTATCTGGGCCTTGATCTGCTCGATACGGCCTTTGATGTCAGACTCCTCTCCTTTGCCCTCGATGACGGTGGTGTCATCCTTGGTGGCCACGATCTTGCCTGCCCTGCCCAAATCGTTGATGGTGGCAGTCTCCAGCTTGCGTCCGACCTCCTCGCTGATGACGGTACCCCCCGTCAGAACGGCGATGTCTTGCAACATTTCCTTTCGTCGGTCGCCGAAGCCTGGCGCCTTGATCGCCAGGGCATTGAAGACCCCCCTCAGCCTGTTCAGCACTAGAGTGGCTAGCGCCTCGCCATCCACGTCCTCGGCGATGACGACTATCTCTCGCTTGCCAACCTGCGCCAGTTTCTCCAGCAATGGAACTATGTCTGTGGCGGTAGAGATCTTCTTGTCGGTGATCAGAACGTAGGGATCCTCCAGCGAGGCCTCCTGACGCTCGGGGTCGGTGATGAAGTACGGGGAGATATATCCCCGATCCAACTGCATGCCTTCCACATACTCTTTCTCAAAACCGATCCCCTTGCCTTCCTCAACCGTGATCACTCCATCCTTGCCTACCGCGTCCATCACCTCAGCGATAAGCTCGCCGATCTCCATGTCAGCCGCGGAGATGGCCGCCACGTGAGCGATGTCCCCCCTATCCGCGACATCAAGACTCATGTCCTTCAGGGCCTGCACCACGACCATCGTAGCTTTCTCTATGCCCCGCTTGAGGATCATGGGGTTGGCGCCTGCAGCCACGTTCTTCAGACCTTCGGTGACGATCATTTGCGCTAGGACAGTCGCCGTGGTCGTACCATCACCCGCGACGTCGTTTGTCCTTGTGGCCGCTTCCTTCAGGAGCTGGGCACCCATGTTCTCAAAGGGTTCCTCGAGATCGATATCCTTGGCCACGGTCACACCGTCGTGCGTGATGGTCGGAGCGCCAAACTTCTTGTCCAGGGCCACGTTTCGCCCCTTGGGACCAAGGGTCGTCTTGACCGCTTCTGAGAGGATGTCAATACCTTTCTTCAAATCACGACGCGCTTCTTCGGAAAAGACTAGTTGTTTTGCCATTGTGTTCTACCTCCTGTGTACTTGGATCTTCCTTAGTTGGCTAGCCAAGGGCTGAACCTGGTGTGGTCGCCCCTCTTGGCTTCACTTTTTCTTCTTCTTCCTCGTCTTCTTCTCTCCTCCCCCGACCACAGCAAGTATGTCCTTCTCGCCTAGGATGAGGTATTTCGTGTCATCCATCTTGATTTCGGTACCCGAATACTTGGCAAAGACGACCCGATCCCCCGCCTTGACCTCCATCGGCGCTCGTTCTCCGTTGTCAAGGAGTCGTCCCGGGCCGACCGCCACCACGCGGGCCTCCTGAGGTTTCTCTTTGGCCGTCTCGGGCACATAGATGCCGGATGCGGTCACGTCCTCTTGCTCGACAGGCTCCACGATCACTCGATCAGCCAGTGGTTTGAGTTTCAGCGCCATTTTCCAACCCTCCTTCATGAATGGTTCTTTATTCGATCCTTTGCCATGGCACATGAATTAGCACTCTCACGCATAGAGTGCTAATTCCCATATAATAATACCGAATTCTCGACGAAAGTGCAAATCCATTGAGCAGAGACCAGAATCGAGTTTCCGTCGCATTCCGAGCCAAATCTGCGTTTTCCGCCCAGGATCTCTACTTTCCGACAGCAGGTCCCAAGTCTATCTTACTTCACTTATGCGCTCCATCCTCTGTCTGCCAGATCACCTCCCTCGACGTGCGGCCAGATCAGCATCGCTCACTCCTCGCAGTAGTCCAAACCGTCCCACGCTGGCTGAGCCCAAATGTCCAGCTCCAGGGCCATCTCGAAACAGGGCACGGCTCGCTCGCAGTCCTCGGACAGGTTTATGTATGACCACCCCAGGGCATAGTAGTACTCGGGAGCCGCCGATCCGTACTCGATGGCTTTCCTGAAACTGGGGATGGCGTCTTCCCAGCGCATCAGGCGGAAGTACGCGATGCCCAGGTGTCCATACGCCATGGCATACTGATCGTCCTCCTCGAGAGCCTTGCGAAACCTATCTGCGGCGCGCTCGAACTCTCCTTGATCCAAGTACACCTGCCCCAAGGCATCGTAGACCTCAGGGTTATAAGGATCCACATTTTGCGCCAGTTCGAGCTGCGCGATGGCTAGCTCGTAGCGCCCCAAAACCCGATAGGTGCGCGCCAACCGAACATACAGACAGCCCAGATTGGGCTGCAAGAGGGTCGCCTCCGCG
>Ga0209979_1005245_pt1 | contig 10281 bp, 3 predicted proteins | sample AnhtaG_FD_183114 | JGI IMG/M metagenome (GOLD analysis project Ga0209979, IMG submission 183114) | Deep subsurface microbial communities from Anholt, Denmark to uncover new lineages of life (NeLLi) - Anholt_01485 metaG (SPAdes) (version 2) | ecosystem: Environmental > Aquatic > Marine > Oceanic >...
CAAAGCTGGCCCACAAGGGCGGCTCGGCCATAGAACAGATACAGCTATCCCTGGGCCACGCCAGCCTCAAGACCACGCAGGTCTACCTGGGCATCGAGCAGAGCATGACCAACGCGCCCTGTGACCACCTGGGGCTGGCGGTGGAGTTGTGAGCTGCTCCCCACCGCGCCCCGCGCTCGACGACGCGGAGCGCTCCGCCCCGGTTGACCCGCCGCGTCCTGAGTGGGGCTGGCCCTGGCCGCAGACTTGGGGGCAGGTGTTCGGCGTTCTCGCCGCCCTCTTGCTGGGCTTCCTAGCCATGGCCTACGCGCTCGATTGGCTGAGGTGGGTGCTCGGCAGGTGACCGTGAGAAACCTGCCAGGTGCGCAACAAGCCCCGCAAGCGACGGCGGGGCTTGTTCTGTGGATCTCAGTGCCCGATCGGGGAGGCCATATGGCCGACGATCTTGGCGTATGAGAGAACGTTGTATTATACCTAGAAAAAGCGTCGCACGCGTTCGAAGTACCGCGGAGAGAGGAGTCACACGAGTATTGACTTTCATAGGTAGGGTTTCGAATGTAAGGGAGGAGAGAAGACACGGGTAGGCAGCATGGGGAACTCGCTGGGCTAGCGCTTGGTCGAATGATCTTCTCCCATGACCGACATTCGCACAGCATCGGCGTGAGCAATGTCCACGATGCGTCCCCCAGTTTCAGAGATTGATCTCTTCGTCGGCCTCTTGTACGCGTACTTGGTCCTCCCATTCTCGCAACGTTCTGGCCAACTGATTGAGCCAAGACCGGGCAGCGTGTGCTCTATCTAGGCTGTCCACCAGCCGCTCTATCTCTTTCCGTCGATCGCGCAGCCGTTCCCATAGATTCCCCGAGAAGCTGCCTCGAGGGTGCAGGATTGCCCTGCGCAGTAGACCTTCCACAGACGCATCTGTCGGGTATGCCTGGTAGATACCCAGAGCAACCGGCCAGAAGCCAGGTTGATCGATCGACATGCATTCGCAAATGAGCGTCGCAAGCGCCTCGTCAGCGCGGGCGAACGCCACCAGCGTCTCCCCGTCAGAGGTGAGATCTATCAACTCGGGAAGAGCCCATGTGACCCGAAAATGCCCTAGCGAACCGGGCACAGCTGCCAGGAAAACCGTGCGAAAAGCCCTTTCCTTGTCGATCTCACACAAGAGACCCCAGAAAGCATTGCTTCCGTGGCGTTCCAGAGGATTCCAGCAGTCCCTGTTCTCATGCGGCTGCAGGAGTAGCTTGGCAAGAAGGCGGAAGCCTCGGTCAGGATCAGCACGTGTCAGACGTGCTGCAAGCTGATCGTAATCCCAGCTCACGTTTGGCGGTATCGGGTGAGGCACTTCCAGGCACTGCCACGCGAACTCGGCCAGCGCTCCCTCAATCGGACGCCCATCATGCCACCACATGCTGAACATGTCGACAACTGTTGGTGCATTGCTCAAGTCGGGGCGGGCTATCGCCTTCAGTACGCGCAGGTACCGGTCCGAATCGAGACTGTACAGCCATCTGCCATACTGGAGGATCTGCCCTGCCTGCACAGGGTCGACCCTGCTCTGTCCTATGAGGCTCTCAATGCGGGACACACCTGCTGGGTCATCGTCAAGGTGCCTCATCGTCTCAACAATAGCCAGAGCAGCAACCCGACCGGCGGCTGCGTGCTCATCGAGACGAGAGGCAACGAACTCCGGATACGACAGAGCCAGACCGCCCAAGTAGGAAGAAAACGCTACCCGGCCCTCATCGCGTGGACCCAAATCCTCGATGGCTGCTAGCCATTGTCGATCAGTATCCAGTCTCCCAAGCTGCCTGAAGAAACGGCTGGCTCGCTCTGCGTCGGGAGAGATGAGCCATTCCACTAGGCTGCGGGAGACCCGGGCTGGGGAGACAACTGCCTCTTGTGCGAGAGCAGACAACTCCCTGTCCCCCCGGTATTGGCGCACACCTGCCTCGTCTATCTCATAGTCGTCTCCATCACGTGTCCATGCGCCTGCCCACCTGTGCAGCCGAATCCCAAAGGGAGCTGCGTCCAAACGTTCGCGAAGTCTATCGACCCCAGCAATGGCTTTGGTCAATCGATCTACCCATTCTCCCTCTGCCATTGCCAGCTGGCTCTTGTATGCTTCCAGCACACGTCGCAGCGATTCGGCGAAGCCAGAAGGAGAGAATTGGACCTCTGCCCCCAGAATCCAGTCCAGGGCAATGCCGAGTTTTGGCAGCAGTCTCTCCGGGGATATCTGGGTCACGCAGTTGGCGAGGGCACTCGGCAAGGCATGTCTCGCGGCTCCGGAGACTGCCACCTCTTCGTCTTCCGCGAGACCCATTAGAAGATCGATCAGAGTCTCACTGTAGCTCCGCAGTTCTCCCCATGTCAGAGGAGGAGCGGCGTCGGGGGGGCGAGGCCCGCTCCCGCGACGCAAGAGTACGGAGGCCATCGGACGTAGACCCTCCTGAATCGCCTTCATCCCGACAACGCGGAGACCGGTTGATCGTTTAGGAGAGAGCATCCAGTTGAGAACGGCCAGTCGCTCCTGGGGGGTGATTGCGATCTGAGGATGCCGTGGAGCAAAGCACTCACACAACACACCCGTGGAGTTGTTCGACCAGCTTTCGTTCTCCGCCTCCGCAAGCCAGGCAAGGCATCTGAGCGCGGTGGCGCACGCTTCTCCACGAAGCAGGAGATCTTCTAGCACGTACACCAACTCTCTTCGTGCGTCCCCTCCGACAAGCTGTCTTTCGTCACGACTCGTTCTCTGGAGGGCTTGCTCAATACACTCGGCTGTAGCCAATGGTATGGCCGACGCAGCCAAGCGCAGAAGGTAACTATGAAGAAGCGCGAAATGAAGATCAACCAGCACCCCAATGGACTTGCAGAACGAACGGGCCAGCTCGATGACTTCCGCCGTCTCCAGCGATCTCAGCCTATGAGCTAGCCGGTGCCGGGCCGCCAGGTCGAGTTCTCTGAGAAGCTCAAGGAGTTGCGGAAGACGACCACGAATAACCTGCGCCGCAAGATGGCTGGCGAGGACGGGAGGCCGAGCTTCCACATAGGAACCACGGTGGACCATGAGTCCCGCTTTCGACAGTCGAGGAACGCAGTTGAGCACAGTTCTGACATCCAAGCTATCACCCAGATGCTTGCATATCATTTCCACCTCGTCGCGATGCTCCCCCATCACACCGACAAAGGTGAAAAGGCTGAGCAGCCTCAATGAGTCGACTGCTTTGTCGCCAAGTCTCCCGCGGGCCGTTCTCTCTAGCTTCTCGGCCACTCTGGCTAGAAACGCACCAGGCTCTCTCCTGAGGTCTTCCCCGACTCTGGCTGCGACGATCAATATGCCGGGATTGCCACCAGCTTGATCGAGGACCCAGGACTCCAGAGAGTAGTCAAACCTGGCACCAGCCTCCCTCAGTAGCTCCCGTGCCTTCTCCTCTGGAAGAGCCGGTATCTGCTCGATACGGATCCTCGGGTCCATGCCGAAGTTGGGTTGAGGCGCATCTTCTTCGGTAAGAAAGGTGATGAGTAGCTTCAGAGTTGAGCTGGCAAGTGCTTTGCCAGCCAAGGCGCCACCCAACTGGGTCTCAGGATCCTCGACGATCACGATGACCTCCCTGGAACTGGTCAATGCAAGTAGGTCAGTCGGGACCAAGGTCGGATCCAGGGCGACCACAGTGTCGATGGGCCTGGAGCGCGTAGCCTCAAGAGCCAATCGTGTCTTGCCGATCCCCGAAGGTCCACACAGCACCATTACTCGAACACTGGGGTCGTCTATCCAAGAGCGGATGGCATCCAACTCTTCCTCCCGCCCAACAAGTCGGAGCCCCTGTTGGAGAATGCCCTGTCTCTCATGATCGTTCCATTGAGATTCCCAGGTTGAGAACTGATGAGTGGAGAAGTATGCAGAACGCACATGAGGACAGCTGTTCAAAAGGCTCGCGAGCTCTGCCGCGCCCACGATCTCAACGTGGACCTTGTCGGGCCATTCATAGCCATCCAGTATTGCCGTTTCCAGCTGAGCCTTTTGAGGGTTTGCAGCCCCGTCAGCCTCTGTTCGATGCGTCAGATCGAAATTGCAGAAAAAGACATATCGGTCTGGTCGACGCTTTGCGTGTTGATAGATCTCCACCAACGCACCTCTGGCGCCTGCCTTCAACACTGAAAAGGCTTTGGCTCGCCCCTGTCCGAACACATCGCGCTTCTTGTACTGAAAGACATTCCACCCAGGGCCAAGCAAAGAAGTGTCCCTTGCATCCTCGAAGAGCTCAGTGTCCCACTCGGCGTCTATACCGCCATCCCTGACGTTTACCCGCTCAGTGAACGACGGCAAAGACGAGCATCGCCGACCAGATGTAGCCCACGCCACCGAGTTGCACAGAGAAGCAAAGGCCCGTGGATCGAATTCGCTGCTCACAATGCGCTCGACTTCGATAGCACTGATGCCACGCCCATGCAGCAGCGACATGCTTCACCCCCCAGCCACGACTCAGCCCGTCTGACCGTTCATGTTTGTGCAAAAGGAATGTCGGTCGCCAAGCGTGGTACATGCCGGCGTCCCTTGCGGCCAAGCGCCTCGATCACTGCCCTGCATGTCGGAAGCGCTGTCGTTATTACCCACATTTTGCAGATAGGCGCCCGACGGCGAGCCCTATGTGTTTCGGTGCGAGTGTAGCCCGAAACGAAGACTCCGCCAATCCAGACAACACCACTTCGAGCGCCCTTCTCCGAGCTTTGAGGCCCAGCGTAGGGGTTGGGGGTGGACTCTCGTCTAGAGAGGAGCAGAGAGCAGGCGCTCATGGGTACTTGGTTTCCCCCAGGGGCACACCGAAGCAACTCTCCCATAGATCGGTAAGCTCGTTGTCATACTCGCGGCGCAGCACTCCGTTTTGCGCGAGTGCTGCGTTCGCGTCTGACCTGAGCGTCTCGTTGTGGGTCGTGTAGTAACCTTGCAAAAGCTGTATGGCTCGTTCTTCCTCAACCATCATCTTGAGGAACAGTTCGTGAATGTTACGCGCCTCGCGAGGAGGTCGTATCTTGCTCACCTGGTCTCTCATCTCGCCCAGGTCTGACCAGAATGTGTCCAGGCGATCCAGGATGGCTTCAGAAGGCACGGACTCCTCGTATACATGCTTCATCCATTGGTTCCATTGACCCAGATGGCGATCGTAGTCGGCGGCTGGAGTGTCCATGGCCGCAAGGAACGCCCCCAGGGCGACGCAATCCGTGGTAGGGCTGGGTGACTGCGCCGGGGTGTAGGTTGGATATGGCGTGTAGGTCGGATAGGGCGTATGGGTAGGCTGGGGCGTCCGGGTTTGGTAGAGGGCAGCAGAGAGTGATTGGCAGGAGCAGAGGAGAAGAGCTACCACCGCACTCGATAGCTGGATTCGCTTCAAGTGTTCCTCCATTTGCTCCTTGCGTTGAAAAGCTACCCTCAGAGCAGCTCCCCCTGGTTGGCCTCTGGCTGAACCCGTGGGGCAGCGAACCATGGCCTGGAGCTCGCGGATCATGCTGAGATGAACTCTTCCCCTCTTAGCCTGTACGGCCACTGCCCTGTCGCTCTCTCAGAGCCTTCTCGATGATCCCATCCACATCGGCAGGATTCTTGGACACCGCCCATTTCCAGCGCCCGAAGCCGCCGTGCGCGTTGACGGCCCTCACCCACTCGTCTAGGAATCCGCGCTTTGTTCTGTCCTGTTGCGTGTCCCGTCCTTTGGTCTCCAGGATCAAGTGCGCGCCCGTCTTGAGACGCATGATGAAATCGGGCCAATACTTGCGTATGACTCCCTTGTAGACGTAGAGGATCTCGAACCCCAGGTGGTCGTTCTTGACCCAGGCTTCCACGTTGGGGTTACGATCCAGCGCAAAGGCCTCGCTGGCCTCCCAGGTGCTATCAAAGACGCACATGTTGATGTGAGATTTCCTCGTGTGCTCGCAGGGCCTGCCTGTGTACCAGGTGCGCATGTCCCCGGTGCGGGAGATGGGGCGCTCGCGGTCAAAGACTGGCTCGATGGACTCTGTATTCTCGAAGCGGATCGCCTCCCAGATGTGCTGCACGATCTTGGTCATCGTCAGCGTCAGCAAGATGCGGCGCTTGAGGTCATCCTGGTAAAAGAGCGGCGGCATGATGCGGATTCTGTCTGAGATGAGGAAGCGCTCCACGAGGTAGATCAACTGCGCAAGCAAGTACTCTTTGCTGGCCTTCCAAGTTGGCCGCATCTGATCGTAGACGTCCCTTGCCGTCTCAAAGATGATCTTTTGCATCCTGAACCTGCGGCCCAAGTCCTCGAGGTCGATGGAGGAAATCCTGGTCACATCCGGCTTGCCCTCAACTATCGGAGCCAACTCGGCAAGTGTGGTCAGCTCGTAGGCGTCCAGGTGCAGTGGCTCTGCTTTGCTCGGATCCAGGCGCAACGTAGGCGTAAACACGTGATCGACGCGGACGACATTGGGCCAACTGAGTGCGTAGGTTCGCTTGGCTGGATCGGGTTGGATGAGGGTTTTTGGGCTGGGTGGCTTTGGGGGTGGCCCGTCTCCGCCCTCGTGCGGAAGGAAGGTGAACGGCACACCAAAGATGTTCACATACTCTGCGTCGAATAATCCTGTCTCCGGATTGATCTCGTACGAGGTTCTGCGCAGGCCGCGCCCGACCACCTGCTCGCACAGCAACTGGCTGGAGAAGGCGCGCAGACCCATGATGTGCGTGACAGTCTTGGCGTCCCAACCCTCGGAGAGCATGGCGACGGAAATCACGTTCTGAATCTGTTCCCCCGGCTTGTCGATCTGTCCTATAGTGTCCACAGTCTGGCGCAACAGCTCTGCGAGTTTCTCCTTGGATAGCTTGTGGGGCGTCCCGCCCTCCGATGCACCCTTCTCGGTCCCGACAGATATGTCGGTCGCCTCCTGCTGCGCTTCGGCCTTTTCGAGAACCCTGGAGTCGATGTGCAGTGTCCGCTCCCGCACGCAAAGTGGCTCGATGCGAACTCTATGGTGGTCGAAGGCGTATTTCACACGCGCGGCGGTGTCTGTGCGATTGGCCACCGTGATCATGACCGGCGGTGTCCTGAAGCCGGCCTCCTGCCACTTTTTGGCCGTCTCCAGCCAATCTGTGCCCAACAGAGTGTACCCATTGGTGACAAGGTCGGGCAACGGCTCCTGTTCGCCTGCGCGACGGCTCAGGTCGTGCTTTACCTCGGGGTCGTTGTAGATGTGATATAGCCGCGACTTGTAGTCGGCGGTCAGCTTTCCATCGTCTCGTATCACGACACGCGGCGTCTTGACGAGGCCGGACTCGATGGCGTCGTTCAAGCCAAAGTCGCTGACGATCCAGCCAAAGAGCGCCTCCACCGAGCTTTTCTTTCCCGATGGGGCAAACGGCGTGGCCGAAAAGTCGTAGCAGGCCAGGATGTTCCGTGCAGCGTGGATGCGATCCAACCCGCTGACCCAGATCGTGGCCTCCTCAATCTCGGCCCTTCTCACCCCTCTGACCTTCGACTCGGCGGGCGTACGCCAGGCGTGGTGGGCCTCGTCGTTGATGACGACGATGTTTCTGGACCTGGCCAGGTCTTGTAGCACATCGCGGACGTAGGCTTCGTTGCTCATCGGTCCGCGCTTGTCCACGGACCGTTTCTTGGCGAGCTGTTCCTCAGTCTCCCAGGAGAGCACGTGCCAGTTGCGGACGAGAACTCTGCCTTGCCGCAGTGCATCCCACAGCCCGCCAGGCACGATGTTGAACTCGTCATAGTAATTGTCGGCGCGGGTGGGCAGCAGTACCTGTAGACGGTTCTTGACGGTCAGCCCCGGCGCAACCACAAGGATGTTCCTGGAGAACCGTCTGTCCTGGGGGTAGGTGACCTTGTTCAAGACCTGCCAGGCGATCAGCATGGCCATCACAACCGTCTTGCCAGAGCCGGTTGCCATCTTGGAGCAGAGACGCTCGAACGGCCCACCGTCCGAGGGGATATCGATGCCAACCCGTTCCGCAGGCGGCGCTTCTGTGAGCCAGATCAACGTTTCTATGGCCTCAAACTGACAGAAGAAGAGACGTCGATGCTCACGCTGTTCGTGGTCGTACCAGTGCTCCAGCAGGCGTTTGGTGATGCCGGTGGCGCCTGGGTGCCCTGCCTCGCGCCAGGCCTTGACGCGCGGTCTAATGCGGTTGACCAGCGCAATCTGGAAAAAGATGCCTGGGTCATCGAAGGACTTGCTGTCCTCGGAGGCTACCAGGTAGCCCGCCGGGCGCCTGCCCTCTTTCAGGTGGAAGGTGCGCGTCTGGCGCTGGTACTGCCAGTGCTGCTTCGGTTCCTCGTAGGGTGAGTTGATGATGAGTTGGTCGATCTTGCCTTGGCCCGCCATCAGAGCTCCACCACCTTCAGACTCTCGATACCCCTGTCATCGATGATCTTGACCGCGATACGCCGGTGCTCTCCAGCCTCGAAAGGCAGCGAGACCGTGCCTCTGTAGGTCTCGATGCGCTCCTGGTCGATCTCTGCCTTGAGGTTCTTGGCTAGACGCGACCAGCCGTCCTTGGGCCCGGCCATGGGGAAGAAGACCTGCCTTGGGAAGAGGCTGCGGCCGTCATAGTCGGTGTCCAGCATCCACATGGCGATCTTGTCCGTGCCACCCGAGTGGATGGTGCCGGTACGCGTGTTGTAATAGTCAAAGCCGAGCACCTCGACCAGGTAGGCGCCGTCCACCCCGCGTACCTGAACATCTGGCTGGCCGATCAGCCAAAAGCTCTCGTTGCTGGTCCGCTTCTTTTTCAGGTCCTCGGTCAGCAGGTCAGCGTTCATCTGCGCTTTGAGCAGCGTGACCCCTGGCCAGTCGGTCTCCTCGATGTCCTTGGCCGCCTCGGGGTCGAACTGGAAGGCGGCAAAGACGATGATCTTGGGCCTGGGCACGAGTCGCTGAGCCTCCTCGATGGCCAGCTCTACCTGGCGCTGCTCCAGGGGGGCGTGTTCGGGGCCAAACGAGATGACTGTGCGCTGTGGGACATCCCCTTTGGTCTCGGCATCGGCGTGGAGGTAGCGTGTGCCGGGAAGCGCCTCAACCCGCGAGAAGGTGGTCCGCTGGCCCGCACGGCCTCGGATGCCCGTCCGAAACAGCTCATCCCGCCACTCGGCCTGGCGTAGCGTCTCGCCGGACCGGGCCACCGACTCATCGGCGGGTTCGGCCGTGGGTTCGGCTGGGCCTAACTCGTGCAACGGCTTGACCACCGGCGCGGGCACAGCCTCCACTGTGAAGGGACCAGACACGCGAGCCTTGGAGTTGTCCACGACGGGCTGGTCGTAGAGGGTCTCCACGGTAGGGGGCTCTCCATGGGCAAGAGAGCTTCGAGTTACATGTGGCGCGGCTCGGTACTCAAAGCCGCTGCCCACGCCCTCTTGCGGGTGGGCCAGCTCGTAGTAGTTGTAGACCGCCGTCATGAGACGCTGCTTGGCCAGGGTGATGGCCACACGCGAGGTGTCGCAGGTGATCCAACGACGCCCCCACTTCTCGGCCACGTAGGCCATGGTGCCGGAGCCACAAGTGGGATCCAAAACAAGATCGCCAGGGTCAGTACTCATCAGCAGACACCGCTGAATTACGACTCTGCTCGTCTGAACAACGTAGTCCATCGAAGTCTCTCCTCTTGTAGCCGCCCAGACATTGGTGATGGGCGAGAAAGGAAAGTCATCGAGGTAGCTCTTGAATATCCGCAATCCCTCCCTTCGAAGCAGTCGGCCCATTTCCCACAGGGCTCTTGTTCCCTGTACTCCCACTGACCAATGGCGCTTTGGTCCACAGCGTAGCGTAAACTTCTGCCCAGCGTGGAACAGTTCAATATCCTTCGACCCTTCCTCCGAGTATCCTGCGGAAACAATAGGGATGGTTGCAAAGATTCGAGCCTTGGGAGCCAGAAGGGATGGGTTCCGGTATTCCGCCTCAGTCAACCGACGAGTTGACCCATCAGACATTTCAACATACTTGAACTCGGCGGTTCCTGCTTGTCCCATCACCTTCTCGCGGAATGACTGCCTATGCTTCACTTGACGTCTGTCTCTTGCATACTGTAGTAGGTAATCGCAAACCACTGGAGTCGTGCCGGTCTTCACATTGCCACGTGTCTTTGTAAACGTGATTAGGACGACGAAGTTCTTGGGCCCAAACACCTCATCCATCAGCTCACGCACGTGATGTACATTCTCATCGCTAATCTGCACGAAGATGCTCCCGCTCTCGGTCAGCAGTTCTAGTGCCAGCAGCAGGCGGTCGCGCAGGTAGCTCAGGTAGGAGTGGATG
>Ga0209979_1005246_pt1 | contig 10280 bp, 5 predicted proteins | sample AnhtaG_FD_183114 | JGI IMG/M metagenome (GOLD analysis project Ga0209979, IMG submission 183114) | Deep subsurface microbial communities from Anholt, Denmark to uncover new lineages of life (NeLLi) - Anholt_01485 metaG (SPAdes) (version 2) | ecosystem: Environmental > Aquatic > Marine > Oceanic >...
CCGCCGCCTCCTCGCCGGTATAGACGCGCCCCGTCAGCATCATCTCCTTCGCTTTCGCCACTCCCACGCGACGCGGCAGGCGCTGGCTCATCCCCCAGAGAGGCGTGAGCCCCCACTTGCCATGGGTGTCCGCAAAGCGCGCCGACGCCGACGCGATGAGCAGATCTCCTGCTAGGGCCAGCTCGAGCGCGCCGGTGTAGCAGTAACCGTGGACCGCCACGATGACCGGCTGGGGCAGGTTCGCAAGGCCCGCTACCGTCTCCGCTTGAAAGTGAGGATGGGGTGGCCTCTCGCCCGCCTGGATGTCCTTCAGGTCGTGGCCGGCGGAGAAGGCTCGGCCGGCGCCTCTGAGGACCACGCATCCGACCGTCTCCGTCTGCCCCGCGATCTCATCCACGTGAGCGCGAAGCTGTACGAACATCGGAACGTTGAGCGCGTTGAGCTTGTCCGGTCGGTTGAGGGTCAGCGTGCACAGGCCGTCTTCGTCGGTGCGCGTGATCACATCACTCATGGAACTCCTCCTGTCGTCGTTCACGACGCGGCTCAGTCGAAGCCGTGCCCGTCCATCCCCGCGCTTCGTACAGAATGGTTTCGTTGGTCATACTGCCTCCCGTGTGTTCTGACCAGTGGTAACGCTTTGGATCGTCGCTCATTCGAGGACAACACACAACTATCGACTGTCTGAAGAACTGTGTTTAGGATCTTGTGGCGCGGACCGGGCATAGCCACGCGCCAATACGTCGATTTCGCCCAAATATCTGCCAGATTCGGTCCTCGTACGCTTGACTTCTCGCCGCAAGAGAGCGTGCATGAGCGCGCATGCATCGTATGTACACCAGGTACGTTGCACCAGGTGAGCCAACAGGACGACGCTAACGGCAGTCGAGCAGCATCAGGACGTGGCCAGCCTCATCGACCTCTACCTCCTGCGCTGCCAGGTAGAGGGCAAGTCGCCGAACACCATCACTGCCTACGGGGAGACCCTGACCCTTTTCGAGCGCATCGCTCGGGAGGAAGGCTTTCCGCAGGACGTTCGGGCCATCACCGCCGCCTACATCTATACCTACCTGGGGCGCATCGGCAGCAACGGAGCGGGCGTTCGGTCGGGCGGCGGCCCCTACCTAGCTCGCTCCACGGCGACCTTTTGGCCAACCAGCGATGGTGCGTTGCCGGCGGCCCATGCGCCGGGCTATGTCGGCGGCGAAGTTAGCGGCGGTGCTCACCAGGCCAGGCTGATGGGGCGGGCGACGCATGGCGTTGGTAAGCTTCGGGTGCTTGCGGGCGAAGGCGCGTACCTCCTCCAGCGTGACACCATAGCCGTCCAGAACCCGCTCCATCTCCTCGCGGGTCTTCTCCTTAGCCTCCTGGAGTTTCATCTGCACACGGCTTTTCACCAGCACCTCGCCGTCGCCGGTGGTCTCGATGGGCACAAAGATGGCATCGGCCAGGTCGGTGACCACCTTGGCCTGGACGCCGTCGCTGATGGTGCTGGGCATGCAGCCGAAGGGCTTGACGGTGACCATCATGTGGGCCTTGGCGTGAAGGGTCATCCAGATGTGCTTGGTGACCTCCAGATGCCCTTCGCCGGCGATCAGGCGCTTCTCGTAATAGCCCTCCGAATACCTGTCCAGCCGGCCCATGGGGGGAAGGGCCTGCGGCTTGAAGTTCAGCAGGGAGCGATAGAAGGTGTAGAGGGCCTCGTAGGCGGCCTTGCCCAGGCGCAGTCCCGCCCATACCAGCCAGCGATTGGCCCCCCCCATCCCCTGTTTGTCGGGCTTGACCCAAAGGCGGTCCTTGACCTTGAGTTCATTGAGCCAGATCATGTACTCAAACCAGGCCCCCACCAGATCCAGCATCACCTCCGCGCCCTCTTCCTCCAGCCAGCGCATCAGCTTATGGTTGGAATCGCCCTCCGAGTGCTTCAGGAAGAACTCGCCGGTGACCTTCACCCTGGGCTTGACCCGCAAGTAGTCCACCTCGATCTGGCTGAACCTCTTCTTGATCCGCCGCAGGGCAGCCACGATGGAGGAGCCATCCTTGATGGCAACGCGCAGGCTCTGGCGAGCCTCCTCCAGCACCGCATCGGTCTCCCCTGGGTTCAGTTCATAGGGCCGTATCTGGCAGGCCAGGTCGTTAATGGCGTCGGCGGCCATAGCGGCCTTGGCCAGATGCAGGAAGGCTATGGGGGGCATCTGGAAGCCCACCGATTCCTGGTGGATGTCTAGGCCGTGGGCGATGTCCAGGTTGACGATGCGGAAGTTGGGGAAGCCGGCCCCCTTCAGGGCCTTACGCAGGTCGGCCTCGTACATGCCCATGCGGCAGGGGCCGCAGTCGGCGCCCCAGAACAGAGCATAGGAGTTCTCAATCTCCTCGTCCGGTAGGCCCTGGCGGCGTAGCTCAAAGAGGAACTTCAAGAGGTTGCCCACGGTGTAGTAGGTGGGGTTGCACTGGGCGCGGTTGCAGAATTCCTTGCCGATGGCCAGGGCCTGATGATCGGGGATGGGCAGCCGCTGCGCCCTGTACCCCAGCCTCTCCAGCACACCGAGGGTGATCTCCTCGTGGGTTGTGGTGAGGCCGCAATAGACGATGGTGGTGGTCGCCTGCTCGACCAGGGGAAAGGGGCGCTCGTAGGGGCGCTTGAAGTGCCGCACCTCGTGCTGTTCTAGCCCTATCTCCTGGCGCAGGGTCCGCCGGTAGGCCTCTACCCTGGCCTCAAGCTGCTCATCGGTAGACGGAGTCGTGGACATGCTTACCCTCCCGTGGGCAGAAGCTCTCGCCGCAGCCGCTCCCTGTAGGCCGCCACCCGCTGCTCCACCTCCTCGGCCAGTTCCCGGCGGTGGCACATCTCCTCGTGGTGGCGGCGCAGGAAATAGCCGATGGTCTCCACCCGCAGCTTGATGGAGCCTACCGGCCGGTTCTCGTCCAGGTCGTGGAAAGTAAAGTAAGGCGTATCGGCGGCCTCCAGGGCACCCTCGATAACGTGGTAGATAGGGGAGTCCAGGCCACACTTGAAGCTGGAGATGTCGATCCCTACCAGGTTAGGGTGGCGGGCCACGTACTTGGCCCCCCATACCTTGCGGCTGGTGGTCTCGCTGAAGGAGTGCTTCCAGGCATCATGGATATCCAGAGGGTCCGCCATCTCGCCCCGTCGTATCTCCTCACCGAACAGGCGGTCCAGGATATCGGCATCGGTGGGGAGAGAGTCGATGGTGAAGACGGGGTAGCCCAGCTTCTGAATCTGGGCCGGGATCTCGTGATGGATGCCAGGATCGTTATGATAGGGCCGGCTCAGAAGCACCACTCCCACACGCCCCTCCTGCTCCAGTTGGTCCAGAACCTCTCGCGCCCGCCGCCTTATGCCGCTCAGGAAGGTATTCAGGGCCCGATAGCCCTGCTCTATGGCTCTCCTACTCTCCTCGCGGCTCACCCCCAGAAGCCTGCGGAAAAAGAGGTACATCTGTCTCTCGAAGAGATGAGGCTCGGCCATGTGCAGGACAGGGTCATAGTAGCTGATGCCCCTCTCAGCGAAGGCATCTCTTTCGGTAGTGAAAGCGGCTTTTACCACTTCGGGGATGCCCTGCACCGTGGGGCAGCTCCAACTGGCCTGGCAGTCATATATCTCGCTGGGTACATTCATGATCACGGGGAAGAAGATGGCATCCACTCGCTTCTTGTACACAAGGTTATGGACGTGGGAGACGGCCACCTTGGTCGGGAAGCAGGGGTCGATGGAGCCGCGGCGGGAGCCCTCGCGGTACATCTGGTCGTCCGTGTAGTCAGACCAGACGATGTGTTGGGGCTTCACCCCCAGGCTCTCCAGGTAGGCGCTGAAGAAGGGGGCATAGGAATACATGCTCAGCACCCGCGGTATGCCGATGCGCAGGCCCTCCCGCTGCTGGCGCATCCGAGCAGCGCCGCCACCGGCCACCAGCCTCCACAGAGAGACTCGGGCGCCATCGCTGGTAGAGGTCACCTGCGGCGGGTGGTAGCTACGGAAGGCCTCCCGGGTGGAGATCTCCACAAAGTTGGGGTTGGCCTTCTTGACCACAGCCTCGCGGGCGTTGAAGGCCCTTACCTCCTCGATGCTCTCGACCATCCCTCGCTCACAGGTGGCGGCGATGAAGCGAGTGGTCTGGCTGGGAGAGGTCTGGATGTCCACAAATGTGCGCAGGCACTTGTTCTTGCAGAAAACGCAGCGAGTGGACTCATCGCGGGTAGTCGTGAAAGTAAGCCTCTCCACTCGATCGAAGCCGATGAAGGAACTCTCCCTGCCATCCATGACGCGGATGGCCTCCAGGGCAGCGCCCAGGGCGCCGCTCTCGCCGGCGTGGGGGTGGACATGGATCTGAGCCTGGGGAACGCGGGCGCTGATGAAGTCGCACTGTGCCTTGACTACGGCCTGGTTGTAGTGGGTTCCTCCCTGCAGCAGGAAGGTGCGGCCGAAGCGGGCTAGGTTCGTCTCCTGCACCACGTACAGCCAGACGTTCTTGGGCAGAACCATGGCCAGGCCGGCCATGATCTCGCTGGGCTGCCAGCCCAGTTGTTGAAAGTGGGAGATGTCCTGCTCTAAGAAGACGGCGCAGCCGTAGTGGAAAGTAGGGGCCCGCTGGGCGCGGAGGGCCGCCTCGGCATATTGAGTGATGTCGTAACCGAAGCGCACAGCGGTGCTCTGGAGGAAGTAGCCGTTGCCAGCGGAGCACTGGGTGTTGAGCTTGAAGTCCTTGACCTTGCCCCGCTTCATAATGATGACCTTGATATCCTGACCGCCTACGTCGGCGATGACGTCCACATCGGGATAGTAGCGCAACGCCGATTGGGCGTGGGCCACCGTCTCCGGTATGGCCACGTCGGCCCCCAGAGCCTCCTTGAGGATGTCCTTGGCGTAGCCGGTGGTGCTCACCCCGCGGATGCGCAGGCGCGCGCCCTGGCCTTCCATCTGCTGTCGCAGCTGCCCCAGCACCTCCTTGGCATCCTGAAGGGGATTGCCCTTGCAGAGCTGATAGGCCTTGGCCAGGAGGCGCCCCTCGCCGTCGGTGAGCACGGCCTTGGTAGAGGTAGAGCCGCCGTCCACACCCATGTAGGCCTCCACCACCTGGCCGGGAGAGAAGGTAGGGGGCGTGAATGGCTTGGTGGCGTACAGGCGGCGGAACTCCGCCATCTCCCCCTCGCCAGCAAAGAACCCTCTTTGGCCGGTGGTCTCCTTCGCCTTGCGACGGCCCACCTCGATGTACTCCTCCAGGGCCGCCGTGCCCGCGTAGGTCCCTGCTTGGCTCTCCTCCTCCTGGTGGCCGTAGAGGGCCGCGCCCAGGGCGGCATAGTAGAGAGAATTCTCCGGCACCACGATGAGCTCCTCAGGAGTGGCGTCCTCGGGTAGGGACAGCCCCCGCTCCTGCCACATCCTGGGGATGTGCTGTCGCCATGCCTCCTGGAGGCAGGGAACGAAGGTGTTGGGACCACCCAAAAGGAGCACCTTGGGGCGGAGGGTGTTGCCGCGGGTGAGGACGCTGAGGTTCTGCTGAACGAGGGCTTCCAAAAGGGAGACCATGAGCTCTTGAGAGGGAACGCCTTGCTTCTGGAGGCTGTTAATGTCGGTCTCGGCGAAGACACCGCACTTGCCAGCTATGGGATGCAGCCTGGCATTGGAGTAGCGCAACTCTCGCAACTGGGCTGAGCTCAGTTGGAGCTTGGCGCTGATGCGGTCGATGACAGCGCCCGTGCCGCCAGCGCACTTATCGTTCATCGTGGCCAGCTTCCGCTTGCGGCCAGTCTTGGGGTCCAGCAGCCAGATGATGATCTTGGCGTCCTGCCCTCCCAGCTCGATGACGGAGCCCACGTCGGGCTGGAGGGCCTCGGCGGCCAGGGAGACAGCATTCACCTCCTGCACGAATCTGGCCCCAACATAGGGGGCAATAGCCGCCCCGCCGCTGCCGGTGGCGAAGATGCGGAACTTGTTAGAGGGCAGGGGAAATTGCCCCTCTATGGCCTTGAGCAGTTCAAGGACCTTCTCGGGCTGACGGGTCTCGTGAAACTGGTAGTCGGCCCACAGGATCTCCCTGCTGCCAGGCTCCAGCACCACCGCCTTGACAGTAGTGGAGCCCACGTCGAGACCGATGATGAAACCGTCGGAGTCTCTCCCGCCGCCGTCCCGGAGGCGTGCAGCCCCGGCGGCTAGCGGCGGGGACGAGGCATCCGTCGCGTCGCTCACGCCCTAGCCCCCATCAATGATTACCAGCGTCACCCAACTCCAACAAATGTTAGCACAGACGTCAAGGATGCGCCCAGACCTGCGCCGACGCCTCTACAAGCCGTTGGCTCTTCTGGTGCCCCGCTGAGGACAGCGAACAGTAGCTGCCTTTGCCTTCGACTAAACCAGCCACCCGGCCGGTCCAGGCACGGTGGCCGGCCTTCCCGGGCGATTCGACTTCGGGGAGAGCAAAGATCGCGATGGGGCTAGCGGCGCATTTCGCGGGAGGAGAAGCGCAGGAAGCGAACGTAATCGGCGAGGAACCGCACGGGGTTGACAGTGCCCAGGGGACGGAAGGAGACAGCCTGCAATAAGACCTGAGGCAGGCTAATGCGCAAGACGCCGCGATAGAGCAGGCCCTCCTCGCCGTCGGCTTGCTGTAGCACCTCCGCAAAGAGGGTGGTCATCTGCCGCCAGGCCTCCAGGCCTTTGGGTTTGCTGAGGCGTTTTTCGCCCCGCAGGAGGAAGCGCTGGTCGCCATGGTGGAAGGGCAGGTAGTAAAGGATGCGCTTTCCCTCGCCGCGAGAGCAGAAAAGGTGGATGCGGCCGTCCTCGACGGGGAGGGAATAGCCCATGCCGGCCACGGTCAGCCGACCGCTGAGGGGCGCTTCGTGTTCCGGGTCGGCCATGAAGGCCTGGATGTCCGGGATCTGAACCGTGATCCAGAAGCGGGCATGCAGGTTGGCAGCGTGGCCGGCCTCATAGGCGGCCCAGTGGTCGTCACCCCGGCCGAGGTAGCCGGAGAGGGATTCCGAGAATCGCAGGCCGCTGGGCTTGGTCGTGGCCATCTGACCGCCCGCATCATGGGCCAGGCCAGCGGCAATGTCAAGCGGGTCGGCGGTTTGACACGATGGGTGGAGGGGACGCATATTGGCGTCGATATGGGCACCCTGGCGCGAGGAGAGAAGCGGACGCTGAGGCGTTTCGCTGAGACGCTGCTGCCGCCGGGCGGGGCCGTGCCTCTGGGCGCCGCCGACGTGGACACGGCGTCGGCGGTGGAGGAGCACGTGGAGCGGTTGCCGCGCCGCTTCCAAGTGGCCTTGCGGCTGGGGCTGAGGATGTGGGACTATCTGCCGTTCTTGTCCCGCTACCGGAGGCGGTTCAGTCGGCTGGCCCCACGAGAGCGCGAGGAGTACCTAGCCCAGAGCCACGAGAGCCGCTTCGCCCCGCGTCGGCTGCTCTGCTTCTGGCTCAAGACGCTGTGCCTCTCTGCTTTCTGCGGCGACCGGCGGGTGGAGCAGGCCATCGGTTTTAGCCGCTCCTGCCTGGACCCGTCGCCACCCGGCGAGGGGCCGCGCCTGGAGCCGATCTCATACCCTTCGATTCACGGGAACGTGGAGGTGCGGGCCGACGCCTGTGTCGTGGGGTCGGGGGCTGGTGGCGGCGTGGTCGCGAAGGAACTGGCGGAGGGCGGCATGTCCGTGGTGGTGATCGAGGAGGGGGCGTACTTCCGGCGGGAGGATTACGCCGAGGGGACGCTGTGGGAGCAGATTCAGAAGCTGTACCGCGAATCAGGCCTGACGTTGGCCTGGGGCGAGCCGGCGGTACCGATACCGCTGGGCAAAGCGATTGGTGGCACCACTGTGGTGAATTCGGGCACCTGCTTCCGGACGCCGGAGAAGGTGCTGCTGGAGTGGGAGAGGGACTGGGGCCTGGAGGGGATAGACCTGGACACGATGACGCCGCTTTTCCAGCGGGTGGAGGAAACGATCTCGGTGCGACCGGTGCCGTGGGAGATCATCGGCAATAACGCGCGGGTGTTCGACCGGGGCGTGAAGGCGCTAGGTTACCACGGCCAGCCGCTGCTGCGCAACATCGATAGCTGTCGCGGCTGCGGGGTATGCTCTTTCGGGTGTCCGAGCGATGCCAAGCAGGCGATGCATCTTTCGTACCTGCCGCGGGCAGCCCGGGCAGGAGCAATGATCTATGCACGCTGCCGGGCCCGCCGGGTCCTGGTGGAACGGGGACGGGTTCAGGGGGTGGAGGCGGAGATCCTGGACGGGGCGACGGAGGAGGTGCGGGGGCGGTTGAGGGTGCGGGCGCCCATGGTGGTGCTGGCGGCAGGGGCGATCCACACGCCGGCACTTCTGATGGCCAACGGCCTGGCTCTGGAGAGCGGTCAGGTAGGAAGGAATCTTCGAGTGCATCCAGCCGTCGGGGTGTCGGCAATGTTCGAGGAGGAGGTATATGGGTGGCGGGGCACGCTCCAGTCGTACTACGTGGATGATCTGCAGGAGTCACAGGGGGTGTTGCTGGAGGTGACGTCGCTGCTGCCGGGGGTGGGAGCGGCCCTCGTGCCGGAGGTGGGGCCCAAGTTGAAGGAGGCCCTTGGCCGCTACAAGCACTTGGCCTCGGTGGGGCTATTCGTGTCGGATTCGTCGAAGGGGAGAGTGCTGCGAGGTTGGGGTCGCGGCTGGTGGTCTAGTCCTATTGTGCTATACAGCCTGAACCGGCAGGATGCTCAGCGCCTGAAGCACGGCATCGCTCTGGCCACCGAGGTGTTCCTGGCGGCCGGAGCTACGGCGGTGTTCACTGGGGTCCGCGGGTTGAGTCCCATTACAGAGCGAGGAGGATTGGAGGCTCTCAAGCGGATGTCCATCGCGCCCGGGCAGTTGAGCCCGGTAGGGTTCCATCCCATGGGCACGTGCCGTATGGGGCGGGATCCTGCATCCAGCGTGGTGGGACCTTGGGGAGAGGCACACGGGGTGCGTGGGCTGTACATAGCGGACGCTAGCATCTTCCCTTCCTGCCTGGGGGTGAACCCGCAGATCAGTATTATGGCGTTCGCCACGCGGACGGCCTTCCACATCCTGAGGTGCGGCGCCTGAGAACGGTCGGAATATCGTGGGGATAGAGTGAAAGTAGGCTGAAGCATGTCTGAGGGCAAGCCTGGCCTGGACCTGGCGATAGTCGGGGGCACAGCGGTTGACGGGAGCGGGCGCCCCGGCTCCCGAGCGGATGTGGGCATCACTGGCGAGCGCATCGTCTCGGTGGGCAAACTTGGCGAGGGTACCCGCCGAACGATAGATGCGTCGGGCCTGGTGGTCGCCCCCGGCTTCATCGATGTCCATGCCCACGACGACTTGGCCGTTGTCCAGTCGCCACGCCTCGAGTTCAAGGTGATGCAGGGCGTCACCACCGACGTGGTGGGCAACTGCGGCATGGGAGTGGCGCCTGTCTCGCCAGCTTATCGGCGCTATTATGAGACTTTTCTGGCTAGTGCCCTCGGCGAAGGAGCCGATTTCACTTGGAGGACGACCTCAGAGTACTACGAGGCGGTAGAGAGAGCGGGGCCCTCTCTCAACGTGGCCTGTCTTGTGCCGCACGGCCTCCTGCGTCTGGCAGTCATGGGCATGGAGCCGCGGCCGCCCAGCGATTCAGAGTTGGCCGAGATGAAGAACCTGCTGGAGGAGGCGCTGGCGGCCGGGGGCATCGGCCTCTCCTCGGGTCTTATCTACCCGCCGGGCATCTTCGCCACCACCGCAGAGCTTACCGAGCTGTGCCGGGTGGTTGCTTCCCATGGTGGGCTCTACGCTAGCCACATCCGCGACGAGGGCGAGCGACTGCTGGAGGCGGTCGGCGAGGCGATTCGCATTGGCGAAGAGGCAGGCGTAGTGGTTGAGATATCGCACCACAAGGCGGCGGAGCGGTCCAATTGGGGCAAGGTGGCGGAATCGCTGCGGCTGATCGAAGAGGCTCGCGCGCGTGGTCTGGACATAACGGTGGACGTCTATCCATATACCGCGGGCAGCACGGTGCTGGGCGTGCTGGTGGCCAGCGCCCTGCGGGATGAAGCCGACCCGGACGAGATCCTTATCGCCAGCGCGCCCCATCATCCTGAGTTGGAGGGGAAGACCCTGGAGGAGTTGGGGCGACTGAGGGGCATGCCACCTCTGGAAGCCGCTCGGGGCCTTCTTCAGGAGGACCCGTCGGTGGTGGCTATCGTGTTCAGCATGGCCGAGGAGGACGTACGGCGAGTGATGCGGCACCCGGCCGCCATGTTCGGCTCGGACGGCCTGCCCTCGACGGGCGGCAA
>Ga0209979_1005247_pt1 | contig 10278 bp, 9 predicted proteins | sample AnhtaG_FD_183114 | JGI IMG/M metagenome (GOLD analysis project Ga0209979, IMG submission 183114) | Deep subsurface microbial communities from Anholt, Denmark to uncover new lineages of life (NeLLi) - Anholt_01485 metaG (SPAdes) (version 2) | ecosystem: Environmental > Aquatic > Marine > Oceanic >...
ATGGCGATAGCGACAACCAACACTAGAGCTGTCAAATAAATAGCCTCTCGTCTGGTGAGCCAAACCACCTTCTTTAACTCGGCTATAGTTTCACCAATGAATCTAAATCTTGAACCACTTCGCTTGGCAGTCGCCGGATGATGTGTCATAGCAAGAATCTTACCTATTTCTTAGTCGCTTACCTATTTTATCTCCCGGTGAAGTCGGTGGGTACGACAACGAGGGCAATATTTCTTCAGTTCCAGTCGGTGGGGGTCATTCCTTCTATTCTTGGTAGTAGTATATGTCCGCTCCTTGCACTCAGTACAGGCAAGATGAATGATAACCCTCGCTTCCGCTTTTCTAGCCATAATCTACTCTATGATGCGGCTGAAGGAACCAGCACCCACCGTTTTCCCCCCTTCCCGAATAGCAAAACGCAGGCCCTTTTCTAAGGCTACCGGATAAATGAGCTTTATCTTCATGGTTATGTTATCACCGGGCATGACCATCTCTACCCCTTCTGGTAGCTCAATGGTTCCAGTAACATCGGTCGTCCGAATATAGAATTGAGGCTTATAGCCGTTGAAGAAGGGTGTATGCCTGCCCCCCTCTTCCTTACTCAAAACATACACCTCAGCCTCAGCATAAGTGTGCGGCTTCATAGTACCCGGAGCGGCCAACACCTGACCTCGCTCTATATCTTCCCGGTCTACACCTCTAAGTAGAATACCCACCGCATCCCCGGGTTCGGCATAATCTAAGGTCTTATGAAACATCTCCAGGCTGGTAGCCACTATCTTGCGTGGCTCGTGATGTAGGCCAACTAGCTCCACCTCATCCCCGGGATTAATTACACCCCGCTCAACCCTGCCTGTCGGTACCGTACCTCGACCCTTGATGCTAAAAACATCCTCTACCGGCATTAAGAATGGCTGGTCTTTGGCTCTTACCGGGGTAGGAATATATTCATCTATGGCATCGAGCAGCTTCCAGACGGGGCCACACCACTGACACTCCCTCTTAGCACAACCACACTCCAGCGCCTTAGTAGCACTCACTCTCACTATGGGGATCTCCTCGCCGGGGAAGCCATATTTGGGGAAGAGTTCCTCCCTTAGCTCTAGCTCAGTCACCTCCAATAGCTCTGCATCGTCCACCAGGTCTACTTTGTTCAGGCAAGTTATTATATAGGGCACTTCCACCTGACGCGCCAGCAGAAGGTGCTCCCTGGTCTGAGGCATCACCCCATCATCGGCAGCGACAACCAATATGGCGCCGTCCATCTGGGCAGCACCGGTTATCATATTTTTAATGTAATCGGCATGGCCCGGGCAGTCAATATGAGCATAATGTCGCTTCTCGGTCTCATACTCGATATGGGCGATGGCAATAGTTAAGCCACGTGCCTTCTCCTCAGGCGCATTATCAATAGAGAAAAACTCGCGGAATTGGGTAGGACCCACCTTAGACAGTACTAAGGTCATCGCCGAGGTTAAGGTTGTTTTGCCATGGTCAACATGACCGATGGTGCCCACATTGCAATGGGGCTTAGTCCGCTCAAATTTCTTTTTAGCCATTTTTAATCCTCCCTTTTAGCCACAGCCCACAACCAGATTCGAACTGGTGACCCCGTTCTTACCAAGAACGTGCTCTACCGACTGAGCTATGTGGGCACACTTTCGTAGCTAATTCTAAGGTAACGAAAATGAAAAGTCAAGCAGTAGGTCGCATTCTTTTTGAAGACTCCGTTTCGGTCACCAGTATGAGGTCGCTAGTCTAGGGCTACATACTGAATTACAGTTGTGAGGCCAAATCTCAAGCGACAATAAAGAACTATAAACATAGAATAAAATGCTTTGTATGGTTTTGTCAAGTCAACGTATATCCAGAGGAGCCACAAAAGACCCGCCCCATGACAAGCCCGGCTATAAACAGCTCTATGGCAACACTCATCCGATGACTCCCGATTTTACTATGTGGAATACACCCTTAATTATAACTCCAAAAAGCGCCCGCCACTAAATTTGTTTCTATTGTTGCGCATGAGTCTTGGTGAGGGATTGGGGGAAACTGAGCTGGCTCATTGGCTGAGAACGCAACATTGAATGGTTAACTGATGAACTGAAATTACATGGCACTATTGCACAAAACGCCCTATTAGCATATGGTAGTATAATGGCTTAAAACAATACCGGTCATGACTATATAAAATCTTAATGGGGTGAGAGATGGAAAACGTAAGGGTTTCTTTGTTCGTCCCCGAAGCACGACCATAAGTCTTTTGATACAATGAGGGGTGAGGGGAAGCACTAGTGTTGAGATATCCGGCGTGGTAACTTTTATTTTCCTATAAGGAAGGAGGGTAAAGATGAGTAACAAACAGGGAAAGGCAATATCAGTAGAAGTGATTAGTAACTTAAACGCAATGAGGGAAGAAATAGGCTTAATACTGGAAAATCCTCAAGTTGTCATTGAAAATCTAGATTCCCTTAAAGATGTAGGGCCGATACTGATTAAGACCCCCGACAATGAGTACTATTTAATTGTTGCGGAGGTCACGGCAAGCGACTATACACCCGGTGGGCGTGTTTTTAGCACCATCAGTAAGCCAATAAAGACAATCTATTATAGGCTATATTTTACTTGGGAGAAAAGCCAGGAAGCTCTAAAAGCTAGCCCAACTAATCACGCTGAGGCACTGGCTAGAGTATTGCCAGTAAACAGGGTAAAAGTAAGTAGAGATATGGCTCTAGATAAATATCGAGAGTTTCAAGGACAGTTTCATGTCGATTTAAGCCCCACTACAAAAAGGGATATCAGAATTTTGCTTTATCAGCTTAACAAAGCCGGAGCTATTTCTCTGTATAACAAAGACCGCCCTTCTGCTGAGGAAACAGCTACGGCATTAATTAATAAAGTATCAACTCAAAAAAGCGAGGATAAAGCTTTAATAAAAGAAAGTCTATCAATGAGTAAGAGCGACAGATTAGCTCCTCTTGATACGCTAATGAAAAAAAATAACGTCTCTGCCCTACTAGCCAGTTCCAAGATACATATCCAGGGATTAACCGCTTTGCCGTGGGACGAGATTAAAGATGGATGCCTTGCCCTTTATAATGGTCACCAAATCTTTGTACTAAGCCAAGAGCCTACTGAGCACCCCAATCTAAAAAGGGTAAATGAGTATAAAAATTTAAAAGCAGCTCTGGATAATCTCGTCGGTAATGCCGTTCTGGGGGTTGAAGAAAAGGATTTAGACATCGGTCGCGCACTTGAGATTGGCTTGGACAGGATTAAAAACGCTACCAATCTATTCCGAGCCTGGCAAGAAGAAACCGCCCACTTTGACCTGCCATACTATGTAATTGCTGGCCAGATTACCCGTTGGGCTACAGAAAAGACCCTCGCCTTTGTGGAAGAGGGAATCAAGGCTAAGAAAAACCTGACAGAGATGGATGCCGAAGAGAAATTCTACGAGCTGGTGGATGAACTATTAACCAGGTATAACCCCTCATTAAGCTGGTATAAACCCTTGATAGGCCGCAAGAAGGCAGCTGTTATGCACGCCGGCACACGAATTATTAGTCCTTCTCAAGCTACCAACTATCCATTATCGGCGGAAATGAATTCTTTCAAGATTGATGTCGGTATTGAACTCTTTCACAATGGTATACTTCACGCCTGTTCTGACATTGCTAGAACTCTAGTCTTCACGGAAGAAGGTAAGCGATTCTATGACCTACTGGAAAGAAACTTGCTTGAGCATGTGATTCCAGCAGTTAAACACGGTAACACCGGAGCCGATGTTTATTGGGCAGGAATATCTCAACTGGCTAAAATGGAAGAGAAAATAAAGGAATGGGGTATGATGCCGGCCGACGTTTCCTTAAGTGATGCCTTTAATCGGAATATCGGGCATCTTCTGGCAAAGCAAAATGCGGTTACTTTGAGTTTTACCAAGCAGGAAACTAACAGACTTCAATCAGGGATGATTGGCAGTGCTGAATATGTGTGGGCTTACCGGAAGCATTCGTTGCTAATTGAGGATATGTATCTCGTTACTGATGAAAAAGGTGTAAATATATCAAGATAAGGCTAAGAAATTTGCAAGGAATTTATTGATTGGAGCTATTCTAGCTAAAAGGATAAGATACACCCCGACAGTCGTGGCTCAGAATTATATCTTCAGTCGGCATAAGCAAGCGCTCCTTCAATGACTCTGCCGAATCCAACGCTTCAGAGTGTAAATGGTTTGCTCGTATTCTTTTAGAAACCGATGGGCCTCCCCCTCTGTGATTTGCCGGAACCTCACTTTATCGCCTGGCTTGGCTTGGGCCAATTTGAGTACGTCCACAGTTATCACTGTAGCTACCTTGGTATACCCGCCGGTGGTTTGCCTATCTGCCAAGAGAACGATGGGTAATCCGTCCCCTGGCACTTGGACTGCCCCCAGCGGGATGCCATCGGAGATAATATCCGCTCCGGTTTTATGCTCTACGCGCGGGCCTTCAAGTCGGTAGCCCATTCTATCCGCTTTAATAGAGATAGTATATTCTGAGCAAAGGAAAGTGTGGATACCCTCTTCAGTGAAGTAATCATCCTGCGGGCCGAGGATTACCCTGAGTTCGCTCTGGTTCCGATATTCAGGAACATATTGCGGCGGCAGTCTTCTTCCCAAGATTGTGGGCCGTGCTTGGCCGCTCTTCAAGTAGTCCCCAGCGCACAATGGTCTACCCTCTAGGCCGCCTATGTGAGATTTAACATGGGTTGAACTACTCCCCATCACTTTGGGAACGTCTATTCCGCCAGCTACTGCTAGATAGCTCCGGCATCCCCTCTTTGGCCAAGGGAAGGAGATAGTATCCCCGCGGCCAACTATCACTGCCTCCCACATCGGGAGTGAGCTTTTATTCAACATGGGGCTTAGGTCTGCTCCGGTGATGGCGACTACAGTATCCTTAAGGACCCGCAACTGGAGGCCGAGCAAAGTAATCTCTAGGCATGCTTCCCCCTCATTGTTTCCTACCAAAAGGTTGGCTACCCTCAGGGCATAGTTGTCCATTGCTCCTGATACCGGCACACCATACTGCTGATAGCCATACCGCCCCAGATCCTGAACGGTGGTTAACGGTCCGGGTTGAATAACCTCAAATATCTCCATTCTCACCCTTCACACCAAGGGGTCTCTTTCACCTTATAGGTTCCTTGCTGTACCATTTCTTCTATCCTAGTGTATTCCTGTGGGGTTATCCTTACAAAAGTCACATAGTTCCCGGCCTGTAACAAGGCCGGTGGTTCCTTGTGGGGGTTGAATAGTCTTATGGGAGTTCTGCCGATGATTTGCCAGCCCCCGGGGCTTTCAACTGCATATATGCCAGTCAGGTTCCCAGCTATCCCCACCGACCCTCTGAGTACCCTGGTTCGTGGTGTCTCCAGCCTCGGAGTAGCTATTCTCGATGACATCCCTCCCAAATAGGGCTGACCGGGGAGGAACCCTATCATATAGATTAGATAGGTAGTACTGGTGTGTATTTGTACTGCTTCCTCTGGAGTGAGTCCATTGTGTTTGGCTACAAATTCCAAATCAGGGCCATACTCACCACCGTAGACGGCGGGAATCTCTGTCACCGTTGGTTTGGGGAACTCGCTATCCTCTAACCTTTGCTCCAAACCCTCCAACCTGTCCCTTAGCTCTTTGGGGCTTGTTTGCAGCGGGTCGTAGTGGATGAGTAGTGACCTATATGTGGGAATCGCTTCGACCAGACCTGGGATTTTCTCATTTCGTATGACTAGCATAAGGTGCTGCACCCGGCGTTGTAGCGCCGGGGCAACGGCGTTGCCAAATTCGATAAAGAACGCCTTATCGCCCCCCGCCAGAAATCGTGGTTTGTCATACATAGGTTGCTCCGGAAAACTTTTTTACAAAAAGGTTCCCATAGGCACTACGGCCACACCGGCTGCCTCCAATCTCTGCCTCAGGGTTTGGGCTAGCACTGTGGCTCCTGGGGTATCACCATGCACACAAATAGTGTCTCCTCTTACCTCTATCTCCTCACCATTTACGGCTATAGCCTTTCCTTCGGTTACCATCTTTAGACTTCTGGCTGTCACTTCTTCAACGTCGTGGATAACTGCCCCGGGTTGGCTTCTGGGAACTAGATTCCCATCCGGGGTCAAAGCTCGGTCAGCATAAACTTCAGCAGCCACTCTTAATCCCATCTCGTGGCCTGCCTTGACCCAGGCGGAGCCAGCCAATGCCACTATGATTAGATTTGAGTCTACCTCCCGAATAGCCTCGGCGACTGCTCTAGCCAGGTCCTCATTTACGGCTCCCATATTGCCCAGGGAGCCATGGGCTTTGACATGCTGGAGCTTTTTATCCTTGGTAAAGGCTTGCAATGCCCCAATCTGGTAGATAACATAATTTCGAACCTCTTCAAGGCTTATCTGCATGACTCTTCGCCCAAAGCCCATGAGGTCTGGAAAGCTGGGATGAGCTCCTATGCCTACCCCAGTTTCCTCAGCCAAACGGACTGTTCGACTCATCCAAATAGGGTCCCCAGCATGAAAGCCACAAGCGATGTTTGCTGACGTGATATAAGGCATCACCTCCTCGTCGAAGCCCAGCTTGTAGACCCCAAAGCTTTCCCCCATATCACAATTGATATCGATTCTCTTGCCCATTTCGTTCCTCCTTTTGCTGGATATCTAGGTTTAGTCTACCCTTGCAGCTTCACCGTTTTATTGTTCACGTAAGTTTAACCCTTTACTGTACACCCGTCAAGGGCACACTGCCGGTTGCGCAGTGTCAGTCCGAAAGCCAGGCACGCCTCGCCGGAGCTGCAGTTAGCATGAGTATAACATAGGGGCTAAAAAGGGGAGGTGATAGCAGCAAGAACGGAAATGTTAGTAAATCCTAGAATGCATGAGTAATCAAAAAATAAAGGGAGGAGGACTTGAAGTTAGCTACGAAACGCATCGCAAGACCGATTTTTGTCGTAACGTTCTTACTGAGAACATGTTCCACCTGCTGAGCTATCTGGGCACGGTTTCATTTACATATTTAGTAGCCCAGCGTTTAATTCACTCTCTATACTTACGTTGTGGTGGAGGGGGCAGGATTCGAACCTGCGTAGCCCTTAGGGCGGCAGATTTACAGTCTGCTCCGATTAACCACTCCGGCACCCCTCCCAATGCTACCCCATAAAACACATATCCCAGCCCGAGAGGGGATTCGAACCCACTAGCCTACCGATTACAAGTCGGTTGCGCTACCATTGCGCTACTCGGGCACTACCGTTACCAGCTTCAGTAACGTGAGTTAATTAGGTAACCTATTATAGAAATGAATGATATAAAAGTCAAGCTTGTAGCCAAGTAGTTTAGGTAGGCAGAATCCGTAGGCCACTTATCTTTTGGATTATAGCAGGAGGATGCCCACAAGGCGACACTCCGTCGGGGAAGGTTGCGTTCAAAAGATGGTTAGCTTGCCTTCTGTTTGATTTTCTGCTAAATTAGATAGTGGGCGAGATGAATTTGTGGGGCTGTAGTTCAATTGGGAGAACGTTTGACTGGCAGTCAAAAGGTAGGGGGTTCGAATCCCCCCAGCTCCACCAGGGGTTACGATAAGCAGAACTTCCATTGTTACTCTTTCCTTACCGCTCCTAGGCATTGGCAGATGATAGTACATTATGACCTGCTTCCTGTTAACCTCAATTCTTTTCACGAATGAGCGCAGGAATGCCTTTCTCTCGATGAGGTACCCCAACTAGCCCTTTTCTATTCTCCAAAACCCCTGTGGTCAGATTATCTATCAACCTCACCACCTTACTAAGGAGAAGGCAGTAAAAAAACAAAACACCCGCTAACCACTCCGAAAAAACGCCTGGATTTTGATTTGAGGGGTTCTCCGGTGATAGCTTGGGAGAAGCCCCTTCTTGTGTGAGGCTGCACATTTCAAGCAATCGTTACCTCGACTGAACATTCTGGGCAACCGGTGGCGACTCGTAGGATTCGGAGCGTAGCGGAGAGCCGTATTGAAGCAAGACGGGACACTCAGTCAGGCTCGCTCCCCTCCGGGCTAAGAACTGAATGGCCCTGACTTGAAAATAGATGATTGTCGATTGAAGGTCATCCTCCAACTATTCCTCAAACACAGTCTGTTTTTCTACTTCCACCTGCAGGGCTCGCAGCGCCTTCTTAACCAAGTTGAGGCGCAGCTCCCTCTCCTCATCTTCGGGCAATTCAGGATTACCTAAAGGGTGAGGGATAGCCACGGCGGGCACGATACGATTAGCCCCCACGGTCAAAGAGATAGGCACTATCGAAGCCACGTGCACCACAGGCAACCCTACCCGGTCTATCTCTTTTGCTAGCGTTGCACCGCAACGTGTATCGGTCCCTCAGGTGGAGGTGAGGATCACCCCATCAACAGCGGCCGCCTTCAACTTCTCCGCAATCGCCTTGCCAAACTTCTGAGAGTTGGCAACCGAAGTGGCATTACCTACGGTGACGTAGTAGAGGTCATACAGCTTACCAATGATGCCGTCCTTCTCCAAGGCGCGCATAGCGTCCAATGGCAAGACCCTATCCGGATCGTCGTTAGCGTAGGTTGGGTCGTAGCCACCGTGACACGTCTGGTAGGCATCTGGGGTCAGGTCATCCACCCCGGCGATATTGTATTCAGCAAACTTAGAAGCACTGGCAGCCTCTATTCGGTCCGGGTTACCTAGGGGTACTATCCCTCCTGAGGTCACCAGGGCTATCGTGGCTGAGCGCAGGTCGCTAATTGCAGGGCTGGCAGGAACGCGCTCAAAGATAGGCATCGGATACTCGGTCTGGAATGGTTCCCCCTCTAGTTTGGACAGGAGCATGTCTACTGCCCTCTCTGCCCCAGTTCGACCGACAAATTGATTCACCCTGATACCGCGAGGAAAGTAACCCTCCTCTTGTGGCAGGCCAATCTCTTGCCCCAGGCCCAATTTCCGCACGAAGCCGGCCATTTTGGGGATGGCCTCTTTCATGCCTCGAACTGAATTGGCGGTGGGGATAACGTAAACCTCCTTGCGGTAGAGGTCTAACGCCGGGTTCTCTTCGTACATGGCCGTGACCACCGGGATGCCCAGCTTCTCGCTTACCGCTGAGCACGAGGCTCCGCAAGCAATGCCGTATCTGCCGGCAGTGAATGCCGGACCAGCTACAAATACATCTGGCTTATAAGGGGAAACAGATTCCACCACCTTTTCTACCGCAGCCTCTATGTTCTCAGCGAAGTAACTATCGCCGCAGACCACCGTGGCTACTATCTCCCCTTCTTCACCTAACGCCTGCTGCAAGGGTATGCCAGGGCCAACAGCGCCCTCCTTCATCAGGGGAGGGATGTTAGCTTTCGCCTCACCTCCTATTCCAGCGTAAAACTGATTCAAGTAATGGACTACTCTATACTTTTTGTCTGCCATCTTCCTTTTCCCCTTTCTCGAAAGCTTTCTAATAACCCCGAGCGGTTAACTTGCCAAAACCTAACTGGCAGGTAGACCCCATAATGGCTTGTATCTCGACATTTAGACCCCCACCGGCAGTCACACTGCCAACAAACCCTCCAGCAATGACCTCTGCTGGCTTCAGGTCTCCAATGATATGCTTCATAGGGGGAAGAGTTATCACCTCATTGGCATTCCCTACACTAATTACCGCGTCAGCTTGAGGCACTGCATCTGCCAAGGACTGAGAACCACCGTCTCTTCCAGCATACTCATCGGTGATCAGCACAGTCTTTATCCCATACTCTTCTATCTTCTTGCAGAGCATCATCATATCGGTATCGGGATTGCCAAACCCTTCTTCGGTAATGATCGCTCCCTCTGCTCCAACGAGTTTCACCAATTTGCTGGCACAGTCTGAAGATCTCTCCTTATCTATCAAGGTAACATTTAAATTGGTGGTGACCACCCCGATGAAGTTCAAAGCCTTGCCATGCCTCCGATAGAGCTCCTTGATTACCGGATTGTTTAGGTGATGGTAGGTAGTGTGCTTGTCACAAGCGGAGACGCAGTTGCCGCTCACTATGGCCCCATCCATGACTTCATTGGGATGGAGCAAGGTAGGTAGGAGCTTCTTGGCGTCAACCCCATAGAACCACGTATCATGCAACAGTCCCTCTGACAACAGTGCGTGAACATAGGCGACCCTGGGGAGGGTGGTATCAGTGACCGGGCTCAATTCATAGACCTCCAGCTCATCAGGGGCAACATCCTTACACGCTTTGCCCAGGTAAACCGCGGTCCTCAGGCCAGCGAG
>Ga0209979_1005248_pt1 | contig 10278 bp, 12 predicted proteins | sample AnhtaG_FD_183114 | JGI IMG/M metagenome (GOLD analysis project Ga0209979, IMG submission 183114) | Deep subsurface microbial communities from Anholt, Denmark to uncover new lineages of life (NeLLi) - Anholt_01485 metaG (SPAdes) (version 2) | ecosystem: Environmental > Aquatic > Marine > Oceanic...
AATCGCGCAGCTTGTGACGTACGGTTTAGGAAGCCGCGGGCGGCGACGCGATGAGCGAGACCAGGAGGATGTCTCCGAAGAGCCCATCCTGCTGGGCGCGGACGCGCAGGGCCTTGATGAGCTCGAGGACGGCCAGGAAGGAGACGATGACCTCCATGCGTGAGCGGCAGGCGGAGACCAGCCGGCGGAAGCTGAGCTGCCCCTCGCGGCTGAGGGCCGCGGTCATCTGGTCGACCTTCTGCTCGACGGTGACCTCCTCCCGCACGATAGTGCCGACGGGCTCCTGGGGCTGGCGTTCCAGGGCCTCCCGGAAGATGCCCATGAGGAGGTCCATGGTGACCCCATCGAGGCCGAGAGGAAGGGGCATGTCTGGGGGCGGGGCCAGGCGGGGATAGGCGCGAAATCCTTCCTCCTCTAGCTGGCGGAGGGACTCTGAGGCCTCCTTGAACCGCTTGTACTCCCTGAGGAGACGGGTCAGTTCCTCGCCGACATCTTCCTCGGAGGGCTCCACCTCCTCGGGCAGCGGGGGCCGGGGGAGGAGGGCGCACGACTTCAGGTAGAGGAGCTTGGCCGCCACCGCCACGAACTCGGCCAGGGCGGGCACGTCTATGCGGTCGCCCGAGTGGAGGTAGTCCATGTACTGGTCGGTGACCTGCACCAGGGAGACGGTGGTGATGTCCAGGTCCTCCTTCTCGATGAGGTGGAGGAGGAGGTCGAGGGGCCCCTCGAATACGGAGAGCTTGAGCTGGAACATAACTTATCATGGCGGGGAGGCGGCGGGTGGGGCCGCCTCCCCGGGCGTCGCTGCGCTCATACGCCGGTCCTGGCCACGGGCTCGGCGAGGGGCCGGTCCACGGCCCGGGCGATGGCCCGGACGCGGTGCACAAGCTGCTGGAAGCTGTCGAAGGTGAGGGACTGGGCTCCGTCGGAGAGGGCATGGTCCGGGCTGGGGTGGACCTCGATGAGGAGGCCATCGGCTCCTGCCGCCAGCGAGGCCAGGGCCAGGGGCTCGACCAGGTACCACTTGCCGGTGCCGTGGCTGGGGTCAGCAAAGACGGGCAGGTGGCTGAGCCGCTTGACGAGGGCGACGGCTCCCAGATCCATGGTGTTGCGGGTGGCCGTCTCGAAGGTGCGGATGCCGCGTTCGCAGAAGATCACGCGGCGGTTGCCGGCGGCGAGGATGTACTCGGCGGCGAGGAGCCAGTCCTCTACCTCGGATGCCATGCCGCGCTTGAGGAGGACCGGCTTGTCGGCGCGGCCCACCTCCTCCAGGAGGAAGTAGTTCTGGGCGTTGCGGGCGCCGATCTGGAGGACGTCGGCGTACTGGGCCACCAGTTCCACGTCCTTGACCGCCATGACCTCGGTGACGATGGGGAGGCCTGTCTCCTCGCGGGCGCGGGCCAGGTACTCAAGGCCCTGCTCCTCGAGCCCCCGGAAGCTGTAGGGGGAGCTGCGTGGCTTGAAGGCGCCGCCGCGCAGCATGTGGCCGCCGGCCTCCCTGACGGCGTGGGCGGTGGCCAGGATCTGCTCCTCGCTCTCGACGGCGCAGGGGCCGGCAATGATGACGGTTTTGCCCGCACCCACCTCGACATCACGCACGGTGACGACGGTATCGTCGGGCTTGAACTCGCGGCTGGCGAGCTTGTAGGGGCTGCTGATGGGGACGGTGTTCTCCACGCCGGGCATGATCTCCAGGTGATCGCGGAGTTCGGGGTAGACCTGGCCGACCACGCCGATGACGGTACGCTCCACCCCTACGATGGGATGGCCGGACAGCCCGACCTCCTCCAGGCGGTGCAGGACCCCCTGGAACTGCTCCTCGGTGTAGCCTTTACGCATTATTACCATCATGGCGAATCCGCCTCCGCGGGGTTACTCTGGATTGTACTCGATGTCGGGCCGGAGCACCTGCGCCCCCCTCAGGTAGACGTGCACGATCTCGTCCGGTCCCCTGGCGGTATTGACGTGCAGCAGGATGCGCAGGCACATGGGCAGGCTGCCGGGGACGTTCATCTCGTGCGCGCAGAGGAGGGCGACGTGGGTCCAGCCCAGGGTTCGGGCTGCCACAGCGGGGAACTCAGCGCTCAGGTCGGGCGTGGTGGTGAAGATTACGCTAGCTACGTCCTCGGTGCGCACATGGTTGGCGCGCACCATTTCGGTGAGGAGTTCCGTGGTGGCTGCGAGGATGGCCTCTCTTGTGTTGGCCTCGACGGTAGTAGCCCCGCGGATGCCCTGACACCGTATGCCCAAGGCGTGACCCTCTCCGGTACCCGCGCGCCCCCTAGGCTGTGGGCCCGCCTCAGCGCCCGCCAAAGGCGCCGGCCACGGGGCCCCAGACGCGGCCGTGCGGGAGGGTCCAGCGCGCTGGCTGGCTGGCGTCCTTCACGGCCTTACACCCTGGCCCCCCGTCGGCCGGTGAGCACCTCCACATACTCTTTCACCCTCTCTTCCCGCTCGCTGGGCGGGGACCTTTCGATAACGTCGATAATGGCGCTGCCGACCACCGCGGCCTCGGCCAGTCCCTCGAGGGCCTCCATATGGTCCCTTCGGGAGATGCCGAAGCCAACAGCCAGCGGCAGCCCGGTGTGTCTGCGCACCCTCTGAAGGAAGGCCGAAAGGTCCGCCGGCAGAGCCTCCCGGGCGCCGGTTATCCCGGCCACGCTCACGCAGTAGACGAAACCGGAGGCCTGCTTCGCCACCAGGGCGGCCCGCCGGTCATCCGAGGTGGGGGCCAGCAGCGGAATGAGGTCGAGGCCATGTGTCCGGCAAAGCCGGCGGAGTTCCTTCCCCTCCTCCGGAGGGAGGTCCACCACGATGAGGCCGTCGACCCCGCTCCCGGCGGCGTCAGCGACGAAGGCCTCCGGCCCGTAGGCCAGGAGTGGGTTGTAGTATCCCATAAGTACTAGGGGAATCTCAAGCCCCTCGTTACGTAAATTTCGGGCGATATCTAGGCAGGCGGCGGGGGTGATACCCGCCTCGAGGGCGCGGAAGTCGGCCCGCTGGATGGTGCTGCCGTCGGCGAGGGGGTCGCTGAAGGGAATGCCGAGCTCGATGAGGTCGGCGCCGCCCTCCACCAGGGCCCGCACCAGGCCGGGGGTGGCGGCGGGCTCGGGGTAGCCGGCGGTGAGGAAAGCGACGAGGGCCAGCCGATGCTCGCGCCGGGTGCGGGTCAGCGTCTCGTCGATGCGGCTCACGGCTACTCGCTCCCCACCACCGTGGCCAGGACGATGAAGCTGATGAGGTTGAACAGGAAGTGAGCCGACATGGGTGCCCAGAGGGAGCCGGTCCGGTAGTAGACCCAGGCGAAGAGGATGCCGATGGCGCTGAAGGGGATGATGAGCCCTGCGGTGTCGACGCTGCTTATGTGGGCCGCCCCAAACAGCAGGCCGCTCACCAGGGCGGCGCCCCATACGTTCAGTGGACGGATGAGGCCGCGAAAGATGAAGCCGCGGAAGAAGGTCTCCTCGGCCACGGGGGCAGCGAGGACGGTGGCCACGCCGGTCAGGGGGAGGATGGCCCGTGTCTCGAAGAGGTCTTCCAGCTCCTGCTGAGGGGCCAGGGCGTCGGCGCCGGCGGCGGTGACTACGGCGGCGTAGGCCACTATGGCCACATGGGCGACGACGGCGGTCACCGGCGGCACCCACAGGAAATCGGCGCGTAGGGAACGGAAGCCCAGGGCGCTCCAGGGGAGCCGGAACTTCTGGACGGTGAAGAGGTAGGCGATGCCCAGCAGGGCGGCGTCGAAGAAGAGGATGCCCACCAGGCCGCCCGTGACCAGGGGGGTTCCCTCGAGCTCTCCGGCGATGGCCAGGACGGCAACGGCGACGACAGTGCCCATCACGATGTAGGTCACCACCGCTAGAACGATGGCGATGAGCACCTCCCAGCCGCCCCAGGCGGCCTCTCGAGGGAGGGGAGCGGGCCGGTCGCTTACTGTCGGCGTCAAGGAATCCACTGGAGAAGGCTCAGCAGGTGCAAGATGATAGCCAAGGCGAGAAATCGACATATTATAGTCGTCGCCCCGTGCGGGTGACAATCGTGTGGAGCTCCGCAACTGGTGCGTTCTTGGTGGGTAGAGATTGCCGGCGATCCAGCGGGCTAAAGAGCGCGTTGGAAAACGCGCTTGCGCCCGCCCCGTCATTCTGAGCGTAGCGAAGAATCTGCTTCATGGAGACCCTTCGCTTCGCTCAGGGTGACAGAGGAGAGACGCCAGGAGTTTTTGCAGCCTAGAGGTGGATGCCGAGGGCCTGGGCGGCGACGTCCAGGTCCTTGTCGCCGCGGCCGGAGAGGCAGACGAGGATGACGGCGTCCCGGGGCAGCTCGGCGGCGAGCTTGGCTGCGTGGTAGAGGGCGTGGGCGGGCTCGAGGGCGGGGATGATGCCCTCGGTCTCGCTGAGGAGGCGGAAGGCATCGAGGGCCTCGCGGTCGGTGACGGCGAGGTACTCGGCGCGGCCGGATTCCTTGTAGAAGCTGTGCTCGGGGCCGACGCCGGGGTAGTCGAGGCCGGCGGAGATGCTGTGGGTGGGCCGGATCTGGCCGGCTTCGTCCTGGAGCAGGTAGGAGTGGGAGCCGTGGAGGACGCCGGGGCGTCCGGCTAGGAGGCTGGCGGCATGGCGCCCTGACTCCAGGCCCTCGCCCGCCGCCTCCACGCCCACCAGACGCACCGAGGCGTCGTCGTAGAAGGCGTGGAAGAGGCCGATGGCGTTGCTGCCGCCGCCGACGCAGGCGACGGCGTAGTCGGGCAGGCGGCCGACGGCCTCCAGGATCTGCTCGCGCGCCTCGCGGCCGATGACCGTCTGGAACTCGCGCACCATGAGGGGATAGGGGTGCGGGCCGACCACGCTGCCCAGCAGGTAGTGGGTGGTAGCGACGTTGGTGACCCAGTCGCGGATGGCCTCGTTGATGGCGTCCTTGAGGGTGCGGCTGCCGATCTCGACGGTGCGGACCTCGGCGCTGAGCAGCTTCATGCGGAAGACGTTGAGGGCCTGTCGGCGCACGTCTTCGGAGCCCATGTAGACGACGCACTCCAGCCCGAGCATGGCGCAGACGGTAGCGGCGGCCACGCCGTGCTGGCCGGCGCCGGTCTCGGCGACGACGCGGGGCTTGCCCATACGACGCGCCAGGAGCCCCTGGCCGAGGGCGTTGTTGATCTTGTGGGAGCCGGTGTGGGCGAGGTCCTCGCGCTTGAGGTAGATGCGGGCGCCCCCGCAGTGACGGGACAGGCCCTGGGCGAAGTAGAGAGGCGTGGGACGGCCGGCGTAGTCGCGGAGGAGGCCGTCGAGCTCACGGCGGAATTGCCGGTTGCGCCAGGCGTGTCGAAAGGCGCGGTCCAGGTCGTCGAGGGCGGTCATGAGGGTGTCGGGGACGAACCTTCCCCCGAAGGGGCCGAAGCGGCCGTGGGCGTCGGGGAGAGAAGGGGTAGTCACAGGCGGCTAGGCCTCCTTGGCGGCGGCGACGAAAGCGCGGATCTTGTCGGGGTCCTTGGCGCCGTCGGTCTCGACGCCGGTGCTGACGTCGACGGCCCAGGGCTTCACCTCGCGCACAGCGTCAGAGACGTTCTCGGGAGTGAGGCCGCCGGCCAGGATGAGGGGCAGGCGGTCGGCGAGCGCTCGGGCGAGCGACCAGTCGGTGCGGCGGCCGCGGCCGCGACTGGAGTCGAGCAGGCAGGCGATGGCCGTGCCCGGCTCCAGGGCGGCGAGCAGGTCCTCGGCCGAGGCGAACGCTTCGGTATTCACGACCTTGATGACCTGGCGGTTCGCCAGGAGGCAGTCCTGCCAGGACTCGCTGCCGCTGAGTTGGACGAGGTCGAGGCCGGCCTCGTCGGCGATGGAATCTACCTGCTCGAGGGGCTGGTCCTCGAAGACGCCGACGGTGAGTGGCCGCTTGCGGGCGAGGAGGCGCTCCAGGGCCTCGGCGCCGTGGCGGAACCAGGCGGCGACGTCGGTTGCGTCGCCCTCGTAGTGCGGCGGGGGCTCGGTCTGGCCGAGGTCGCGGAGGGGGGTGCCCAGGGCGCGGACGATCTGGAGGGCCTGCTCGGTAGAGAGGCGGCGGCGGCTCTCGGCGAAGACCAGGCCGACGAAGTCGGCACCGGCCTGAGCGGCGGCGAGGGCGTCGTCCACGCGCATGCAGCCGCAGATCTTGACGTGGGTCATGAGGTTTCGGGCGCCTCCTCCATAACGTATTCTGCCTCGACTATCCACTCCGGCGGCAGCGTCTCGTGAAGGCTGAGACACCGCTCACTATAATGCCCCGCGGCCTGGGCGCCCGCTTCGTTCTTGAACAGCGTGTCGCCGACCTCCCTGAAGACCGACGAACGGGAATCGTCGTCGAGCCAGCAGAGCGGAATCTCACACCGTAAGATCATGCCGCGGGTACCCCGCAAGAGCACTGGGGAGTAGTCCTCTGGATGCGAGAGCCCCTCCTGCGCGCAGAACGTTTCGAGGAGACGAAAAAGGCCTTCCTCAAACTCGGGACCGCAAAGGTGCGGCTTGGTCATTACGCGATCGTGCATGACGCGGCGGCTTAGGAACAGGAAGGGGCCCTTCGCGCCGCGCAACCTCGCGTTCACGGGATGCTCGCTCGCTGACCAGCGGGCGAACCTGCACCACGCCCTGTCGTTCAAGCCATAGCCTGAGCCGGGGTGCAAGACCTTTGAGCGAACACGCTCGTACAGCTCATCAACGTCCAATGGCTTGATGCCGACTTGTCTGAACGAGGTAATGTCGGGAGCGCGAGTTGAGTGGTAGGCGCGAACGAGGAGGCCGGCCTGCTCCAGACGAGCATGCCACGCGGCGACATGGACACCATACTCGACGAGGACATCCAGAGGCTTGGCGTTGCGCCACCAGAGCCTCTCGCCGCTCTCCTGCCGGGAGATGGTCTGGACAAGTTCCTCAGTCAGCAGATCCCCGGAGAGGCTCAGTATGATCTTCGTCGATCCGGACACGTCGTCGGCATCAAAGACAGGCGGCGACGCGGCCTGAGAGCGGCCAACTCTTCTCGTCGTGGAGGAAGAGCTCACAGCAGCAACTCCCAGATTTGGCCACAGATCTTGACGCGGGTCATACCCGAAACTCCAGGACCTTGATGCGGATGTCCGGGGCGGTGATCAGGGCCTCGCCGACGAGCACGGCGTGGACGCCGCAGTTCGCCATGCGCTCGACGTCGGCGCGGGTGGAGATGCCGCTCTCGCTGACCACGATCCTGTCGGTTGGGATGAGAGGGCGCAGGCGCTCGGTGGTCGCGAGGTCCGTCTCGAAGGTGCGCAGGTCGCGGTTGTTGATGCCGATGATGTCAGCGCCGGCGGCCAGGGCCTTCTCTACCTCCGCCTCGTTATGCACCTCGACAAGGCAGTCCATCTCAAGCTCCTCAGCGAGGGCCATAAGGTCGCGGATCTGCTCGTCGGACAGGATGGCGGCGATGAGGAGGATGGCGTCGGCGCCGTAGGCGCGGGACTCCCAGAGGTGATAGGGGTCGAAGAGGAAGTCCTTGCGCAGGAGGGAGGGGCGACCGCCGGGGTAGTATCCGGACAGGCTCACCCGGAGGTCCCAGACCCAGTCGAGCTGGCCCAAGAAGTGCTTGGTCTCGGTGACGATGGAGATGGCGGCGGCGCCGAGGTGGACGTAGGTCCTGCCGAGGGCGCGGTGGTCGGGCACGGACACGAAGCGCCCCCTGGAGGGCGAGGCTTTCTTCACCTCAGCGATGAGTCGTACGCGCTTCCCGCCAGCGACCGGCCCGCGGGGCCCTTCCAGGATGGCCCGCTTGAGGCTCCACTGGTCGCCGCGGCTGAACTGGGTGGACATCTCGGCGATGCGGCGCTGGAGGACCTCGAGAGGCTCTTTCTGGCGACGGCGGGGCAACTCCTCGCGCTTGTCGGCGAGGATGCGGTCGAGGATGGTGGGGTCAGTCCTGTCCAAGGGTGTTGCTTACCTCCACAAAGCGTTCCAGCTTCTGGCGGGCGGCGCCGCTGTCGATGGCCTGGGCGGCCAGGGCTACTCCCTCGGCGATGTGGGGGGCCAGGCCGAAGGCGACCAGGCCGGCCGCCGCGTTGAGCAGGGTGAAATCGCGGAGGGGCCCCTGCTCGCCCGCGAGCACCGAGCGCAGGGCTTTGGCGTTCTCGTCGGGGGTGCCGCCGCGCAGGGCCTCGGCGGGGTGGGTACCCAGCCCGACCTCCGAGGGCAGGAGCGTGTAGCTGCCCAGGCGACCCTCTTTGACCTCGCACACGAGGGAGGGGGCGCTGACGCTCAGCTCGTCAAGGCCGTCCTCGCCGTGGACCACGAGGGCGTGGAGACAGCCCAGGCGTGCCAGCACGAGGGCCATCTTCTCGGCCAGGAGGGGGTCGGCCACTCCCAGCACCTGGGCGGTTGCCCCAGCGGGGTTGGTCAAGGGGCCCAGGATGTTGAAGACGGTACGAACGCCGATCTCGCGGCGGGGGCCGGCGGCGAAGCGCATGGCGGGGTGAAAGGTGGGGGCGAACATGAAGCCGAAGCCGGTCTGGGCCAGGCAGGCCTCGACGCGCTCCGGGGGCAGGTCGATGCGGGCGCCCAGGGCCTCCAGGACGTCGGCACTGCCGCAGCGGCTGGTCATGGCGCGATTGCCATGCTTGGCGACGCGCGCTCCGGCGCCCGCAGCGACGAAGGCGGCGGCGGTGCTGACGTTGAAGGTGCCTTTGTCGTCGCCGCCGGTGCCGCAGGTGTCCAGGAGGGCGCCCTCGACGCGGACGCGCTGGGCCTTCTCGCGCATGACGCGGGCCATGCCGGCGATCTCGTCGACGGTCTCGCCCTTGAGGCGGAGGGCGGTGACGAAGACGCCGAACTGGGCGGGGGTGGCCTGGCCGGACATGATCTCTTCCATGACGGCGGCGGCCTGCTCGTCGGTGAGGTGTTCGCCGGAGACGAGGGCGGCGATGGCTTCACGGATCATAAGAGAGGAACCCTCCCCCTGTGGTCCCCCTCCCGCGATCTCGCGGGAGGGGGACATTCTATTCTACAAGAACCCAGGGGACACCCCTGGGCGACCCCGCCAGAGGGGGCGGCGCCCCCTCTGGACTCCCCCGGTGCGAGCGGGCAGGGAGTGGAGCCGAGGGCAGAGAAGGTTTCACAGGTCACGGGACTCCTCTATCCCCTGCACCCGAAGGGGTCCGATCTCAAAGGTGCCCTCCCTAGGCACCACCTGCACTTCCCGAGACGAGAGGAACTTGCGGCCATACAAGTCTTCATACTTGACTCTGAGCAGCCGCTTGTCTGCCTCATCCGCAGGCTCGAGGTGTAACTCTCGCGCCCCCACATTTTCCCCTGCAGCGATGGCGCCTAGTTGCAACGAGCCAGGCTCTTCTAGGTCTGGGCGCCAGGTGTGCAGCAGCACATTCAGAGCGGGGCCAGGGCCAATATTCCGCACGCTGCAATTCAGATTAGGGGGAAGTCGCCCCTCCTTAGCAAGAAGGCCCTGCTTCAGGAGGACATGTGAATGGAGCACTTCGACAGGCCTGATCTCCAGGATTGGGCGAAGGGAATCCAGACGAGAGGTGCGCGTTTCTTCGGCAAGTTCAGCCGCGCGCTGGGTCTGCTCGCGCGCAGCTTTGCTCATATCGCGTGTGAGCCAAGCATAAACAGCGGTGACGACCACGAGCGCCAACACCGCAATGGCCTGGACAGCGCCCGAGTTGTCGTTGAGGCATTCCAAGAGGTTCATCTCTACAGGCCGCGGCGAGCCCTGTAGTCCTCCAGGGTCATCGTACTCGACGGGTCGCGGGCTGCCTCCTCCAGCGCCCGCTCGCCCGCGATGGCGTCGAGGTCATCCTCGAAGGTCTTGTCGAGGGCGTAGCGGACGAGCGCGGCCATGGTGGTGCGCTTGCGGAAGGCCAGCACTCGCAGGTCCTCATGCATGTCCTCGTCGAGATAGACCATCAGCTTCTTCATCGCCGGCGCCTCCTCGTGTTCAGTCGACGACAGCGTACGATACATAGGTCACGATGTCGACATCCCGAGGAAGTTGCGCAGGAGGTCCTTGCCGACGGCGGTCATGATGGACTCCGGGTGGAACTGGACGCCCTCCACGGGGTGCTCTTTGTGGCGCAGGCCCATGACGATGCCGCGGTCGGTCCAGGCGCTCACCTCCAGGCAGTCGGGGATACTGTCGCGGCGGACGGCCAGGGAGTGGTAGCGGATGGCCTGGAGGGGGCTGGGCAGGCCGCGCAGGAGGCCCCGGCCGTCGTGGTGGATGGTGGAGAGCTTGCCGTGGACGATCTCGCCGGCGCCCTCCACGATGCCGCCGAAGGCC
>Ga0209979_1005249_pt1 | contig 10276 bp, 8 predicted proteins | sample AnhtaG_FD_183114 | JGI IMG/M metagenome (GOLD analysis project Ga0209979, IMG submission 183114) | Deep subsurface microbial communities from Anholt, Denmark to uncover new lineages of life (NeLLi) - Anholt_01485 metaG (SPAdes) (version 2) | ecosystem: Environmental > Aquatic > Marine > Oceanic >...
CGGACACCAAAGCGCATATTGCGACCACCGTAATCATTAAAGCCATAGTCTCCGAAGTCTTTCAGGGTGGTCTTGGTAGAGGGTGCAAGGTCTGCCGAGCCGCCGACCAAGGAGCGGACTCTTTTGGCGATGGCGTTCATCACCCGTCCGGAGGCTTCACGGGTGGCGATTGGCTTGTCCCCATTCTTAAACAGGCCAGCCAAATCACTATCCCACCCTTCGGGCAGGTCACCTTTCAGGTCTTCCTCCAGCTGCCGTGCTTCCTCAGGATAGGCCTGACGATAAGCCTCCAGCCGGTTTTGCCACTCTTCCTGATAGCGCCGGCCACGCTCCTGTGCCTGACGGAAATGGGCCAGTACCTCGGGCGGGACGGTGAAAGGTTCTTCATATGTCCACCCCAAACGTTCTTTAGCCAGATGCACTTCCTCTTCACCCAGCGGCTCACCATGGGCAGAGGCAGTGCCGGCCTTATTAGGGCTACCGTAGCCAATGATAGTCCGGCAGATAATCAGACTGGGGCGACGGCTCTCTACCCGAGCCATACGTATGGCCTCAGCCACACCAGCTATGTCCATACCATCGATAGGCCCAACGACATGCCAGCCATAGGCCTGGAACCGCTGGGCCACATCTTCGGTGAAGGTAATATCGGTATTCCCCTCGATAGAAATACCATTGTCATCATACAGATAGATAAGTTTACCCAGACGCAACGTCCCCGCCAGCGAGGCTGCCTCCGAGGCGACACCCTCCTGAAGGTCACCGTCAGAAACGATGGCATAGGTATAATGGTTAATGATATCATGCCCAGGTCGATTGTAATTTGCTGCCAGCCACCGTTCAGCAATCGCCATACCCACGCCATTGGCAAACCCCTGGCCCAGTGGCCCCGTGGTTGTTTCCACGCCGGGGACAACCCCATACTCCGGGTGGCCCGGCGTCTGGCTACCCCACTGTCGGAATTGCTTGAGCTCCTCTAGCGGCAGGTCGTACCCGGTGAGATAGAGAAGGGCATAGAGCATAGCCGAGGCGTGACCGCAGGAGAGAACAAAACGGTCCCGGTCTGGCCACTTTGGGTCGCTGGGGTCATGCTTGAGAAATCGGTCCCATAGCACATAGGCTATCGGTGCCGCACCCATCGGTGCCCCGGGGTGACCCGAGTTAGCTTTTTGTACGGCATCCACGGCCAGAAATCGCATCGTGTTGATGCATAACTCGTCAAGCGTCGGCATAGTCATGCCCGGCTCCTCGGTGCTGCCTCGACTACATAACACCTGAATACAGCTCTCTGCCATTCTACACTGCTACCAACCCTTTTTCAATAGAAAGAGATTGATAGGAGCGCCCGGATTAAGATAAAATTGGGAGTATCTCCAGCCGTAGCGAGAGCAGTCTTGACAGCCAGCGAGCAGGAGTGTAACATAGCCACAATGGTTGATATGGGAAATCCCGATGGCTACAGTTCAGACCGTACTGTTCTAAATATGGGGGTAACGCCTCAACAATCAGCAAATAATTCGGCTCCAGTATATGAGCCCAAATAAAAAAACTAAAGGAGAAAATCAAAAATGGCAGCAACTAAATCAGAGGAAAGGATCAGGACATTAGCCGAACACGCTTACGGCAGTTGGCAAGCACAGAAGGCGTTTAAAAAACCGCTATTAATTAAAGACGCCGAAGGTGTTTACCTGTATGACGAGAACGACAAGCGCTATCTCGATTTCTCTTCCCAATTAATGTGTTGTAACCTTGGCCACAAAAATAAAGCCATAATTGAGGGTATCGTTAAGCAAGCGCAGAATCTGCCTTACGTTGCACCCACCTTCTCCACGGAAGCAACTATAAGCGCCGTGGAAGCTTTGATGACGGTGCTTCCATCTGGTCTGGAGAAAACATTTTTCTCTACCTCCGGAACCGATGCCAATGAAGCCGCCTTAAAGATTGTCAGACAATACAAGTTTCCAAACTATAAAGTGATTGCCAGATATCATGCCTATCATGGTGCTACCTCTGGCAGCCAGTCAATTACCGGAGATACCAGACGATTTTATGCTGAACAAGCCAGATGCACGATACCAGGTATAGCCTTTGCCCCCGATAATTACTGCTACCGCTGTCCGTTTGGACAAACTTATCCCAGCTGTAAGGTAGCCTGCGTGGAGTATTTCGACTACATGATCGAGGAAGAGGGGAACGTGGCCGCGGTTTTTATTGAGCCCATACCTGGTACCAACGGTCGACTGATACCGCCGCCGGAATATCTACCTCGATTAAGACAGATCTGCGATGAGAATAATGTATTACTGGTTGTTGATGAAGTGATGACCGGTTGGTACCGCACCGGGCCGGCATTCTCGGTACAACTCTGGAATGTCACTCCTGATATCATGACCACAGCAAAAGGATGCACTGGTGCCTATACCCCAGTTGGGCTTACCGTAACGTCGAGGAAGATCGCCGATTTCTTTGAAGAAACTACCCTGAGTCACGGACATACCTATGCCTTCCACGCCCTTGCCCTATCAGCCATCGCCCCGGCAGTAAACGAATACAAAAAGCTCATGGCCACGGGGCTTCCTCAGAGGGTTTCCTCACATCTGGAGAAGAGGTTATATGAATTAGAGGAGCGCCATGAATGTATTGGCGATGCCAGGGGCATCGGGCATTTCTGGTCACTGGAAATAGTGAAGAACCGAAAGACCAAAGAGCCATTTAATGTCAAGGCTGATAGGTTCACCAAACCCCTGATGCCAATGAAAATCGCTGCTGAGGCAATGAAACTCGGGATGTATATCGGTGCCTGGTATGATACCCTGTTTGTGACACCACCCTTGATTATTACCGAAAAGCAAGTAGACGAAGGAATAGAAATTCTGGACAAAGTATTGCAAGTTGCGGACCAAGAGGTAGTGCACACCGACACTCCAGGCTCAAGAAGCGCTGAAGCATTCAATAAAGCTATGCATTCGTGAAGCTCGCAGGAGAAGTGCCACCTGTGATTTTCAATCCAATCCCGAGCGTCCAAGCGGGGACCAAGGATTGGGCTACTATTCTTCTTCCCCACCCCAATTTTGCATGATTTCTTTCAAGCGCTGGGCCAGCTTGGGATGGGCACGCAAGCGCTCAATGAAAACGGGGCAGCCTTCCAGCAACGAGTTCTGGGCTGCCGTTGCCATACTGGACAACAGGTTCTGCATACCAAGGTCAGCCGGCTGTAAAATATTCATCCCCGGTGCTGACTCCAGCTGCCGGCGAATATCTTCGGCAGTGAACCTCATTGGCATCACGCATGATTTGTACCAAGGGCATTCCTTACACTGGACTATCCCGTAAGCTTCATTCAGAACATCATCCATACCAGTCTCCTCTTTTCATTATACCAATTAAGGCATAATTTTACCTAGTCTTCTTTCTATTTCCGCCACGCTGGAAAAAGCGCCAATCTTCATATCCTGTATGACACCATCTTTATCAATGAAGAAAGTAGTCGGGATGCTGCGGATGTTATACTCCAAGGGTACATCCTGGCTGGTAGCCAGTAATACCGGGAAGGAAAGACCAAGAGTTTCCATAAATTCTCTGACTCTGGCAGGACTTTCCTGCAGGTTAACCGCCAGTACTACCAGCCCCTTACCGGTCCATTCCTCATATATTGTCTGGATAAATGGCATTTCAAAACGGCAGGGATCACACCAGCTTGCCCAGAAATTGAGCAACACCGGTTTACCCCGGAAATCACTAAGAGAAACAGATTGTTCGTCAAGGCTAGAGAGTTGGAAGTCAGGTGCCAATTTGCCCATCTCCGGACCCGGCGCCGTCGCCGGACTGGAGCAGCCAAAGAGTACCAGTCCCGAGACCAGCATTGAGGCCAATATTATTACCAACACTATTTTGGGTAATCTATCCATAATTACCTCCCAGAGATAACTTCACCCCACAAGTGAGGTAAACCAGATTATTTTGTTAGTCAGGATAAGGATACCGATAGCGATGAGCAATACGCCACTAATAATGTGTATTATTTTAGAATAACGATGGATACGCTTGAGTAATGGCGCCACAGAATCAAAGGCTACCCCAATAATCAAAAAGGGGAGTCCCAGTCCTAAAGAATAGAAAGCCAGCAAATAAGCGCCATGCCAGGCGGTGGCTGAATTCAAGGCAATCGTCAGGATACCCCCGAGTATAGGGCCAACGCAGGCTGTCCAGGCCAAGGAGAAGGTAGACCCGATAAGAAAGGAACGCAAGTAACCGGTAGTGTTGCCCAGTGATGGATTCAGGCGTTTCTCGTAGTTCAACCACGGTACCTTAAGGGCCGCCAGTATGAACAGGCCGAAGGCGATTAGCAGGCTGCCTGATATTTTATTGAGCAGGGCTAAACTGGGGTTAATGGCAAAGCCGGTTAGTCCAGCAATCGCTCCCATGGTAATGAAAATCAGGGAAAAGCCGATGACAAAGCTAAGAGAGTGGAGAAACAGGGGAATGCGGATTCTAGTAACCCCGGCACCAAATATCTCGGGTCCGGCCAAGGTAGCCAGATACACCGGGACCAGAGGCAAGACGCACGGTGACAGGAAGGATAACAGCCCGGCACTAAAGGCGACTATAATCGATACATTTTCCATCTTGACAGACAATTTTATGCTAACTAATTTGAGATGAAATATCAAATTAGGCAGTGGTTACAGACACTCTATGGCTATTGGGTGCTATAAGCAAGTTACCTCAACACTTGAGGATATCCTATCCGATGACCACCACAATAAGAGATTTTTCATTAACCTCACCCCCTTTATCCCCCTCTCCTTAAAAGGAGAGGGGGAAGGTTTTGAAAAGAGGGGCTGACGCCCCTCTTAAACACCCCCATTATTATTGACTTAGAGCAGGAGAGTCCAAGAGAGGCGAAGCCTTTAAATATGTTTATAGGGAGTTTTAGAGGGACTTCGTCCCTCTAAATAAAAATCTTCCCGCTTCCCCTTAATAAGGGGAAGCGGGAAAAAGGGGGGTGGGGTTACCAAACAAATACCTAAGGGGGTGAGACCCGTAGGAGTGAACCAACGGGGTAAGGTTAAGAAACACCCTCTGATTGATTTATAGACAAGCCTGCCAGTTGCGCCTTATAATTTTAAATAAGCAACTGGCTGATATATGACCCTTTTGAATGAAAACAAAGGAGGAGAGCGATTAAGCCCCTAAGCTTCACCCAAATTTCTCTGTACCAGTCCTGCCCATTATGCTACAAACTGCAGTACATTGATGGCCTGCCGCCAAAGGATAAGTGGTATTTTAGCTTTGGCACAACCATGCACCTCTGTACTGAATACTTTTTTAAGGTCAGGGTCCCTCCGCCACCATCACTGGACGATTTACTGCAGTTCTATGAACAGAACTGGCTCTCTGAAGGATACGAGTCAGCCGAGGAGGAAGCAAAATACAAGGCTTACGGGAGAGAGATACTGACTAAATTCTGGGAAATTCACCGTGCTGATTTTCGGATGCCGCTGGCGGTGGAAAGAATGTTTTGTATTGATATTGAGGGAGTAAAGTTGAGAGGCTTTATTGATAGAGTCGATAAGCTGGAGAGCAGAGGTCTCTCCATAGTTGACTACAAGACAAACAAAGAGCTATTTACCATCGACGATTTGGAAAAAGACCTCCAGTTGACGCTATACCAATTGGCCGCTGAGCAACTCTGGCAGCTTCCTGTAGAGAGGCTTACCCTGTATCACCTGAGGTCAAATACCCCTTGCAGTTGTGAAGCGCGAGACGAAACACGACTCAAACAGGCCAGACAGCTGGTAGTAGAGGTAGCGGAAAATATTGCCAGCCAGAGATTTCCGGCCATTGAGAACCAATATTGTCCCTGCGATTTTCCCGAGCACTGTCCCTACTTCCGACACCTATACATGGAAACCACGCCGCAGCCAGCCCAGCAAGGCTCCCTACCCGGAATAGTAATAGCGGATACTGTGGAGCAATACGCTTCCCTTCAGAAACAGATAAAAGCACTTGAGCAAAAACTTGATGAGTTGAAGCAGATGATTATCAGTTACTGCCAGGCGGAGGGATTAAACCGGGTTTACGGCTGGGAGAATGCTATTACCTATAAGCTCGTGGAGATGACCGGCTTCAGCGAAGACGAAGTCAGAGCGCTACTGGAAGCAGAAGGTCTGTGGGACAGAGTGCTAGGTCTCAACCAATCGCAGCTGAAACAGCTTCTCACCGATGAGGAAGTGGCCAAGGACATAAGAAACAAGCTGGAAGCTTTAAGACAGGTTATTTCCACCTCACCCAGATTGTGGGTGAGAAAACTTAAAGAAGAATAAACTACTCAAGCGCCACTACAGGAATTGCTTTTCCACTGCGGCCACTACTTTGTCAACGGCATTAAAGACCATGCCGAGTTCATCATCGGTCATGGTTAACGCCACCAGCAACCAAAGTACATCCCCATACCAGGACGAGCAGTTGAACAGCACGCCATTGTCTCTACCTACTTTAGTGACGAGGTTAGCTACGGCGGCACGGTCAGGGAACATTTCTTTGGTCGCTTTGTCCTTTACCAGCTCGACGGCTACTAAAGCACCGTTGACACGAACATCCCCTACCACCGGCGATTTATCTTTGATGGCGCCGAGTTCCCGTGACATTTTGTCACCTATCTCTGATGCCCTGGCTAATAAGTTGTGTTCTTCAACATACTTAATACCAGCCAGTCCTGCCGCCGCCAGGTAACCCATACCACCAAATGTATAACCGTGTTGGAAAGTGTTCTTGCCGGTGAATGCCTCAGCAATCTCACTTTTGACGTGTGTTCCAGCCAGTGGTCCGCAGCCCCAGGACAGGTTCTTGCCTATGGCCAGCATGTCGGGCACAATGCCGTGTTTTTCGCACTCAAACCAGAAGCCAGTCCTGGCAAATCCGGTTATTACTTCATCGGCAATTAGCAGAATTTCATACTCATCACAGATGTCACGGACCATCTTCATATACCCGGGTGGTGGCGGTATAATTCCCAAGCCGGTATTGGTGGACTCGGTGATAAAACAGGCGATAGTTGAAGGGTCTTCAAACTCAACAACCTTGCGCAGCTCCTGAGCACACAGCAGGTCGCACTCAGGACAAGTCAAGTTGTATGGGCAGCGATAGCAGTTTGGTGAGTGAATAGCGATAAAGCCAGCCATAAGAGGCTCAAAAGGAACCCGACGGAAGAGGTGACCACTGGCACTAGACGTACTCAAGCTCATACCGTGGTAGTCCCCGGGATAACGGTGGATTACCTTGTACTTGGTTCCCTTACCCATTACCTTCCAATAGTGCCGGGCTATCTTCAGTGCCGTTTCATTGGCATCGCTGCCATTGCTGCTAAATATCGTATACTTCAGTCTGCCTGGAGATATAGCGGCAAGTTTTTCGGCAAGCCAGACCACCGGTTCGGTGGGCGCAAACAAGTTGGGGGTGGTATTGATAATTTTTTTCATCTGTCCAGAAACAGCCGCCACGAGCTCAGGGAGATTAAAGCCAAGGGAAGCGGCCGCGCCACATGAATTCGTCTCTAACAGGCGATTGCCAAAGCTATCTATGATATGACGTCCCTCCCCTGTCCTTATAAGTGATACAGGCAGGTCAAAGAATGAAGCATCCCTGCCAAAAGCTGGCCATAAATACGACTTAGCCGTAGATATCAACTTATCCACTTCACCAGATTTCATTTCAGTCACACCTCTTCCTACTATATAAAACTGTATAATAATAAGGAACTAACTTGGAATCGAATCAGAAATAAGACGTAATTTATCCAGTTTAATACAGATGGCTATGATTTACAAGCGTTTAGTCGTTGCTATCTAGCCAATTTTACGGTAAGCGCTTTATACATATCGGGTATAGCCAGTATTTGCTGATAGCACTCTTCAGGCAGAGGTTCGTCCAAGCAAAGTGCCATCATCGCGCCTCCACCACGCTGGACACTCCGACTCACCTGCATCTGGCTGATATTGATGCCAGCATTACCAATGATAGTACCCACGGCACCGATCATTCCGGGACGGTCTTTATGCTCGGTGAATAACATGTAGCTGCCCAATGGCTCTATTTCCAGCCAGTAGTCGCTCACCCGTGTCAGGTGGGTTTTACCCCGAAGTGAGGACCCTGCCACCAGCGTGCTTCCAGATTTGGTATTCACCTCCACCGTCACCATATTGGCATAGTTTTCGCAGGTGCTTTCTTTCTGCTCAGTAACACTCAATCCACGGCTGCCAGCAATAATATCGGCATTGACCATGTTAACACGTTCCTCGGTCAAGGTTTCCAAAAGACCAGCTAAGACGGCGACTTTGATGGGAGCAGTGTCCTCTTTGGCAATATCTCCCTGATAACGAATGGTCAGCGATGCCGGGTGTCCTTCCAGTAATTGAACAACAACTCTGCCGATAGTTGTCCCTACCTGGACATACGGACCGAGTACTGACATAGCCTCGGCTGAAATCATAGGAGCATTCACCGGGGAACTGGCCGGATGACCGCTGAGGACGTCCACTACCTGTTCAGCGATATCTATGCTGGCACTTGCCTCCGCTTCAATAGTGGATGCGGCTAGATGGGGTGTTGCGATTACCTTATCACTCTCCAACAGTATGTTATCTTGCGCCGGTTCCTGACTGAAAACGTCGATGGCCGCTCCGGCCAAAAGGCCTTGTTCGAGTGCATCGTATAGTGCTTTTTCATCAACTATGCCGCCGCGAGCACAGTTAATGAGCATCGCTGTTGGTTTTACCAACTTAAGTTGACTGCGGCCGATTAATCCTCTGGTACCGGGATTCAGGGGGACATGTATGGTGATAAAGTCCGACGTTGTCAGCAGCGTTTTCAGTTCGACCAGCTGTATACCCAGTCTTTCGGCCCGACTCTCCGATATCATAGGGTCGTAGGCAATAACGTTCATGCGCAATCCCTTAGCCATCTCGGCTACCTCGGTACCAACCCTGCCGAGGCCGATAATGCCCAAGATTTTATTACGAATTTCGAAACCTTTGAATTCACGACTCCAGACGCCGGTGCGGAGCCGACTATTTGCCTGGGGAATCTGGCGTGCCGAGGCTAGAAGCATGGCGATAGTATGTTCGGCGGTGGAGACTATGTTACCCTCGGGGGAATTGACGACAATTATGCCACGGCGCGTCGCCGCGTCGACATCAATATTATCCACGCCTACCCCAGCCCGACCGATGACCTGCAACCTGTCAGCAGCGTCAATAATATTAGAGGTGACCTTGGTCTGACTGCGCACTATCAGGGCATCGTAATTCCCGATAATTGACGGCAACTGTTCCGGTTTCAAGGCCTGCCGAATATCAACCTCAGCATGCTGCCGGAGAATTTCGACACCTTCGGCAGCGATTGGGTCAGTAATAAGAATCTTCATGGGTTACCTCTTCAAAACGCGAAAAGAACAATATAATGCTACAAGAACGACGGCTTTATGTCAAAATCTGCTGCCTTACACTTCTAATTCATAGACAGAGGTCTTGACAGTCGTGGCAAGGTATGCTACTCTGCGTCAAGCAACGGTAGGAGATACCCGATAAAGGGAGCCGAAGGGGAAAATGGCACAGGGCAAAGACGCTGTGCCATGAAACTCTCAGGCAAAAGGACTGCCGTAAGCGAAACCTCTGGAGAGACCTTTATATGAGGTCACCGAAGGGGCAGCCCGTAAATGGGTAACGGGTAATCTCTCAGGTAAAAGGACAGGGGGGTAATCTATTTTAGTATAGGTTACCCCTTTATGTTTAGGAAAAAACAAAATTCTCTGGTATAAGGAGAATAAATAATGAACCCAAAAGAATATAAGTACACACAGGAACATGAATGGATTTGTCCTGAGCCCGGAGGTAAGGGGAAAGTTGGAGTTACCGATTATGCTCAATCCCAACTAGGAGATGTAGTTTTTCTTGACCTGCCCACCCCCGGCACTCAGGTGGAGCAATTCGGGAAGATGGGTGAGATTGAAACGGTGAAAGCAGTTTCTGACCTCTTCTCACCAGCAAGCGGGCAAGTACTGGAAATTAACCAAGCGGCCGTTGATGAGCCCAAGCTGGTGAATGAAGACCCCTACGGAGCCGGCTGGCTGGTCAGGTTAGAATTGAGCCAGCCTTCGGAGCTTGATGGCCTGATGGATAGTGATGAGTATGATAAACTTGTCGCCGGGTCAGGTGAAGGAAAATCAGAACAAGCCCAGGGGGATTGATGTAATGCCATTACCTTACCTACCTAATAC
>Ga0209979_1005250_pt1 | contig 10272 bp, 13 predicted proteins | sample AnhtaG_FD_183114 | JGI IMG/M metagenome (GOLD analysis project Ga0209979, IMG submission 183114) | Deep subsurface microbial communities from Anholt, Denmark to uncover new lineages of life (NeLLi) - Anholt_01485 metaG (SPAdes) (version 2) | ecosystem: Environmental > Aquatic > Marine > Oceanic...
AGGTGCAGCCTGCCGGCGCTTATATTCATTCCTGTCCACCAGGTGAGCCGCTCTCATGACAATCTTGGGGTCAAAACCCATGGCTGCGATTTCGTCAACTGACAAATCATCTTCCACGTATGCTTTTAAAATGGGGTCCAGCAGTTCATATGGCGGCAGGGTATCCGTGTCCTTCTGGTCAGGTCTTAGCTCAGCAGATGGCGCCTTGGTTAAAACGCTGGAAGGAATTACCTCCTTTCCTGCCTGGTGGTTCTTGTATTTGGCTAATTCAAAAACCGTTGTTTTGGGCACATCTTTGAGTGGAATAAACCCTCCAGCCATATCTCCGTAGAGGGTAGCATAGCCTGTAGCTGTCTCGCTCTTATTGCTGCAAGCAAGCACCAGCCAGCCAAATTTGTTGGACAAGGCAAAAAGAATGTTGCCTCTAATCCTTGCCTGAATATTCTCCTCGGTTACATCAGGTTGGGTATCTCTGAAATGCTCCGCCAGCGTTTCCAGATATGAATTAAAGGCTTTCTCAATAGAGATTACTTTAAACTCTATCCCTAAGTTCCTGGCTAATGTTTCGGCGTCTGATTTGCTGTTGGGCGATGAATAACGAGAGGGCATGGAAACGCCTACAACGTTGTCAGCCCCCAGGGCATCTACGGCTATAGCAGCTACCAGAGATGAATCGACTCCGCCGGATAAACCAATGACTACCTTTTCAAAGCCATTCTTGTGGACGTAATCTCTGGTGCCCAGGATAAGTGCCTGATATATTTCACCAGGCTCATCCAGCCTTTCTACCTGCCTTGGCGGCAAAGGCGGCCTGGCAGCTGCGGGATATTCATGTGATACTTCTATCTTGATAGTCTGTTCCAGTCCTTTTTTAATCCACGGTGCCTCTTTCCTCCGTCTGGGGTCATGCAGCTGTGAGCGAAATACCGATTCCACATCCAGGTCAGCTACTACAAGGTCTTCTTCAAATTGTCTTCCCCGGGCGATGATTTCGCCTTTCTGGTTGATAATCAGGCTATTGCCGTCAAAGACCAGCTCATCTTGCCCCCCAACCAGATTATTATAGGCAACAATGGCTACATTATCGGCTGCTCTGGTAGCGAGCATCCTCTCTCTGAAGTCTCCTTTACCGGCATGATATGGTGAGGCGCCTATATTAATTAATAATCTAGCCCCGCTGTAGGCCTGCACTGCTGCCGGTCCGGTTTCATACCACACATCTTCACAGATAGTTATGCCTATGCCAATGCCGTAAATGATAAAGACGGGGCTTTCCGTTCCTGCCTGAAAATACCTGTTTTCATCGAATACGCCATAATCAGGCAGATAAACTTTATGGTAAACGCCAGCCAGTTTATTGTTGTAAATCACTGCGGCGGCGTTGTATATATCGCTATCGCTGTCAACGAAGCCCACTACCACTGCTATATCTGAGGTATGCCTTGCTATCTCTTTGAGGCATTCCTGGTTCTGCTTGATAAACTGCGGCTTGAGCAGCAAGTCCTCAGGAGGGTAGCCGGTTATAGCTAATTCAGGGAAAGTTAATAAGTCGACTCCGAGAGCTTTCGCCTCATCGATGTAGTGCAATATTTTCTTTGTGTTGCCGCTCAAATCACCCACGGTGGAATTGATTTGAGCCATTCCGAGTCTCAATGTATGTGTTTCCATCTCCTTGAATCGGTATCTTACTGTAGATTGGCTAAAAATTCACCAATAGCCTGATTAACTGCCTGGGGCTTTTCAGCGAAGACCCAATGCCCTCCTTCATCAACTATGACCAGTTTAGCCCCGTCAATCTTGCTGGCCAGGTAAGAGCTGTATTTGGGTGGAGCCAGAGTATCTTTGCTGCCGCATATTATCAGGGCAGGAATTCTAATTTGTTCTACTTCATCCATGATGTCAAATTTGTCACAGCAAAGCAGATCGTTAAGCTGCACTTCTGCCCCGTTTTCCTTTATCCTTTCCAGTATTGGCTCCTTTGCTTCGGCAGGGATATCTTTGTAGAGAGGTTTAGCAAGATTGTTAAACCACTTTTCAGGGTTGGCGATGCCGTCCCCAATCATGGAAAGAAGAGCCGGGTTTACCCTCAGTCTGGCCCCGGTGCCAATAAGGATGAGTGCCGTTGTGTTTTCAGGATGCTTGATAGCATGCATCTGGGCAATAGCGCCGCCCATAGAATGTCCTGCGAGGATAGCTGGTTCATATTTATTGCTCAGGATATAATCATTCAGCCATTCGGTGTATTGTTCAATGCTAGGGCAGGGTTCGCCCTGGGGGTGTCCGGGCAGGTCTACGGCTTTAGCCTGTGGGAAAGCTTCTATCTGATAATGCCATGCCGGGCTGCTGTCTCCGGAGCCATGGATGAAAATCAAAGTGTTCATTATGATTGTTGCCTATTTTAAGCTTGCACAGCGATAAAAGTCTACCTGTTAGCGGTCAGCAGTCAGTAGTCAGCGTATAAAAATCCCTCTAAATCCCCCTTTAGAAAAGGGGGAGTAAGGGGGATTTGACATCCCAGGAAAACAAAACTCTAAATCCTAAATCCGAAATACTAAACAATATCAAATGACCAAAACTCCAATGACCTAGCTCCGGATTTTGTAGTTGCCTGATTCATCAGGCTCTTATTGCCCAATCCGTTGGCTAACGGATAGAGCTTTGAGCTTAGGATTTCCCTTCAGTATTTTTGCATTTTGATTTGTCATTTTGACTTTTTATCTTTGATTTTTGATATTGTTCGGGGTTTTCCTGCAGGGGGTGAGTTGACCATTTCTGATGAGTGGTGTTAAATAATATCACGGCAGCGTAGCTCAGTGGTAGAGCAGAGGACTCATAAGCCTTTGGTCGTGGGTTCAAATCCCTCCGCTGCCACTTTGTTTGAGGTTGATTGGGGGTATAATTGGGTTAAGAAGCAATTACGATGACGACTGCATCGAACGAATAGTTCAGCCAGGTGGAGTTGGACAAGGTAAGCAGAGGGATATAACTAAAGGAGCAGCCCATGAAGGCAGAAGAAAGGCTTAAGAAGGAACTTCACGATGTAGCAGTAGAAATAGATAAGGCTGAGAGGAAATTGAAGGCCCTGCGAAGACGTCCTACGGAGGTCTCAAAGGGCAGAACAAGATTCAGCTTCATCACAAGTAAGGAGCAGACGGTTGAAGCTGAGGAAGTTGCAAAGGCATTGGATGATCTGAAGCGTCGGGAACAGGAGATTCGGGATAAATTGCACCCGCGCAGCCAGTAACTTGAAGTGTGTTCTGCCTACCAATGCTTATAGCAATAGTTTCAGACTTCTCCCAGGTCTTTGGTCGGGGGTTCAAATCCCTCCGTTGCCATTTTTTCTTGAAGTCCTGTACTTATAAAAGACTAGGCCGCCCGTGAGCGACCTAGGTTCCTGTCAGCGAACCGACAGGGGATATTCACATATAGTGTTATAAATAGTATAGCATTTGTCAATGATTTGTACTGGTTCATGGGATTAGGGACACCTCCTATTTTCTTTTTATTTACTTCTCTCCGGGGTCTTCCCACTTTATCACTTTTCCTCGCAAATCCAGTCGCTGCCATTTTTTCTTAAAGTCTTGCGGTTAAAGAATGGTGGAGATAGCTTGATGCTGCAGGGGTTGTTGGGGCATACAACGTTAATGATGACCAATCGCTATTGCCAGGCAGTGGGCTTCTATGATGCGATAGAGAGCCATAAACGTTATTCACCGGTGGATAGGCTGAGTTAGTAAGTGGCGTTTTAGAGCTTAGAGATGGTGCAGATTATTGTACGTAGCTGGTAAATAGTTTGGTTTTGTATTTTATGTATCTTTTGCGGGGTGTTACAATGTTTTCAAGATAATGGGGAAAACTAAGTCGTTCGCGCCCAAGCAGTTCTTTGAACAATGGCTACCTCGTTTAATAGCCTTGAGCGTTTTTGCTTATCTGATATACTCTCTAGTCTTTAGACAAGATGAGTTTTCGTGGTTACATATTGTAATGCTATTGATTGTCATCGTGCTTATTCTCGCACCGATGGCTAGTCGGTTAAAAGTACTGAATCTCATTGATTTTACTTCTAGGCTAAACAGCTTAGAACAAGAGCAACAAGAAGCAAAAAGTCAGCTGACTGAGCTTAGAAATCAAATATCTAGTGTCGTATCTATGCGCGTTAACCCTATTCAAATTATGACTACAGGCAGCGTTGATACATTAAAGGAATTATTTCAGAGTTCCAGAAAGAGTGAAAGCGAAGTACACAGGACTGTGTCCAGTGAAGAAGATGCGAAATATACGAAGGAAGAATTTCTTCGGCGTGCTCACGGTTATTGTTATGGCGCATATGTTCTGCTGTTACTAACAATGCTTTTTCAAGTGGCTATGCGTGAACATAGGGCATCTATATCAGCCGACTTCGTTGTTGAGGGTAGTACAATGAGGGAAAGAATACCGAATATGATAAAAAAGGTTTTAGATAATGGTCTAGATACAGTTTTTCCGATTATGGTCACTGATGAAAAGAGCGGAGAAAGTCGCTCAGTTATCGCACCAGGAATCATAGAAAAGCTTCAACTAATAAATTCGTTAATAGGATTATGTGAAAAAATAGAAAGCGGCGAATCAGAATTGCCACCGCGTACCGACATTGATAGCTTGTTTGATAGTATTATAGAGGCGCTGGCTACTATTGGGTCAGGTTTAGAGGTAATCGGCACTGATTCCATTTTATATCAATATAGAATGAGAAATGCGATTGAGGCATTAAAAACGGAAATAGGGCAAGCTGACGCAGAGCAACGCCCTATCCATTTCCCGCCACCAAAATCCGATTGAAATTGACAGCCTGTCAAGATATAGCTTCAAACTATCCTCAAACCTCACTGACTACTGATTCTTCTTCCTCTCTCTATATATCGCATAAAAAGCTAGGACGAATGCTAGGATAGTAAAAGCTCCAATTAGTAAATTCACATCCGCAAAGTCATAGATAGCTGAATTTAATTTTAATGCTATCTCGTTATTTTTAGGTGAAGCCAATACGAAAAGAAAAGCAACTATGAAAAGGCTGAACGAGATTGTTCTTAATGGGTACTTAATGATCAATAAGACTATGAAATAGACAAAGCCAATAATCAACAAATAAGCAAGCCACCATATCTTGAATACATTTAGAAGCAAGCCCCACTGGAAACCAATAATTATAGTGGCAATAACTGATGTGATGACAATACCTATTGCGACAAAGACTACCGACCATAACGCAACCAACCAAGCTGATTTACTGACTTTATTATCCATTTGTGCCTCCCTTAATATGAAGTATAGGATTCGGTTTTCAGTTTAATATATAAATCATCTACCCAATTTGCTCAACCAATTGGTGTGCGTGCTTCCCTTTTCCTATTTGGTTCATACTCCAGTCTTAGATAGAACATAATAGGGTATAGTCCGGCGGATAATATTAGGCTTAAATAGACCAAGGATTCACCAAACCGTTGTTTATACTAGCTTCGAGGCTCAATTGGCTGTTTGATTGGAACTCAAACAAGATGCCATCAACTTTGTTAACGCATGCGGTTTAAGATAATATACAGACTGTGAATTAATCAGAGAACAGAATAAAGAAGGGCGCATACTTATGGATGAGCAGGAATATAGAGAACAACAAAGAAAATGGGACGAAGCTTCTCTTGAGAATAGGGTTGGAAGGTGGAAGCAGTTAGTTCCTGCGATTTATAACACGAAGTTGCCTGATCTTCTTTGGGAATACGTAACTGAAGCCGATGAGATGTATATCAACGGCCATTTTATAGGTGTTATTTTGTTATGTGCAGGTATATTGGAGCTAGTATTCGCTGACCAGTTGAAAACGAGTCTCAAGCTCACGAAAGATGAGGTTGGTCGGTTTCGGCTTGAGCAAATGGAAATATTAAGTCGTAGATTGAAAATATTAGATGAAGATGAAATGCAACAAGTTGGGGAGATCCGCAGATTAAGGAATTATCTAATTCATGCTAAAGCTGGCAAAATAAATGAAATGGCAAAGAAACGGTACAAAGATTGGGGAATCGAGAATCATACCCTAGATTCAAGTCTTTTCCTAAACCCTCCGTGGGAAGGAGGTTTAGACCAGGAAGCTATTAAGTTCTTACTATTCACTCGGAATTTGACTGTGAAGTTCTATGGTGCTGAAGAGAGATAATGACTCTTTTCACAACAGCAAAGGAAGAAGCAACTAGTGGTAACGCAATAGGTTCGTTAATTGTGTTTGGTCTAGGTGTCTATTTGATAACCTGGGCAAACCGTATGGAGAAGGGAGAGGTATAACTGTGGTAAGTAGCAGGTGGGATGATACGGAGCTAGTAAAGGCTCTTGGTCGCACGACTAAAGCAAATTACGTTCGAACTCATATCAAAGAATCTCTAGAAGAGACTGTAAATCCTCTATTGAAAGGAGAGAAACTTCTCTTTAGCGAGTCTATTGACCATATATTGCTTTCAATTTTTACTCATATTGACTTGTTGGGTTGCGTGTATAAAGGTGAGACTTCACAAAGCAATGCGGTTGCTTTTCTAAGGGAATATCTTGGTAGGATTGACCCAAGATATAAAGATGTGGGAGGGTTGCTTTACGCTTCACAGAGGCATGGATTGGTGCATTTAGCCACACCTAAGAGAATCCAGCTCCTTAATGGAATGATATTGGATTTCTCTTATGTGTTATATGGTGAAAGGAAAGACCATCTCAAGGTGGTAAAGCAACGAGTAATAGAAGAGGGCAAGCGATTTGATATTTATGTTTTGGTTCTGAATATATCGCTCTTGTATACAGATTTACTTTCTGCTATAGATGAGTATGCTAAAGACATCTGTTTAAGTGAGGAATTGGCGGAAGCATTTTGGGAGTCTTTCACTGTGAGACGGACAAAAGAAGCTAGAGAGGAAGAGATGCGCAGAAAACCATATATTCAAGATTCGGACTTTGTTTTCATTACGGAACAAATAGCAAGATTATAAGAAATCTTATGAAAAATTCAGGGAATATACAAAAGGATTTAAGACCGACCAAAGCAGAAACACAATTCTTAACACTTGCATACAACCGATTCTATGACATCTTTGCAGAAATTATGGATGATTCTTTTTGGAGCAAGGATTCTTGGTATCGGTTTTCCAAAGTGAAAGATGGATTCGGAGTTTATTCTGAATTAATGAATTATGAACTACTACGGTGGGTTCTTGATAATATGAAAATTTCCAGACCACCAATGGAAGCGGAAATCGCTAGGGAGTTATTCAAATTTATCAGAAACATTGTTATCCACTTCCCATTCTTTGACCGTTGGGAAGATGTTTGGATTAACCAATCACTGATAAACTGGCATAAAGAAGGTCAATTCATTGACAGGTTCATTAGAAAATATGAGGGAAAAGAGCCTGTGAAATATAGATTCTGGGAAGAACAGAAGAAGAAAACGACCTATTTGAGCATACGCTTCCCAGAACATTATGAAGATGATGTCCATATATACTTAAAAGACATTCTGTCCGAAAAAGAAGGGGTCAAGTTTTCCTTCATTCTGATGAAGCAAGTCCTGAATACTCAAGTTGAGAGTGTAGACGAACAATAATTGGGCAATATCATCCCTATGCTCTGGTTCAGATAGTGCGGTGCTTCCCTTTTCCTATTTGGTTGTATAATGAAGTAACAACTTTGGGGCTACAATAAGGGGGACAAATTATGCCATTGCCGGAACATTGGGCTAAACCCGAAGACCTTGCGACGCTCTTTCAGTATTTCTGGCACCGCGATTTCCCGATAGACCAGAAGAGAGCTATTGGTGCAAAACGGATTGATTGGACAATACATATCGGGGTAATAGTCCGTAATATCGCTGACCTTATGGGACTTGTCGCCAGATTTGAGCGAGGAGGAAGGAAGGACGCAATATTACGTAGCTCTGAAGGAGATGAAATAGCCATTGAATGGGAGTGGGAAGGTCTGGAAGGTGGTAATGAGCTTAAAAAGCTGAAATACCATGTAGTATGGCCGAAGGGTAGAGGTAGGCAACTGAAATATGCAGTGCTTATTACATATGTAAATCTAGATACTCTCCAAGATGCTCTGAATAAAGTAGAAGAGTATTGGAAAGATGCACAATGGCCATTATTGCTTATCTTAATTATCACCGAGAAAACCAGGATATTTACTTCACGCAGAGAATTTCGGAATGTTCTGATGTATTTAATAGGCCAAGGAAAGCCTACGATGCTTCGAGATATGCCAGCCGTGCCATGGCAGGTGGAGAGCTCACGGTGGCATTAGGATTGACCGTAATCTAAGAGAAAATATTAACGAGAGGAGATAGCTATGGTTACTAATCATCTTTGCGTGCAAGTAAAAAAGGCCATATCTCACGTAGTAGCCGATTTCCAACATAACCCGGAACGGTTCTGGAACGAAAGAGACATACACTGGAGTTTGTTTCATTATCTGAAACGCGAACGAGGAACAAAAGAAGCTTATCCAACTCAATTAGTACGTGCTGAATTTCCGACATGTAAGGTATTTCCCGGCAAGAAACCAGCTAGAGGCCATTACGATTTGGTGATAATAGACGCTGAGTCATACAATATTCCGGAAATAAAAAATATGAAAGCTCAGGCTCCATGGCAAGAGTATTTAGAATTGCTGAAACTTTCTGTGGCGATTGAGATCAAATTATGGTTGAACCGACTAAACCCGGAGAACATGGCGGATCGAGTAAACTGGGATATAACAAAACTGACTGATAAACCGAACAACGTGCAGAATGCTTATTTCTTAAATTTCGTCCAGTTGAACTTCAAATCTGAATATATGAGGGACTACTATAACAGGCTAAGAGAGTATCTTAGTAATCAGAAGAAGAAATGGCCAGCCCTGAATATTCTATGTGTTCCCAGCGATCGCCAAGTTCAACCAACCTCGAAAGAAAACTGGCTCTAGCTTCGGCTTGCGGAGTATTTCTAAGCGGAACTTCAAACTCCATTTCAGTCGTCCTTTCCTCTAAGTAGATTTCTCATTATTCGGAATCTCACGCCTAGGACAAACAGGTACGGTGTAAGATAGAGTAGTAATGTTACAAGAACGTTGCTGCCAACATTGTCGATTGCATCAACAACTACACGATAAATAACAACAGAAAGCGCCACAGCAAGAAACATAGGGAGGAAAATATCAGTGAAAAACTCACGGATAGTGTATTCCCTTCTCCCAGTGATAATCAACCAGCAAAATACTAGGGAGGCAACAATGAAGTTAAAGGGATATCCCTTAATGAAAAATGCCATTAACCAGGAAATATCGCTGGATTCAACTATGTCCTTTGTAAAACTGAAAAACCAGGGTGTTAAGACAGCTACCATTATAACAACAAGAACCGTATTCACAATTCTAGCGACTTTATTGTTCATGGGCTGGCTCCTTCCACTTAGCAGAATCTGTTGTATAGCACTTGGAACTATTTTAACACCATCTCATCTGCTGATGTCAAAAAGGGTAAGGGACTGCCAAACCGCTGCTTATTTTAGCTGCAAGATGCTTGTGCTATGCTAACCCGCGTCTCTAAATCCCGTATAGTAAAGGAAGTAGGCGATGATTTTGGTGTCCTGGCTGGTTGGATAGTCATAGCCAGTATCATCACGGTCAGGTTTTTCCGGTGGGAGTAGCAGGACATCACCACGTGAAGACTATGCCCGGAGTTCTATACACTGACCAACGTGGTCTACTTAGATGGCATCGAATTGGCACTACTAACAGGTCAAGGCTATGAAGCACTGCAGAGAGGCGGAGTACGGAATTAGGGTACGCTCTCTTAACTGGTCAGATCAGTGCCACGCCTAGATAGTACGGCCAGATTACTATGGCAAGCAAAATCTTCCACCAAACCAGACTGGCGTAACCGATTGTAAATAGCCAGCCGATGAACCAAATAAAGGGTACGAGAGCCTGGGAGCCGTGGTGGTACCAACGTTTTCCTCCCTCTGTCATGTTTTCCTCCTTTTACAAGATAATCTACTCTTGATTTGATGACTTTCCCTGCAATATCTTAATGATAAGTCTACTGGATAACAAAATCTAGTATAGAACCTGAGAAACTTTGAGTACAATTCACCAAGTGCCACTCTCTTGTATTGAAGATATTCACTCACTGGGTCCATCGCCTGATTAAGGAAAAAGATGAATTATTTGACCAGCTAACATTTGTCCAAAATGTTAGCTCACAATAAGTAGAAGACCTCAACG
>Ga0209979_1005252_pt1 | contig 10270 bp, 9 predicted proteins | sample AnhtaG_FD_183114 | JGI IMG/M metagenome (GOLD analysis project Ga0209979, IMG submission 183114) | Deep subsurface microbial communities from Anholt, Denmark to uncover new lineages of life (NeLLi) - Anholt_01485 metaG (SPAdes) (version 2) | ecosystem: Environmental > Aquatic > Marine > Oceanic >...
GGTATCCATGTTGGTAGCACCGAGGCAGCCAAAAAGTGGATTGAAGAAGGGATGAAACTCGTCCTTGTCTCCACGGATGTTGGCATGATTATGGATACGGGCACCCGCTTGGCGCATGAGATGAAGGATTTCGTAAGAGGCAGATAAAAAAATGAGAGTAGAGGTCTAGATATAAGGAAGGAGGGAAGTATGGACTATAAGGCTCGGGCCAAAGATATGCTTCAGCATTGGAAAAAGGGAAATTATGCCTTTGGAAAGGCTGTTTTGGGAAAGGTAGGAGATTTTGCTAAAAGAGCTGGTAGGTCTACTATATTGGTGGTAACCGGTCTGGGAATTGAGAAATGGACTGAACCGCTTGTAAATAACATTAGATCTTATCTCCGAAATAAAAACGTTGATGTTTTAGATATCATAAGCGGGGCTAGAGCGAATGCCCCCCGGGAGGATGTTTATAGAATTGCTAACCAGATAGGGAAAAAGAAACCCCATAGCATAATTGCCCTTGGGGGTGGTAGCACCATTGATGCAGTAAAAGCTGCTGGTACTTTGGCCACCCTGGACTCCGATGATGTAGAGACCTATTTTGGCCAGGGTCTGGTAACGGAGAGATTAAAAGCGGAGGGTACAGCTCTTCCCATCGTCATAGCAGTTCAAACGGCAGCAAGCTCAGGAGCGCATCTTACCAAGTACTCCAATATCACCGATCCGCTAACCTTTCAGAAGAAATTGATCATTGATAATGCAATTGTGCCCCCTTTTGCAGTTTTTGATTATGGAACAACTGTAGGAGCTCCTTATTCCATTACCACAGATGGTGGACTGGATGGGATATCCCACTGTCTGGAGGTAGCCTACGGGGCCACAGGGAAATCCTTCTTTGATAAGGTCATGGAGATTGCAGAAGTTGGGATTAGCCTAATTGTAGAGAATCTGCCAAAGGCAGTAGATAGCCCCAAAGATGAGGAGGCAAGGGTCGGGCTGGGTCTGGGTACCGATTTAGGTGGTTATGCTATCATGGTTGGAGGCACAAACTATGCTCATCTTTTCAGTTTCTCCCTGGTAAACATATTAACTCATGGTAGGACCTGTGCCTTAGTGAATCCCTACGCCACCGTATTCTTTGCCCCATCCATTGAGCAGCAGCTAAAAATGGCTGGCAGGATATTTTATCGGGCAGGTTATATAGATAAAGATATAGAAAAGTACACTGGCAGAGATTTAGGTATTATAGTTGCTCGAGGTATGATAAGATTCCTGAGAAAAATAGAGTTCCCCACCACCCTTAATGAAGTAGGGGCAACTGATGAAGATAAGAAAAGGATTCTAACCGCTGCCAAGAACCCTCAGCTTTGGAGCAAACTGGAACAGGCTCCTGTTTCTTTAATCGTTCGGGATGCGAAGGGAGAAACAAACAAACCTCGGACTGAGGCTAACGTTGATGAATATATGGGAGCACTGGTAGATGCCATCAGGAGCGGTGATTTTGATAAGATAAAGATATTACCTGAGGGATGAATGTCCAGCAAAAAAGCCTGTTCTCGTCTTCAAATGGATACTCGGGGTTGGAAAGATGTGAGGCTCGAACATGGGATGGGCTTTTTGCAGATCAAGGTCCCTCCCTATTGTGATATTTTAAAGATGAGAAGGTCTCCTGCTTTGGAAAATCCCAAGCAGGAGATAGAAAATGCTCTATCCAGGCCAATAGAAAGCCGACCCATAGAAGACATTATTACCTCTCGCAGAAGTCCTTCCCAGGCACGGGTCGCCATAGCGGTATCTGATGAGACACGACCCGTTCCCTACCATGGAGAAAGAGAAGATGGAATACTTTTGCCTCTTTTAGAAAGATTGGAAAGGATAGGGGTAAAGACTCAGAACATAAAGATTCTAGTAGCTACCGGGACTCACCTGGCTAGCTCTGATGAATGGAAAAAAGAGACCTTTGGAGAGTCCATAAAAAATAAATACGAGATACTAGATCATAACTCTAGCTCACCTGACCTGGCCTGCCTTGGCACGATAGATGGAGTACCGGTTAAAATTAACCGGGAGTTCCTAAAGGCAGATATTCACCTTATCACCGGTTTAGTTGAGCCTCACTTTATGGCAGGATTTTCAGGGGGGAGGAAAGCAATTTGTCCTGGGCTTGTCAATTCAGAGGCTATATATTTCTTTCACTCTCGAGAGTTTATGGATAATCCTAAGGCTACAAATCTAGTCTTGAAGGGTAATCCCTGCCATGATTTTGCCCTAAAAGTTGCTTATAAAGCAAGAATAGATTTTAGTGTAAACGTCATATTAAGCGGTGAAGGGAAACTTACAGGTGTTTTTGCAGGTGATTTAGATAAAGCTCATTATGAGGCGGTGGAAAAAGTGAGGAGATACTCTTCTATTCCTGTGACTCATGAATATGACATAGTTTTAACCCAGGGTGGGAGCGTAGCTACGAATCATTATCAGGCCGCAAAAGCAGCCTACGGTGTGATTCCTATTATTAACAGAGGAGGGATAGTTATTCTAGCTGCCCATAATAGTAGTGAGGAACCTGTAGGGAAAGATGACTATGTCAAAGTTATGCAAGTTTTAAGACAGAGGGGCCCGGGGAGATTTACCAAGTTTATTAAGAGTAGTGGATGGCAGTTTGTCCCTGATCAATGGCAGGTACAGAAATGGGATCAGTTTTTCAGCAAGATCGAAAGCTTTGATAGACTGATTTATTGTACCACAAATATACCCCCCGGAGCCTTGAAAGAATTACCCGGCAAAAGTGGGTATGAGCTTGTAGGCGAGAGGGGTGTAAAGCCCGATGAAATGGTCCAGAGGGCTATATTCTACAGTATACGAGAGATGGAGACAGGAGGAAAACCCAGGATGGCCCTGGTGAAAGAGGGTCCCTACGCAGTACTGGTAAAAAGTGAAGGAGGACTCCCTAATGCCGATTATGAATTCTAAAACAGGAGAGGTCAGGAGGAATTATACCATCGAGGAGCTGGTAGAAAAAGCAAAAGAGATGAGAGCATACGATATGATTGCTATTACTGCGGCTGGCTCAGGACACACCGGGGGGACTTTATCCATTATGGACATTGCTGCAGCTCTGTATCTTAAGAAAATAAGACATGACCCCCAAAATCCTGATTGGGAGGATAGGGACAGGGTTTTTTGGTCTACGGGTCATAAAGCCCCGGCTCTCTATGTGGCTTTGGGTGAGGCAGGTTATTTTCCAGTAAAAGAGGTTGTAAAGCTAAGAAAATTAGGCTCTGGTTTTGAAGGTCATCCCAATAGACTGAAATTACCAGGAGTTGAGCTTTCATCCGGGTCCCTTGGGCAGGGGTTGGGTGTTGCTATAGGCTGTGCACTGAACGCTAAGTTGGAGAAGAAGGACTACCGGGTCTACTGCGTCAATGGAGATGGGGAGCTTGATGAGGGTTCTATTTGGGAAGGCGCAATGTCTGCCGCTCACTACAAATTAGACAACCTTGTATCTATTGTGGACAGAAATATTCTGCAGATTGACGGTTCTACCGAAGAGGTCATGAGATTAGAACCTCTTGCTGATAAATGGAGGGCCTTTGGATGGAATGTTATGGAAATAGACGGTCATGATATGCGTGAGATCCTAACCTCTTTTGATGAGGCGGAGAAGACAAAAGGAAAGCCAACGGTAATAATTGCCAGAACCACCAAGGGTAAAGGTGTATCCTTCGCTGAGGGTGTAGCGGGATACCATGGCATATCTCCCAAAGACGGTAGATCAGGAAAAGAATCATTAGATAGAGCACTGGAAGATATAGGAGATTCCAAATTCACCAAAGAGAAGGTGGATGAACTTTTAAGAGTAGCCGAGAATTATCAGAGAAATATGGACAAAAAGATAGAAGCTTCCATGCCTAGGTTTAGCAGAAATTATTGGTGGAACTCAAGGAATAGGATGAGAGTCAAGATGGATGCTACCAGGAATGGCTTTGGCAGAGCTATAGAAAGATTGGGTAGTGATGAAAGAGTGGTTACCCATGGGGCTGATATTACGGGATCCATAAGGATGAGTGATTTCTATAAGAATCATCCGGAGAGGAAAAATAGATTCTTCAGCATGGGTATAGCTGAGGCTAATATGGCTCTGGTTGCCTCTGGCCTGGCCAAGGAAGGCAAGATAGCCTTTATTGGATCCTATGGGGTTTTCGTAACCGGGAGAAATTGGGATCAGTTAAGAACGACAGTATGCTATAACAACTTCAATGTAAAGATTGCCGATGCCCATGGTGGTCTCTCGGTAGGACCAGATGGAGCTACTCATCAGGCACTAGAAGAAATCAGCAATATGTACTATCTACCTAATATGCATATAGCTGTGCCCTGTGATTCAATTGAAACAGAAAAGGCCACCCAGGCAATTGCTCTTGTTGGGGGACCTGGAGTAATCAGGTATGCAAGAGAGGCAACTCCCCTCATAACCACCAAAGAAACTCCTTACCAGTTTGGAGTGGCCAATGTAATAAGGTACAGGGGTGAAGAGGAAAACTTTATAGAGGCATTTGAGACAAGGCTTTCCACTGATTATAAGTCAGAAAACGAAGATCTAAGTATAATTGCCTGTGGACCTATGGTTCCGGAGGCAATGAGAGCAGCTTACATTCTAAAGGAAGAATATGGAATTGAAACCAGAATATTAGATGTACATACGGTCAAACCAATTGATAAGAAAGCACTCATAAAGGCAGCAGATGAGATTGGTATCATAGTGACAGCAGAGGAACATCAGGTGGGTGGTTTTGGAAATATTGTAGCGGGAGTGATAGGACAGGGCAAGAGATACAACTCGCTATTGTTGATGGATATGATTGGAGTAGCGGATAAATTCGGTGAGTCGGGTGCACCGTGGGAACTGATGAAAGTATTTGGACTAACCGGCGAGCACATTGCAGAGAGGGCTAAAAGGCTATGTGACAGGTCTTCTTGACAAAGCAGTTAAACTGGTTATTTTTTATGAGGAGTCTAGTATGGATGAGGCATTAAAGCGAGCCGAGGTTTTAGTAGAGGCCCTTCCCTATATTCAGAAGTTTTCTGGGAAGACAGTGGTGGTAAAGTTTGGCGGCAAAGCCATGGGAGAGAAGTTGAGTAGAGATGTGGCTAAGGATATCGTTCTTATGAAATACGTGGGTATAAAACCGGTGGTGATTCACGGTGGAGGAGAAGCCATCTCCTCGCTGATGAGGAGACTCGACATAAAACCTCGGTTTATTGAAGGAAATAGGGTTACCGACCAGGAGACCATGGATGTAGTGGAGATGGTTCTGGTGGGAAAGATCAATAAGCAGATTGTCTCCATGCTTAACCAGTGTGGGGGCAGAGCAGTGGGTCTAGAAGGCAGGGACGGTCAGCTTATTGTAGCCAGGAAGAGGGAGGACAAACCTCTGGGACTGGTAGGAGAGGTAGAGGAAGTAAATACTACCTATGTCCAGATTTTACAGAAAGAGGGATTTATTCCTGTTATTGCTCCGGTGGCCGTAGACAGGGAAGGAGCAGCTCTCAACATAAATGCCGATACAGTAGCTGCCGAAGTAGCCAGCGCTCTCAAAGCAGAAAAACTCATCTTTCTCACAGATGTAGAAGGTATCCTGGGAGGTATATCCAATAGAAAGAGCCTCATCTCCACCATAACTTTGAAACAGATTGAGGATATGCTTGTCCAAGGAAGAATCGAGAAGGGAATGATGCCCAAAGTTAAGGGCTGCCAAAAAGCTCTGGAAGGAGGGGTTAATAAAGTGCACATTATTTCTGGAAAGCTTCCCCACTCCCTCCTCCTGGAAATATTTACCGACAAAGGTATCGGAACCGAGATCATTAGATAATGAATTTTGCCCAAGGTGGTTGTATTTTACCAGAAATATGCTATAATGAACTCGCAGGCTGAGGAGAGGGAGTAGATAGAAGTTTTATTAAGAGATAATTAAGCGGGAGTAGCTCAGGGGTAGAGCATCAGCTTCCCAAGCTGAGGGTCGCGGGTTCGAATCCCGTTTCCCGCTCCAGGTTCCTTTTTGCGCCTGTAGCTCAATTGGATAGAGCAACGGACTTCGGATCCGTGAGTTGGGGGTTCGACTCCTCTCAGGCGCGCCCCAAACTGCCAGGAAAAACAATTATTCTCTTAATCTGGAGTTTTTCCTCTATTCTTAACCTTAGGAGGTGAGTAAAATGGAAGGGTTTAAGGAACTGGGGAAGAAGCTGGATAGTTTAGTGGAAAAAATTAAGAGCATCACTCAGGAAGGGATGGAAAAGACCGCGGAAGAAGCTAAAGACTGGAGGAAAAAACTGGATGAACTAGGGGAGAAGATTAAGAAGACTACCCAGGAGGGAATAGAAAGATTTGCCCTTGAAACAAAAGAACTGGGCCGGGTTACCAAATTAAGGTCTGAGATCCGAGGAGAAAAAAAGAAAATGGAAAGTGTTCTCAAGGAGCTGGGGGAAAAGACTTACCAGCTTCACCTGGAGAAGAAGATTGGCTATGCGGAGCTTAAAAAGTTGGGAAGTAAAATTACCAAACTGAGAAAAACCATAGAGGCAAAGGAAAAAGATATTTTGAGATTAAGAAAGAAATAAGGAGTGAGGGCTGGATAAGCTGATTCTATATGCAGACGGTGCTTCCCTGGGAAATCCTGGAAAGGCGGGAGTGGGAATTCTCATCTATGATCAACATAGAAGACTCATCAAGCAAGTGTCAAGGTTCATTGGGAAGGCTACTAATAATGTAGCTGAATACATGGCTTTAATTTATGCTCTGGAAGAAGCTCTTTATCTCAAGACGAAATTGGTGGAATGTTTTCTGGATAGTCAGCTTCTGGTACGACAGCTCCAGGGAACCTACAGAGTGAGGAATGAGAACTTAAGGTCTCTTTACCATAAAGTTCGTCACCTGGAAGATTTCTTTGAAAAGGTGAGCTTTCATCATATTAAAAGAGACGAGAACAGAGGGGCTGATCGACTTGCGAAAGAGGCAGCGATAAAGGAAAGAGGGAATGAGGTAGTCGCGGGATATCCAAAGGTATCCTGAGGAAAGTCCGGGCTCCAAGAAAGGATACTGGGTAACTCCCAGGAGGGGTAACCTTACGGACAGTGCCACAGAAACCAAACCGCCCCATGGCCTGTACAGGCTGAGGGTAAGGGTGCAAAGGTGGGGTAAGAGCCTACCGGTAGAGAAGTGATTCTCTAGCTGGACAAACCCTGTCCGGAGCAAGGCCAAATAGGAGGGTTTAACCCTCGGGTAGGCCGCTAGAGACTCAGGGTAACCTGAGCCCCAGATAAATGACTACCACCAAAGGGAAAGTAATTTCCCTTTGGTTACAGAACCCGGCTTACATTCCCCTCTTTCCTTACTGTTTAATCATCGGCATATCTTAGCAGGCTAGGCAGATACCCAAGATAAAGTAGAGAGGAACTGCATTGAATAAGGAGGAGGACAAATGAAAAAGTGGTTGAAGATTGTGGGTGGAGCGGTAGCAACCGCTGCGGGAATATGGTTGATAGTTCTATTTGCTCCTAAGGTACTGGTCTTTGTGGAGGGAATTGTAGGAATAAGTGTGGCCCTGATAGGACTGATTATCCTAGCCATCGGTATTAGTGAAATAAAAGAATAGTCTCCTTCCAGATTGCTAGACCATAAAGTTCGTCATAACAAAAAAGAAGGGGGTGTTTACCCATGGCGCATAAAAAGGGACAGGGACATTCCTCCAATGGAAGGGAAAGTGCGGCTAAACGGTTGGGAGTTAAGAATTTTGGCGGCCAGTTCGTTAGAGCAGGAAGTATCCTGGTAAGACAGAGGGGCACCAAATTTCATCCTGGATTTAATGTGGGTAGAGGTGGGGATGATACCCTCTACGCTAGAATTGATGGACACGTAAAGTTCGAGGGAAACAGACGGGTGAGTGTCTACGCCGACTAAGGAGATATTACCTTATCACCAAAAGGATCCTTATATCAGGCACCCTAACGAGTCAGCTTTACCGGTGTTTTGAATTCAGGGGGAGCAGACCTTTATTGGAGGGGGATGCCTCCCCCTCCAACGCTCGTCATCTTTGCTGAAGCAGGGGGAGCAGGCCTCGAAGAGGCCGTTGAGGAGACATATTTTCCCTCTCAAGGTCCTGAGGTCTTTCCCGCCCGTAGGGTGCCGCTCCGAGATATTCTTGTCAGAGGAAAAATGTGAGATGCCATAATGGAAGGAGAAGGGATTGAAACAGAGGTTATTCACTCCAGGGCCTACACCTCTTCCTGAGGACGTGAAACTCAGTCAAGCCAGAGAGATCATTCATCATCGAACCAACCAGTTCAAACAGGTTTTTCAAGAAGTTGAAGAGGGACTCAAATATGTGTTCCAAACGAATAACGACGTTTTTCTGTTCACTTCTTCGGGAACAGGAGCGATGGAGGCAACGGTAGCTAATCTTTTATCGCCAGAGGATGAGGTTCTGGTAATCAGCGGAGGAAAATTTGGAGAGAGGTGGACCGAAATAATAAAGGCTTTCGGTGGTAAGGTGACCCTGCTAGACAATGAGTGGGGAAAGGGAGTTGATCCTCTCCTGGTAGAGAAGAAGATATCACAGAATCCAGAAATAAAGGCCGTTTTCACTCAATTGGTGGAGACCTCTACAGGGGTTGCTTACGATATTGAGACTCTGGGAAACATTCTGGAGGGGACTCCTGCGGTGCTAGTGGTGGATGCCATAAGTGGACTGTGTGCCCAGCCTCTTCACACCGATAAGTGGAGGGTAGATGCAGTCATTGGAGGTTCACAGAAAGCTTTGATGATCCCCCCAGGGTTAGCCTTTGTTGCTATTTCGGAAAAAGCCTGGAAGCTGGTAGAAAACTCAACCTCTCCCAAATATTACTGGGATTTTAGGAAAGCAAGAAACGCTCTGGCCAAGTTTCAAACACCTTATACTCCTGCAGTTTCTCTGATTTGTGCCCTGAGAGATTCTTTGAGATTATTGAAAAAAGAGGGCTTGGAGAAGGTGGTAAAGCGACACGCTGAGCTAGCTCAGGCTACTCGTGAGGCGGTTTTGGCTATGGGCCTAAAGATCTTTGGTGAGAATCCTTCTAACGTGGTTACCTCTGTAGCTCTTCCTCCTCAGATTGATGAGAAAAAACTAAGAAAGTTAATGCAGGCCAGGTTTGGTGTACAGGTCGCTGGAGGACAGGATTCGCTAGCTGGCAAGATTATAAGAATTGCTCATTTAGGCTGGATGGATGCCTCCGACATCATTGTGGTTATCTCTGCTCTGGAAATGGCTCTCCTGGAATTGGGTTATTCTGTGGAGTTGGGCAAAGGGTTAAGAGCTGCTGAGGAAGTTTTTGGTGAATTCAGGGGGGTATAGAAGTAGATGAAGTGGAACATTCTCATTAGTGATCCCTTGGCCGAGGAAGGAGTCAATAGATTAAGAAAAGAGGAGAATTTTGAAGTAACCGAGAGATTCGGAATGAAGGAAGAGGAGCTGATCAAACTCATCCCAGAATACCATGCTCTGATAATAAGGAGCGAGAACAAGGTTACAGACAGGGTAATAGAGGTAGCTTCCAAACTTAAGGTCATTGGAAGAGCAGGAGCAGGCCTGGATAACGTCAATATAGAAGTGGCCACCAGGAAGGGGATAGTGGTGATGAATACTCCGGAAGGAAACACCGTTTCCGCTGCCGAACACACCATTTCTATGATCCTGGCTCTTTCACGCAACATCCCCCAGGCCAATGCTTCCTTGAAGGGGGGCAGGTGGGAAAGAAAGAGATTTATGGGAACGGAGGTCTATGGAAAAACCTTGGGTATTGTGGGATTAGGAAGAATTGGAGGGGAGGTAGCTAGAAGAGCCCAGGGGCTCCAGATGAAGGTAATAGCCTGTGATCCCTTTGTATCCCAGGAAAAGGCCGCCGAGCTGGGCATTACTCTTTTTGATTTAGAGGAATTCCTGCCTCAAGTAGATTATCTAAGTCTGCACACTCCCCTTACCCCTCAGACCAGGAATTTAATAGGAAAGAGGGAAATCTCCTCAATGAAGAAAGAGGCCAGAATTATCAATTGTGCCAGAGGGGGGATTATTGATGAGAAAAGTCTTTATAGAGCTCTCAAAGAAGGAAGGTTAAAAGGAGCTGCTCTAGACGTTTTTGAGGAAGAGAAACCATTTAATAGTCCTTTAATGGAATTGGACGCAGTAGTTTTTACTCCCCATCTAGGCGCTTCCACGGAGGAAGCACAAAAGAGAGTGGCGGTAGATATGGCTTCTCAGGT
>Ga0209979_1005255_pt1 | contig 10269 bp, 3 predicted proteins | sample AnhtaG_FD_183114 | JGI IMG/M metagenome (GOLD analysis project Ga0209979, IMG submission 183114) | Deep subsurface microbial communities from Anholt, Denmark to uncover new lineages of life (NeLLi) - Anholt_01485 metaG (SPAdes) (version 2) | ecosystem: Environmental > Aquatic > Marine > Oceanic >...
CTCCAGCACCACTCCAGTTCTTGAATGAAGGTCAAATGAAGTTCCAGGCGTGAATGATATGAAATTCAATTTATTGTTTTTTAGGTTTTCTATTTTTAAAGGAAGAAGCGTCAGCCTCGATGCAAGGGAGAATTGTCTTTCTGATGCGATATTGAGTCTGCTTATGTTCTGGCTTGCTATTTCTCGATTTGAACAGATATATATGACATCAATTCGCCCAACCTTATCCCACAAATAATCAACACTTTTAGCGATTACTCCTCTAGCGATAAGAGTTTTGCCAAGCCCAACTTCATCAGCAATAAGAAAACGATTCGTTTTATTAGAGTCTTTATAGAGTCGACGAAAGACATAATTTACAGACTTACGTTGAAAATCCTTTAAACTCCTAAGGACTTTGCCGACATCCGGCCGTATTTCTTGAGAATCCATAATTGCAAACTACACTTTAATATTTTTAGCCTTTTTAAAAGTTTCCCAAAGATCTTTAAATCCCGCGGGGAGAACTTTCTCTCCGCCTTCCATCTTACTCACATCTTCAACTAACTTTGAAATGCGCTGTATCTTCTCAGGATCTCGGCTAAAGGCGCGTACAAGTTCTTCAAACAATGGCATATCCTCAAACGAGATCCATTCCTGCCTATCCCCACTCCCACAATCAAGTCTCCTCTCAAGATCACGAAAAAAATAAGCAAATTCTCCTTCACTCAATAACATCAGCAAATAACGCAGAAAATTTTCTCTACTTGAAACGATTGTTTGAAGTATCTTCTCATTTCGATATTTAGGGATGCCTTGGATAGGTAAATTCAACACAAAACTAATTGATTGCTTTACAAATTTATATTTCCCACTTAACTCGAAAGCAATAAGACTTGTGATTTTTTCTGTTGGGATCTCACGAAAAATCAGATGCGAAGACAATTTAGGAAAACTCAAACTTTTGGCTAAACTATCCTTTAAACTAATCGGCCAACATTTCCCGTCAACCTCAAGGTCATCTGGGTATTTCAATTTCCCTGGAATATATAAATTCAAATCATGAAAATTCTTTATTTTTGAAGGCACGACAATAATTCGGAGATTCAAATTTGATAACTGTCTTCTTATGCTGTCTAATTTTCTTTCTAACTCCTTTTTCGCTTTCTCCCTTTCAGAAATGGTGCTTTCAGCCGGCTCATATTCTATTAAAAGATCTGGCATTGAAGTAATGCCTTCCCTTTCAGCTAGAAATTTATTTATCCCGATCTTGCTTTTCCTTCCTCGAAGCTCAACTAAAAACTCAACATTAAAATCATCAAATGCAGCATTTGTTGCGTTTGCAGAACCCGTCCAAAGAGATGCATCCCAGCCAGATTCAGTTAAGTAGAGCTTCGCGTGCAAGCCTGACAATTCGATATCTTCATTTTCTTTTTTTGATTTTCCGGCTGATGTTTCTTCTCCAATCTCATCTACTTTATAGGCATTATCATCCATAAAATATATTTTTTTAAACTTTTCGTATGTTTCTACTTTTAAATCATTAAGACTATCATCCCGCGAAATCAGGATATTTTCTTTTTTATTGAAAGCTAAACGACTAAGCATTCCGTCCGTCAAAAAGGGAGACACAATGAGAATTCTCCAATAATCGTCCTGAATCGGGAATTCTTTATGTTTTGGGATACCTATAGGCCAGAATCGGAAATCATCATAAAAGCCTTCAGGCTGCTTAAAATCCGCATACCTTACTTCTTCTGCTATCTTCTTTATATCATCCCATATTTGCTTTGATGGCTTTTTTTTGGCTAAAGATGGCAAAGTACCCAGAAAATCAGATAGAGCATGATTTCTTGCATAAAAACTTCCCTTAACTACACCCTCCAACACAAGAATCGTATCCCACGACTTATCGAAAGTGATATTCCTTGAAAGACATAAAAAACGATAAATAACTTTTTTATCCTGATCATTCACAAAACGAAGCACCCATATCTTCGGATGAAATATTCCTTCAGGATTCGGAGGAGAAACTTCTATAATCATCTTTTCGAGATAACTCAAAAGAGGATTTATTGAACTTGGAACCTTTATTTGACCTCTCTGGCAAAATACAAAAAATTTACCAGATAGTCTCCTTAACGCCTCCAATACAGAAATGGGATTTTTAAACAAATCATCCTTATTTTTAAATTCGAATTTAGCAAAAGAAAGCTGTATTGCAAAAAGGGTGAAAAGATCCAAGGTAAAAGTCGTACCGATTGCCTTATCAAAAGAATAACCACTTGGAGGTTTTAAAGCTGAAAGATATAATTGCCTTATATTTGGATCAAGCATCCGTTGCCTTATTTCCCTTTTAAGCCGTTGAGAATATCATTAACAATCCTTTGAACAAATTTCCAACGAAAATCAAGAGCACCTGCTGCAGAAGCTCCAGACCACTGTATCAACATTTGTGGGTTTTTCAGCCTGGAACGATTTCTTTTTATACTGATTTCTCTGTTGTATACAAGCCTTCTTGCTCTGTCAGAATCGCAAATCTTTTTTATTTTTTTCCTATCTTTAACAATTTGTATCCATTCCTCTACAAAACGCACTGTGCGTAAAGGGATATGGCCTTTCTCTTCCTTCGCTATTTCCCAAAACTCACTTAAATTCCATTTATTAATCTCATAGAAACGTTTTTCTATTTCTTCCGCCCATTTAATCAATTCTTCCTTGTATTTCTCTATAAGCTCTCCATTTTTAGTCTTTTCTGAGAGCATGAGATTATACAACAATGCTGCGCTATGCATTATCTCAGAGAAATTTTGAGCATGATGAACTACTTTTCTTAATTCTTTTGGAAATTTCTCAATTTTGGGATGAAGCCAAATAAAAGGGATTTTTCTTGTTGGCCTTGTTTTATCCACAAGAAAAGCAAGGAGACTATTCGAGCATGAAGATAAAATTCTGTCATGTAAATATTCTGCTTCTTTGGGTTTGAGAGAGAGGGATATATATTCTGGAAAATATTTTGGTGGATTAGGAATATTTGGATCCCAATTTCCTTTGAGATCTCCAACTAGCTCTTTGTCATCAGAAATGACTTTGTTCTTTTCATAAAAGTAAAAACTGTCTAGTGACCTAAAATATTGATATAAAGATCCATTGAAGGGCCGAATCCCCCACCTGCCAAGTCCTGTCCAATATATACTGCTGGGTAATATCTTAAGATTGTGCTTGGCCACAGAACCGAGAACGCCCTCCTCTTCTCCAGCTCTAATTAAAGAGAAAATAATTTGGACTTCTTCATATCTAGATGATGAGGCAATATCTCCTGACTTAGTCTGGCGCCGTTCATGTTTTAAAAAAACCCAAGGCACCAAGAGCATATATTTAGCTCGGGTTTGAAGTACAGAGGTTCCTGGAAATAAAATATTAGAAAATGCATCTCGAATTGATCCCAGGCCGAGCTCTTCCCGTATTTCATGTTCTTTAAAAAGATGGAGAACCTCCATCATTTTCTGACGTTCTTCTTCTGAGAAATCAACCCAGCTAAAAAAAGAATGCATTCTAACTCATAGCTCCTAGAACAAGCATGTACTGAAAACTTGTTATCTTAATCCCCAATTAGTAATTATAGAAGTTTTATTTAAGGTTATCTCCATATTTCAATTAACTTCTTTAAATAATGCATGGCAGGCCCTCTTTTTATATACTGATGAGCAAATTGATTTCTATAGCTTCGAAGGCATCCATAACAACTGTCATCTTCACCGCAACCACAACTCCCACTGACTCTTTCATAAGCAGATTCAACACAGGAATACAATACTTTAAAATCCTCAAGTCGAGAAACTAATCCAGCACCACCCGGTACATTATCATAAAGAATGATTAGCGGAACAGTAGCACCACTCATGTAAGAAACAGTTGCATTTAAATCATCAGAAGGGATATCTAAAACTTTTGCTACTCCTTCTACAAGTCCATAAGCAAGAGAATACGCAAACCATATGCTAGAACTATCATAATTAGGAAGATTTAAACTAAATCTGAGTTGAAGGACATCCGTTTCAAATTCATGTCCTAACGCTACTTGAGCAAGAGTCCCATTACATGGTACTCCATAAGGCGTTTCATGCCGACTTTTTGGTTCACGAAAACCTGCTCCACAATTAAAACAAACGTAGAAGTTTTTTCCTCTTCTTCCTTCACACAAAACCACCATGCGTCCCGTTGAAGCTTTCGTTAAAAAAACCTCTTTAAGTTCCAGCACACTTGGATTTGATTCCTTTAATCCAACAAAGTATGGACGAGTAGAAAAAACACGAGGCGGACGAAATTTCGGTTGCTTTGGTTTTTGTCGATTTGTAACAAATCCAAATACTGGAACGATATATTGACCTTTCGTTGCCCTATTACAACAAATTTCATTCGATTCTTTTTCTGACTTCTTCCAAATATTGAAAAGATTGTGTTGAGGGCATCTCCTATAGAACCTAAGATCCCATTCTTTCTCTAAAACACGTTTAACTCCATAGGAAGTCCACTCTTTTTTATTAGCAATAAGTTTACTAGTCGGAGCAAACTCTGCAATCGCGATAGAAAGATCTCTCTGAAGGAGAACTTCTGATGACTCTAAAGATTTTTGAATTCTATGCGAATCAAGTTCTACCACATCCACAGGAAATCCATATTTGGGAATTATTGCTTTTCGAGACAGAAACGATAAAACATCTTCACTGGCGACTGTTTTTGCCCTTCTGTTAGCCCATCCTGCAGTTCCGTAATCCTTCTTCTCTGCAGACAATTTTTCCAATTTCCTAATATTTTTATAATCATTTGACAGCTCAATCTGCGAAAGAAATAGGCGGCCATTTTCACTGAAAATACGACGAATCCAGCCATCACTATCAAGCTCTAACTGAGATATCATTTCAAAAGGAACAATATCTCTCAGACATCCCTCTAAATCATCTCTGTTTTTGTTAATAAATTCATGAAAATCATTAATTAATGTAGGCTTCTCTAGATCACTAAATAAATTTTCAACATTTTGAAATCTTTCTTTGTTTTGTCTGAAGAAAAGGGATAATACTGTAGCAACAATATGACGATCAATAATTTTTTCATTACAAATACTAATTGTAGGCGGTTTAATTTGTCCTTTAAGAATTCGTTCATTTGGTTCTATAAAATGATATAGATCATGTGGACTTCGCCGACAGAAAGTAATGGCAAGACCTGGAAATCCCTTTCGGCGTCCTGCTCTTCCTACTCGCTGAGCGTAATTAAAGATTGCGGGAGGGACATTTCGTAAAAAAATGTTATCAAGGTCTCCAAGATCAACTCCTAACTCGAAAGTTGTAGAGCAACTAAGGACATGAATATCACCAGATTTGAATGCTCTTTGGAACTCCCTTGCCTTTTCCTTATCGATTTGTGCTGTGTGTTCTTCAGACCTAAGAACCCCAGGAAGTGAATCTTTGTATAATAAGCGGTAATGATTCGGTTCTAACTCACCAGCCTGAATCTCAAGAACTTTTCCGGGGCATCCAAAACGAGTACAAACTCCATCTACAGAAGCTGATTGAACTCTTGCACATGTATCACATAAATAAAGAACATCTTCTTTTGCAATAGGATAAGCTCTCCACCAATCTGGATTAAGTCGGCGAGCATTCCTAAATGAACGCAGAAACCTATGCCGTTCTATACTAGATTCATCTGCTTTAACAAGGGATTCCCATATTATCCTGAGAGTTTCAATAGCTTTCTCTTCTGCTTCTGATTCTTTCAATCCTCTCTTCACTAAAAGCTTTGTAAGAAACTTAGCTCTTTTGCCCATCCTGCCATCCCAACTACGAACATTCTTTTCGCTCCTTGGAAACCCTATCTTTACGCACAATTGGGAAGCTTGAAGTTCGAGGTCACCCCAATTTAAAGAAATATTATCACTTGTATGAAGCTCAACAGCTCTATCACTTCTCATATAATCGAGTAAAATAAAAATGAGATCCAGAGCATCATGCTCATTGAGAGACCATGGATGTGAAAATAACATACTCGGAATTTGATAATTATCAGGAAACTTAACAAACCATCTTAATAAACCTACCCCTTCGATAGATATTCGTGGCTCGTCTGTAAGGAATTCTTGATAAACTGATTTCCACGCCTCATGACGAAGTTCTAAGTCAGTTTTGGAAGAAGGATAAACTTTATTCTTCCTATATATATCCTTAATATAATTCGCTAAATCGCTAAGAGAAAGCCCTTCATGAGTGTGTGCACCTAACTCCTTTACTGCTTCAGCGATAAAATTGCGACTGAGAATGTTCTTGTATGAATTCTCAAGATACCAAGCGAAAAAAGCCGCATCTTGTCTACTATCAGCAAAGGCGAGGATTTTTCTTCTATCAGGGGCAAGGCCCTGGAAAAGCGCTGTTGCAATGACAGCATGAGGTCCATCCGTACCATGAATAATCTCTCGGACTGGGTCTGGAGCTCGATATCCGCAAACGATACACTTGGGAATTTGATCCTCTCTTTCTTGTGCTTCTTCTTGCTCTTCAAGAAAAATCGATTTCGAATGACCGCAGTATAATTGTGTTTCTTTCCGATGAACTTGAACCATTGCGCCACACTCAACGCAAAGCTTGTATATTTTTCTTGCACTTTTTATGGAATCCTCATGATTTATAAAATCAATATCGTTTTCTTTATGCAGAAAAAAAGTCGCACCAAAATTTGGATTCCCTGGATCACGCACTGCTTCCTTTAGAAACCCATCTTGAAATCTTCCAACTAAATAGTGCTGGCCACATTCTCTACAAATCGCAATCTCAAATACAGAAAACTTATCGACTTTACTCCGCCGCTCAACAAATATCTGCTTTTGTGGATAAAAAGAAATAAAGGCTCCTTCTAAAGATCGAAGGAAAATATGATAACGTACGGAAAGGAGAGGTACATCCGATGAAGGATCGTCCGAAGATATTAATAACTCTATAAGATCTGAGAGAGCCTCTATTTGCACATCTTTAGATACATCTGGAAACACTTCAGAAGCTAGGCGAGAGACATCTCTTGGTTCATAAATTATTTTCTGGCGTAATTTAGTTGACCGGCCATCACTTCTTAGAATAAGGCCAATTTTTTTATTTATATCAAGATTATCTATTATAGTTATGTTTAATTTAGAAGCAATATCTCCCAAACTAGATCCAGTTTCTGATTCTATTGCATCTCTCAGCTTGTGATAATCATCTAAGAGAAGATATTTCTCTTTCGCATTAGGGACGAATTCAGTCTTCCCCAAAATAACTGAATTTTCGCTAAATTGCTCTCCAAAAAGATCCGATGCAAATTTAGATACAGCCAATCGATCCTTCTCTCCCCCGGCAATCGTTGCACTAGTAGCAATACATTGAAACTGCTTAGCCCGGCCTCCCTCCCTAAGGCGCCTCTTCAGTCTTCGCATGAGCATAGCCATTTCTATGCCTTTTGCACCGTTGTACTGGTGTGCCTCATCAAGAACTAAAAAATTCCACCATTTGGCACGCCCGTCATCAAAGAGAGGACTATCATCAGGTCTAATTAACAAATATTCCAACATTGAATAATTAGTTAAAAGAATATGAGGAGGATTTTCCCGCATTTCTTTTCTTAAAACTAGTTCCCCTTCAAATCTATTTTTGATATGAACTTCTGCTTGGCGCCAAGTATCATATTTGTCCTCAGGTGTTTCGCCAGTGTATTGACCAAAAGTAAAATTAAATGGTGAACCTGTTTCTTTTAACTTTTCACAGATTTCCCCAAGTTTTTCCCTCTGATCAAATGCCAGAGCATTCATCGGATAAAGTATAAGAGCACGTATTCCTGATGATAGCTCTCTAGATAGAAATTCTTGATATAGATGCAATAGAATAGGAAAAAGAAAAGTCTCCGTTTTGCCGCTTGCTGTTCCAGTTGCCACAACTGTATTTTCTTTATCCTTGAAAACTTTAGTGATTGCTTCTTGTTGATGTAGATAAAGATCCCGGTTTGAAAAAACTGCGCCTAAAAACCCCTTATCTATCTGCTTCTCTAATAGTTCTTCTAATAGTTCTCCTGTCATTTTTCCCTTAATAAATACAGGCGTAGCTTCCAGATAGGGCCCCTTTTTTAAATAACCTGAAGTCAGACACTCTCGAAAGGATTTTCTCAGAACAGGATCTTTGAAATAGAAGGTGGTCTCGAGATATCTTCGATATCTCTCACTTATGTGATCACATAATTTTAAGGCATTCAATATATAAATCTCCGAATTATATTCATATATCTATTAGAAATATCAAATTTCCTAAGTAAGTAAAGTAAATAAACAATCTGTTCGCAAAAATACATAAAATGCGAATTGCAATTATAAGCACAAATTAGCTTGTCTTGTATTTTCCATCAAGATCATAGTATTCACCTCGCCATTCGTCACAGCGATAATGGGCATAGTTTTTTTCATATTCATGCCAGTGTATCCGGCGCCAATGAATTCTTCTACACCAATAATTATTATATTTCTCGCTGGGATTATATTGCTTTCTGGCATGATCACAAGTTCCACAACAAGCCTTATTTCTTGAGCTTATTAAAATTTGTATACTTTCTACTTCCTCTTCGGTTTCTTCTTTCTCGACTGGTTCTTCTTCAGTACATATTTCTGGCTCAATAAGACAAATTGTTGCTAAATCTTGGAAACCATCATTTCGTATTATACACGCTTTTATTTCAACTTCGTGTTTACTATCCTTTACTTCATCATAAAAATCCGGAATTGGAATATTAACATTTCTATCTGTCATCCTTATCGGATACTTCCTCTTGCTGGATTCATCAAGACTTACAAAAACTTCGTTTGCCCACCTTGGCTTAGGCAACCATATGCAAAAAGCTTTTTTTGATGTTGGAAGAAATAACTCGTTGCTAACATTAAGTGGCTGATCAGAGAAAGGCGCTTTCATAATTGACTCTTTTTTTGTGATATCATCAACTAAGCTCCACCATATTCTCTCGATCATTATTTCAATATCTATCTTAGCCTTACCATATTTTATCTTCCAATCACTAACATCCCAACTAGGATGATTAGGTATTTCTATTTCAGTTTTGTGGCTTTCTCGCGAAATTTTCACCTCACTTTCACTTCCCATTCCCAGTTGCACAACACAATCTTGCTCATGATAGAAGGTTAACTCAACAGGTTTATGCCCTCCATCACCCGGAAAGTTTTTATAGGGGGAAACTTCAATACTATGTAGCGCTTTCATAAATCTAAAATCCAAACTTTCCAAAAGATTCTCATCGCTATCATAAATCCTAACAAAGAACCAACCTCCATTTCTCTTTTCCAAATCCCTTGGAAAACTTTGTTCCTTTTCATTCCTGTTAGGGACAAAATGAGTCCTCCATTTTCTTCTACCTAGTCCTTCTTTTCCAACCACTATCAATCCAACATCTGTCCAGTCGCTCTTAGCTGCGCATAGAACAGGAGGCTTTTCAGCAAAGATAGGGCCCATATTTTCAGAAGCATCCTCAATTACTTTTCCTTTAAGCCGAAATCTTTGACTTCCCGATATGACTTGAATGAGTTCATCCTTTTTTGTAATAAATCCAATATTTGCAGTTTCTCTGTCATCTAGATAAAAAAAATGGGCTTTATAGTTATTTATATGAGTATTTTCTGGTTTTACAGGTGCAGGTCCTGCCAAATGAGAATCCCGCTTCCAATCTGATGGAACAATAACAATATAAAAACCAATTGAAGGGCATTTAACCAATCGACCTAATTCATTCCAGTTTTTTCGTGTTTTAAAAACAAGATGCTGCTTTTCCCGAGACAACAAAGGAATAACTATTTCTCCTTCATCCCATTCTGCTTTTAATTGACCTTTTATATCATTAAGTCTATGCCTATACTCATGAGAAGAATCTGGCTCTAAGGGCTTCCCATTTTGATATAAATGTAAACCTTCAGGGCTATCTTCAACCTCAGCACCCATTACCCAAGTAAATCCTTCTTTCCAGCAAACTATATCTATTTTAGGCTGTTTGCTTTTTGGTTTCTTAACTCTTTTTTTCTCAAAATACTTATCTATTTTCCTTGGTCTTCCCCCTCTGACTTCAGGAGATACTTCTCTTTTCTTTGATTCTTTCTTTATCTCCGGTTCTTCAACTTTAGTTTCTTCTAATTCATCTCTAACTCCATCCAGCTCTCCTCTATCTATTGATGTCTTTAATTTTTGTTCTGTTTCTCTCTCTATAGCTTCT
>Ga0209979_1005256_pt1 | contig 10269 bp, 8 predicted proteins | sample AnhtaG_FD_183114 | JGI IMG/M metagenome (GOLD analysis project Ga0209979, IMG submission 183114) | Deep subsurface microbial communities from Anholt, Denmark to uncover new lineages of life (NeLLi) - Anholt_01485 metaG (SPAdes) (version 2) | ecosystem: Environmental > Aquatic > Marine > Oceanic >...
ATGAAAAAAAGCAAAAAAATATTTAATTTATTTAGAATCTACCTTAATTATATAAGAAGAAATAGTACCCTTTCCTATAAACCAACAAAACTCTGGATTGAAGCTACTAATGTTTGCAATTTGAGATGCAGGCTATGTCCCAATAAGGATATCCCAAAAGAACAAAAGGGGTTCATGGATTGGGAGCTCTATAAAAACATAATTGATCAGTCATATAACTACCTTCATGATATATATCTTTTCCATAGAGGTGAATCGCTTCTTCATCCCCGGATAATAGATATGATTAAGTATGCAAATTCAAAAAATTTAAAGACAGTTTTGCATACAAATGCAACAGTTTTAAATGAAGAACTTTCAAAAGAACTCATTGACGCAAAACTTGATTTCATTTCATTTTCCTTTGATGGTTACGATAAAGAGATGTATGAATCAAACAGAACACCTGCTAAATTTGAAAAAACTCTTTTTAAAATTATTGAATTTTTAAAATTAAAGAAAAATATTGGAGCAAGTCTTCCATACACAAAAATTCAGGTAATGGAATATACAAACGGATATGATAAAGAGAAACTAAAGAAACAGAAAGAATTGTTTCTAAAAAATTTCGAAGGTCTTCCAGTTAATGAATGGGTTGTACGAATACCTCATAATTGGGGAGGAAGTATTCCAATATTAGAAAATGCTGAAGAATTAAAGAAAATGGGTTTTAAATATGTTCCTTGTCCCTTTTTATGGTATTCATTAACTATATTTTATGATGGAAAAGTTGTTCCCTGTCCCCAGGATTGGTTTGGAAAGATTTCAATTGGAGATGTTAGAGAGAATTCTTTAGTAGATATTTTTAATAGTGAAAAACTAATAAATCTTAGAGAAACAATCTCAAATGGTGATATAGAAAATATGAGCCCCTGTAATAATTGTGATAGAGTCTGGAGAAAAACCTTTTTGGGAGTTCCAACAGATTATTTATTGCCATTTCTTAAATTGAGTTTAGAATAGAAATATAGCCTAAGTAAAAAACCATCTCACCTAAAAAGGTAAGTTAGTAAAAGATAATGTTTAAAAAGTTAAAGATATCTACTAATATATCTATCAAATAGTTAATAATCTGTTAAGGAGAAAAAATTGAAAAAGTTAATTTTAGCAATTTATATAATTTTAGTATTAATTTTTATCTCTATTTATGCTTTATTTGACTATATACTTCCTTTAATACATGTGACCTTATCTCCCATTGCAAACAAATTAATAAAATGCATACTCCCTGTTGCTATCGGCTTTTTTATTAGCTATTTTATTTTTAAATTAAAAAATCCGGAAATTGAAAGTACAAATTTTGATTTTAGAAGATTCGTAATTTTTGGTATTGTCCCTTTTCTTTCTTTAGTTATATATTTAACTTCAATGCATAATATTATAAGTGATAAGGTTTTTAAAAATATTGAAGCTCTGTCAATATTAACCAAATACATCTTCAATAAGTTTGACATATGGGGTTTGTGGTTAGGATTTGCTTTAGGTGCTTCCTTTAAAATTTCTAAGGATGAGAAGAGGTAAGAAAAATTTTAATCTTCAATTATTTCATAAAGAAATGCTGGGTCCCAATTCATATCACTTGAGGTATAAATAACTTTTTTATCAGTTCCATCTGGATTCATAATCATAATTGAGTCGTTTCCTCTTCCATCCTCTGTATGATAAGCAATTAATTTTCCATCAGGTGAAAACGACGGATGTGAATCCTCTCTATTTTGATTTTTAGTAATATCTTTTATTCCTTCTCCATAGTAAGTCATAGTGAATATTTCCCTATGCTTATCATCGCCTCCCCCTTCATAAGAAACAAATGCTATAATATCCGCATTTGGGGAAATAACTGGTATCCTTTTTCTTCTATTATCCTGTGAAATTTTCCTACTATTTTGACCTTCATAATCCATAACATAAATATCCTCTCTTCCAGGAGGACCTGATTCATATATAATTTCATCAAAAAATGGATGAGCAGTTACATGCCAATCACTAACTGCTGCATTAAAAGTCAATCTTTTTTTGTTACTGCCATCTGAATTCATTCTATAAATTTCCCAATTCCCATCCCTATTTGATTGAAAAAATATAAATTTTCCATCAGGTGACCAGGCAGGATAAGCATCATCTGCAGGGTGAGTTGTTAGCTGCTTTTTACCTGTTCCATCAGGATTCATAATAAATATATCCCAGTGTCCATTCACTTCTGAAGAATACGCTATTAATTTTCCATCTGGTGATGGTGCAGGATACCTATCATCCCGTTCATCATTCCTTGACATAAGTAAATCTAAACCAGTACCATCAAGTTTGATTCTATATAAATCCTCATCCCCATCCATATTTGAGGTAAAAACTATCCACTTTTCTCCATATTTAACAGGTTTTACTGGAGGTTCTTCGGTAGGTTCCTCAGTAGTTTGAATAATTACCGTTGGTTCTTCTTGTGCTTTTTGTTCTGTTTCTTCTAAACTTGTTTCAGATGTCTCTTCCTCGGTGCTAATTTGTACACCTAAGCACCCACGACAGGAAGTATTGGTTACAATAATTACTAAAATAAAAAACATCATAATAATTGTTAAAAATATTTTTTTTATGATGTGTATAAAATATGTCTTTTTCATTTTATTTTCACATTTTCCCTATTTTAATAAAATTTGATAGTGTTCGTATTATACTTTGCCCTCTTGATAATTTTAATATAACTTGTTATTTTTTCCATTATATTTTCGCATCATCCTTATTCTTAGTTCCAAAATAGATTGGTGCCATCATTATGATCATACATACAAAACCTAAGACTATTGTGTAAACCAGAGAAATGATATGAAAATTAAAAGCTGCTAATATTGCTAATTTTTTACTAAATACTTTTAGCAAAATTAATGCACCAGCAAAAAAAGATTCATAAGTACCAAAACCCATAAATGTATGAGTAGGAAGTAGTGCAGAAAATTCAGCAGCTGAAGTACTTAAAAAAACTTTTAAAAAATTAAGGTCTTTATATGCATAACCATGAAATGCAACAACACTATGTAATAAAAAATAGTATGCTGTAAATTTTAATACCCTTATTACCAATGTTATCAAAAAAACAGGTACATATACTCTACTATTTCTTATTTTCACAATACTATCATTTGTTAATTTTAATTTCTCCCCTGCTTTTATTACGAACTTTTTTTCATTAATGCTAATTTTTTTAACAAACCAATTATATAAAATAAGTCCTAAATTTATTATTCTTGTTAAATTTAAAAGAATGATTATTAAAATAATAGTAATAACTACTACAATAAGCACTATATTTATTGGTAGAAATGGAATATTAGTTCCAACTAACAGTAGCGACAAAATAATAAGAGGCGTAATCGTTATAAAATCAAAAAACATCGCAACAATCATTGTTGATAATCCAATCTCTATTGGAAATTTAAATCTCCTGTTTAAGAAATAAATGTGAGATAGTGCTCCCAACCTTGCTGGAACAGTCTCCTCAAGAACAGCTCGAGCCCAAGTAAAAAGAAATAAATTAAAAATAATGGGACTTTGAGGTCCAATTAACAATTTCCAACGAATAGCTCTTACAAAGACACTTACAGCAGATATTGAAAAAGAAATTAAAAGACTCTTGAGATAAATATTTGAAAAAGATTTAGTTATGTCCTGGAATGTAACACCAGAAAATTTAAAAAGAATTATTAGTATCAGAAATCCTAAAACGAACTGAATAATTCTAAATAATATTTTTTTAAAATTTATTTTATTTTTAATTTCTTTTTTTATATCTTCCATCTTTTAAATAAAAATATCAACCGCTTTTATTTATATACTAATTGCTTCTTTATATATATAAACTACTTTTATAAAGATACTTACTAATTTTTTGAAAAATTTTATAAAAGATTTTTTTATATCTTATTACTATATTAGACTTTCAATATAGATTATCAGTTCCCTCCTTAAATTACAATTTTATTGTTATTTCTTCTCTACAATATAATATATAGAATTTAATATATTAACTTTAAAAAATATAAAATTTTAGATTATAATACTAATTTAAATATAGATTTATCTTTTTACCAAATCAAAGTTTTAGAAAAAAGTAGGACTATACTAAAACCCAAAAAAATTATTTCTTAAAAATAAAATATATACCTGTATATTTATATAATTAAAGATTTATTAAAAAGGATACTTATTATACAATCTGAAATTTAAATTTTAGCTTAAAAAGCAATGAAAATTGAAAAAAACAAAACAAGAAGAAAAATAATATTCAACTTACTTAAATTAATAGTTAGCTTAATCCTCCTTGCATATTTTATAGCATTTATCATCATCCCAGAATGGCCAACAATAATAGATTCTTTTAAAAATATTAACTATTTTTATCTTCTAATAGTAATTTTCATAGCTTTTCCACTAATTTTGGTTAGTTGTCTTAAATGGCAGTTGTTACTAAAAAGTAAAAATCTAAATATCTCACTTTCTAAATTGATAGGACTCTATTTAGCTGGGTACTTCTTCAATAACACGATTCCCATAGGTTTTTTAGGAGGAGATTTTGTTAGAATCTATGAAACTGCAAAACAAACAAAAAATACACCGGATTCTTTAGCAGCGGTGTTCATGGAAAGAATCATGGGAATAATTGCTTTAATAATGTTTGCAATCTTCTCAATATTTCTAAAATTTCAGCTTTTTTTAAAAAATCCAACAGTCCTTTTAATTATTATTTGTATAATTACAGCTTTAATTATTTTTATATGGATGATTTTTAATCCAAAAATATTAAATTTGATAAAAAATATTATTAAAATAGATCTACTTAAAAAATTATTTATAAAAGTTGATGAATGGGTAGTTGCTATAAATCGGTATAAAAATGAGAGAAGAGTTATTTTTTATTCCCTTGTTTATTCAATTATATATAACCTTTTAGCTATACTTAATGTTTATTTCTCATTTTTAACCTTCAACTATAAACCAAATTTTTTAGATGTTTTTATAATAGTTCCATTGACTCTTTTAATAGTGCTATCTGCCCCCATTACATCTGCGGGATTGGGTTTATTTGAAAATGCAATTGTATATTTGTTCTCTTTAGTGGGGGTTTTGAGTTCTATTTCAGCATTAGTAGCATTATTGTTAAGAGCAAAAGTAATATTGTTAGGATTAATTGGTGGTATAATCTATTTTTTTATAAGAAGTGATAAACCAAAAAATGTTAAACATAAAAACAAAAAAGAATCATGTCACTGACCACAAGCCTGAAGGTGGAGGTATCTGAAACGTAAAAATTATGATGAATAGTCTATTTTTTTATGAGACATGTTAGAATTTGAATAATTAAATAATTACTATTGATTATATTAGATAATTGGTTTTTCTTATTAAAAGGATTCTTAGAAAAAATCATTTATTAATAGGTTATAAAATTAGAGGTAATATATGAATAATATTAAAAAATATAAAGATATATTTATTGGTAGCAGGAGTTTTTTTTATTTTATTAAATATGAGCTCTTTACTACCTTGTTTGATCAGATTCCGGGAGCATTAGGACTTTTTCTAAGAAAAACCTTTTATCCGACACTTTTCGAAAGAGTTGGAAAAGGTACAATTTTTGGTAAGAATCTAATTTTAAGACATCCCCATAAAATTGAAATAGGAAAAAATGTGATTGTAAGTGATCATATTATTTTAGATGCTCAAGGTAAAGAAGACTCAAAAATAAGAATTGATGATAATTGTTTTATCTCTAATTTCTCTATAATTTCCGCAAGAAATGGCCAAATTGGGATTGGAAAAAATACAAAAATTGGAAGTCATTGCAGAATTGCCACTTTCCAAAGGATAGAAATAGGACAAAATGTCTTAATTGCAGCTAAGAATTATATTGGGGGTGGAAACTATAAATTTGAAAGAACTGATATTCCAATTGCTCAACAAGGATTTGATTTAAGAGGTGGAGTTAAAATTGGAGATAATTCATGGATAGGAGCTGGATCAACTGTTTTAGATGGAACAAAAATTGGAAGAGATTCGATTATAGCTGCTGGTTCGGTAGTAACAGAAGATGTACCAGAATACACTATTTATGGAGGAACACCAGCCAAATTAATAAGAAACAGAAAATAGAAGATTACAAAATTTATAGTTTTAAGAATGATTAGAATTTATGAAAGAAAATTCAAATTTAGATAAAAAGATAAAAAGCATAACACTTCTAGGTTCTTCTTCTGGAAGAAATGCTGGAGACGCTGCACTTCTAAATTCGATAATGGCAGATTTAAAGAAATTAGACCCAAATTTGAGATTTGAAATACCTACTATTAATCCATCATTTATTATGAAAAGCTTTAGTAAATATAATGCTAAACCGATTTCCATGCTCCCCTGGCATTTTAGTATAAAAATGCTCGGGTTTCCCACTTTTCTTTCTGTTGCAAGAACTGATATGACAATTATTTTTGATGCAATTTTATTTGATAGAGCTTTATACAATCCGTTATTTAATTTTCTTTCAACTTTATATTTTCTTATTCCATTTGCTAAAAGAAAGGGCAAGAAAATTGCTTATTACAATGTAGGAGTGGGACCAATTACTACTACTATAGGTAAGAAAATGTTAAAAAAGATATCTGAAATGACAGATTTAATAACTGTCAGAGATAGCCAATCTATTCAGATTCTAAAGAGTTTAAAAATACCAGAATCCAAGATAATTCTTACTGCAGATGCTGCATTAAATAACCCCCCCTCTATAGAAGAGCATGTTGAAAAAATATTATCATTGGAAGAAATTGAAAAAGAAAAGCCACTTCTTGGATTCAATATAAATGTTTATATTGATACATGGGTTGAAACAGGAAAAGAACCTATTAATAAAAGTAGTTTTTTAAAAGATATTGCATCAGTTCTGGACACAGTCATAGAGGATTTAGATGTTAATGTAATATTTTTTGCAACTCAACATATGGATATACCAATCATTTCAAAGGTTATAGATTATATAAAAAATAAAGATAAAGTTAATTTAATAACCAATAAAAAATATTCTAACCAGGAAATAATGGGACTTCTTGGAAAAATGGAGCTCTTTGTAGGTATGAGACTTCATTCACTTATTTTAGCAAGTGCAATGCATACTCCTATTTTGGGTTTAATTTATCAAGATAAAGTAAGAAATTATCTAAAAGAACTAAACTTAGAAGAGCAAAGACTTGAATTCTCAGATTTTAATGCTGAAAATCTCTTGAATGTTATTAAAAGATCGTGGTATGAAAGAGAAAAAATAAAAAAGCATCTTTCAATAAGAATAGAAGAACTAAAGAAGAAGGCAAAAGAGACACCAAGAATGGTCATTGATTTACTTTATAAAAAATAAATAATAGTATTTATTGAAAATATGATGAATAAAAGTCATACAAATAAGAAATATATTAGAGAAATAGAAACTATTGTAAAAGAGGGGCTTTGCTTAAGATGTGGAACCTGTGTTGGTATTTGTCCAAATGATGCAATTATTTTGAATGAAGATTATTATCCGTATTGTCCTGATTATGAAATCTGTAATGATTGTGGTTTATGTTTAAAGGTATGTCCTGGAATAGAAGTAAATCTTCCAGAAATTGTGAAACAAACATTTGGTGAAATAGATTATGACTATTACTCCAATGGTTTCTTTACAAAACCATACATAGGTAAAACAACTGATGAAAATATATTAGAAAAAGCAAGCTCCGGTGGGGTTGTAACCCAACTATTAGATTCCCTTCTAAATGAAAATATAATCCAGGGTGCTATTGTCACTACCTCTTGCTATGATAAACCCTGGAAAGCAGAACCAATCCTTGCCAGGAAAAGTGATGAAATATTAAAAAGTGCTCAATCAAAATATTCTGTTTCCCCTGTTAACTCTCTTTTAAAAGAATTAGAAAATTTAGATGGAAAAATTGCATATGTTGGTCTCCCCTGTCACATTCATGGATTAAAAAAGGCTATTTCATTAAAAAGTAAGTTAAAAGATAAAATTTATATAATAATAGGTCTCCTGTGCTCTACCAATATTGAAGAAATATCTACAAAAGATATGTTGTGGGCATCAAAAATAAAAGAACAAGATGTAAAGAAGATAGAATTTAGAAAAGGAGATTGGCCTGGTAAAACAGGAGTTAAAGTAAAAAATGGAACACAAAAAGAATTACATCATCTTTCACATAAAGAAGGAGCATTTGTATTCCTAATGCGTTTATATCCTTGCAATAGATGTTTATATTGCATAGATGCATCAAGTGAATTTGCAGATATTTCAGTTGGTGATCCATGGATAAAAGATGAAAGGGGAAGCTATAAATATAGTGGTGGATGGTCTTTAGTTATAGAAAGGACAAATAAAGGTAAAGAAGTTCTTTCACATATAAAGAGTAAAAATAAATTAATATTAAAACAGATTCCAGAAAATGAATTATTCGAATCTAATAAGACAGTACTTTATAACAAAAAGAAAATTAATTCAATACGACTTGATAGAGCAAAAAAAAGAGGTAAAATAGTTCCAAATTATCATATAAAGTTACCAAATTTTACAACTAAAGATTTTATAAATGAAAGATTTTATGCACTTACTTTAATTTTTAGAAAAAGTAGGTTTTTTCAAAGATTAATAGTTAAAACATTGGTTTCAAGACTTGGATTAATCTTAATTTACTTAAAGAGAATCATCCGCAAAATATTAAATCCTAATAAAAAAAGGAAGTATTGAAAGATTTGGGCATAGTTTCTTGACTGAAATGTCTTCGAAACCATGCCGCAAATCTATAAAAAATAGTTATTAAATATATTTTTGTTTTTATAAATAACCGTTATCTTTATACCATTTAACAGTATTTTTAATTCCTGTTTCTAAATTCACTTTTGGCTTGTATCCTAAAATATTTTTTGCCTTTGATATATCAAATGCTCTATCTTTTGTAAAAAATAGAACTCTTCTTCTATATATAGGGGGTTCTATCTTTAAAGGAATACATACCTTTTCTACAATTGTTCCAAGTAACTCAACTGGCCAAACAGGAAAATGAATTTTTGGTGGACTAACTCCTATTTCTTTGGCAATCATTTCTGCAAGCTTATTTAAACTCACATATTCTTCCCCACCAATTAAAAATGGTTCACCTATAGCTTCCTTTTTATCTGCAGCAAGTCTGAAACCCTCAGCTAAATCTGTAACATAAATCATATGATATAAGGTTTCACCAGAACCCAACATTATAAATCTTTTTTTAGCTATAGCTCTAAACATTTTAAGTAACCTCATGTCTCCTGGTCCATAAATTGCACATGGTCTTATAACTGATACTGGAAGACCTTTTTCTTTATAGAAATTAAGAGCTAATTTTTCCGCTTCTAATTTAGTTACTTGATAAATATCTCCTGGATTATATCTTGTATTCTCATTGGAAGGGATTTCATCAACATGACCATGAACACCCATAGTGCTACAATGAACAAATCTTTCTATATTCTCTTTTAAACTTGCTTCTAAAAGATTTTTTGTTCCTCCAACATTTACATCCCAATATACCTTATCAGGGACACCAGCAGTTCTCCAATTTGCTGCCAGATGATATACTTTTTTCACTCCATTTACTGCTCCCTTTACCACATCCTTATCAGTAATATCACCTAAAATTATTCCAACACCTTTCTCTTTTAATTTCTCAGCTTTTTTAGAATTTCTTGCAATTACTCTTACTTCAAATCCATCTGAGATTAATCTGTTTACTAAATGACTTCCAGCAAATCCTGTTCCTCCAGTAACTAAAACTTTCATAAAATTAACTCCTTAAATATAATTTTTTAATATTTCAGTATTATTTCTCCCTTCCCTTCCTTTACACCTAAAGGAGATTACCACGCCACCGGAGTTTATCCCGAGAGAGATTGCCACGCCACCTTCGGTGGCTCGCAATGACAATTAGTAAAAAAGTATCATTGATTGCTGGGAATGGCGCCAGCTTTTTTATAAATTTCAATAAATTTCGTGGCCACGGATTTCCATGAGTAGGTTTTTATCGCAACTTCCCTGGATTTTTTACCTAACTCTTTGACCTTTTCTGGATTACTAACTAAATCTAATATTACCTCCACTAAAGAATCTTTATCACCTAACTTGGCATATACACCTAAGTCCCCAAGTATTTCCCTATTTACTGGATTATTAAAACA
>Ga0209979_1005257_pt1 | contig 10268 bp, 9 predicted proteins | sample AnhtaG_FD_183114 | JGI IMG/M metagenome (GOLD analysis project Ga0209979, IMG submission 183114) | Deep subsurface microbial communities from Anholt, Denmark to uncover new lineages of life (NeLLi) - Anholt_01485 metaG (SPAdes) (version 2) | ecosystem: Environmental > Aquatic > Marine > Oceanic >...
CCTTGAAAATCATCCTTGGCATCGTTAAAAAACTGGCGCCCACCCTGCCTCATATTACTCTGTCCCAACTGGGAAACAAGGCTGCCCTGTATGGAGACATCGCTATGACAATGAGTAAAGCTCTTGAAGAGCTAACTTTATCCAGTTCTTCCTGGAATGCTTTTGATCTTGAAGGGAGCAAGATTGATGACCAGCAAACTCGCGTTAGAAGGAGGAAATCCTATAAGGAATAGGCCTTTACCCGAAGGTTGGCCGGGGGGATGGCTTATAGGAGAGGAAGAAAAGAAAGAGGTTTTGGAAGTTATTGAAAGTAAAAGCTTATTTCGTCACTACGGACCTAATCTTTTAAGAAAGGTTGACCAATTTGAAAAAGAATATGCTCAATATGTAGGGGCAAAGTGCGCTTTGGCTGTGAGTTCAGGAACATCTTCACTCATCGTGGCCATGGCCGGATTAGGAATAGGCCCTGGAGATGAAGTAATACTTCCATCTTACAATTTCATAGCCTCAGCAGGGGCAGTGATTGCTTTAAAAGCGGTACCGGTGTTTACTGATATTGATGATTCTTTGACCATGGATCCGGAAGACCTGGAAAAGAGAATAATCCCCTCAACTAAAGCAATAATGCCTATTCATATGAGAGGGATAGCCTGCGATATGGATAGGATTATGGAAGTAGCTAAAAAATATAATCTTCCTGTAGTGGAGGACTGCTCCCAAGCCAATGGTGCAAGCTACCAAGAAAAAAAGGTAGGAACCTTTGGAACTATAGGAGCTTGCAGCTTGCAGTATCACAAAATAATTACCACTGGAGACGGAGGAATACTGTTTACCAACGATAATGCACTATATGAAAGATGCGTAAGGTTCCATGATCAGGGTGCTCTGAGAATGGATGAGATTGATACAATGAACCCTGGCAAGCTAATCATTGGTCAGAACTATAGGATGACTGAGCTCACGGCAGCGGTAGGGATTGCTCAACTACGCAAGATAGACAAGATCATTGAAGCTATGAAGCAAAGTAAAAGAAAGATAAAGGAAGCAATATCCGATATAGAAGGAATCACTTTCCGCCGGATTCCTGATGAGGAAGGGGATACGGGGGCAACCCTTATCTTCTTCCTACCTACAGCAGAAATAGCGGAAAAATTTACCCAGGCCCTCAATGCTGAAAATATTAGCGCTAGCCTCACCTACCTTAGTGGTCAACATGTATATGCTCATTTTGAACAAATCAGAGAAAGGAAACTCCTTTCCAAAGTTAAGTGCCCCTGGGAATGCCCTTACTATAAAGGGAAGGTAAAACTAGAAAAAGGGATCTTCCCTCAGACAGACGCGTTACTAAAAAGGGCCGTTCATATAGATATGGTCCCCATATTTACCGAGCAGGATGAGAAAGATATCATTGATGGAATCCATAAGGTAGCCAATGCCTTGATATGAATTAATGTGCTTAAAAGCTAGAAATGAAAAGCCTGAGGGGAGGTGAGAGGTATAGATATAGGCTAATCTAGCTTAGGATAAAACGTTTCCAAAGAGAAAATGTTAAAAATAATTTCTTTTTGGGGACGTTCAGGAAGAATGAACCATGTCAAAATTATCAAAAGGAGGCATTAACAAAATGATATCTAAAAAAAGTTCTTGGCGTGATTACTTTTTGAAAGGCATAGGGTTGATCCTTACCTTTAGCCTTGTCTTAGGCTTATACCCTAGCTTGGGTTTGGCTCAGGAAAAGGTAAAAGTGGTTTGGAGTGAGTGGTGGGATCAGGAGTGGGGAGAAGAGAACATCAACTGGATAATATCCTCGTTTGAGAAAAAACATCCCAATGTGAATGTGGCCAAGATCTTCACTCCCTGGCCCAACATGTTCGACAAGTTAATGAGCCTCTGTGCAGCGGGAGAATCGCCCGATGTTATGGGGATGGAAGTTGATTGGTTCCTGGCGTTTGACAGGTTGGGAGTGATTGCAGATTTAGATACTCGGCTCGCCAAGGATCGAGATTTCCAGGCCAATCTTGCCGATAGCGCTTTTATTGGCTGGAAGGGGAAAACAAAGCTCCTATATTGGTATGCTATGTCCTACCACTTTGTGTATGATACCGACGTATTTGAGGAAAAAGGTTTAGTACCACCATCTTCATGGGACCATCTCAAATGGGTGTTAGCAAAACTCAAGGAGCCTGCGAAGGGTAAATATGGACTGGCCCTGCAACTATCCCTGTTAAGTTCTCAGCATATAGTGTTGCGGATGTTTCACACCCCTCTGGTTCAATTTGGTGGGCGACTCTTGGATGAGAATGGATTTCCCGTGTTCAACAGTGATGCTGGCGTGAGGGTGCTGAAGTACTGGAAGAGTCTGATGGATGAAGATTTAATTTATCCTGGAGCCCTAGAAACAACTGAGATGACCATGTATGAGATGATGGCTGCAGGAGATCTTCCTCTATTTCTGATTGGACCCTGGGTCCAATCAACGGTTCAACAGAGCAACCCTGATATACGACTTGCCTACAGCCCACCCTGGAAGGATGTGACCAGCGGATATGTGGCTGCTGGTAGCGGAATTTCCCTATCTACCCAATCGGAGCACCAGGATATAGCCTGGGAATTCATGAAGCACTTGTGGAGTGATGAAGTGGCTTTAAAAATGAGCAAGGTGGCGTCCATGCCTTTCGCTACCAAGACAGTATTTGCTGCGCCGTTTATGAAAGAAGATCCTATCCTTCGCTATCAGCTCGACATGATTGGTGATCCTGCCTCCCAACCTTACTCTCCTGTTCCTGAGATGCTGGATCTCTATCGCGTTTTATCGGAGAATATACAGGCGTTCTACCTGGGGCAAAAGACGGCCAAAACTGCTTTAGATGATGCGGCTGAATACTGGAGAAAGGTAATTCAGGAATACAAGTAGAGTGATTTAGTTTAAAGGCACAGGGGCTTCACAGCTTCTGTGCCTTAATATTAATAGAGGGAAGTTGATGTCGCTATTCCGGTCTCTAGTGAGAAGATACAAAGAAAAGTACGACCTGGTGGGAATTCTTTTTATTGGTCCCCCCATCATATACTTATTTTTAATCATTATTTATCCGTTAATCACCATCTTCCCGGCTAGTTTCCAGGAGTACGTTCCCTCATCTCAATCCTTTGTTTTTGTAGGTTTAAAGCAGTTTCAACGCCTCTTCGCAGATAAGCTATTCTGGCTAAGTATAAAAACTACATTTGTCTTTGCTGGTTTCACAGTTATCCTGCACCTTCTTCTTGCATGGGCGTTAGCTTTGCTGTTAAATACACGATGGTGGCCCAGTTGGAGGGTGAGAAATCTCTTTCGGGCTGTTTTGCTTTTCCCCTGGATCTTCTCACCAGCGGCATGTGCATTGCTCTGGGGTATTCTGTATCACCCTAGAGGGTTTTTATCTTACTTCTCTCAACAGCTTCTGCACACCCGTATAGGTTTTCTCAGTGATCCAAAAGTAGCTCTCTGGTCTGTGCTTCTTGTCAATGGGTGGAATTGGTATCCCTTTTATATGATAATACTTCTTGGCGGATTACAATCCATTGATAGGTCCCTGTATGAATCTTCTGAGATAGACGGGGCCAATCGATTCCAGTCATTTTTTCATATTACGCTTCCACTGATGACCCCTCTAATGATGATGATCGTGATTATCGATTTCATAGGTACATTTATTGTCTTTGATCTTGTCTGGATAATGACAAAGGGAGGACCTTTACGCACCACCTACCTTATCAGCTTTTTTCTTTATGAGAAAGGACTTATGACCTATAAATTAGGCTATGCTTCAGCAGTAAGCGTTTTTATGGCTCTTTTTCTATCTGCATTTGTAGCTGTTTACCTTATTTTGTATCTCAGGAGAAGTAAGGTATGAGAGCAACCAAAAAAGTCTACAGATCTTTCCTCGTGTATGGCGCGTTGGGTGCTGTGGGCTTTCTGTTTCTGTTTCCAGGCATCTATGGCGTGCTGGTCTCGTTTAAGCTCAATCGGGAGATATTTATCTGGCCGCCAGCTATACTGCCACGCCTCTGGAGCCTTGAGGGATATGTGGAGATTCTTTCCCAACCCAAATATATACGTTACTTCTTTAATGCCTTTCTTATTTCCACTTTCACATCTTTTGTGTGTGTGATCCTTGGCTCTTTAGGTGGCTACGGTATCTCCCGATTCAGAATTCCAGCAAAAGGCATTCTTATGTTGGGTATTATTGCCTTGATGATGTTTCCCGGACCCATCTTGATGATTCCCTATGTTAGATTATCAAAGGCCCTGCATTTATACGACACCTACCTTGCTTTGGTGATGGTCAACAGCGGCTTTAGCCTCCCCATCGCTATCTGGCTACTCAAAACTTTTTTTGACTCTATTCCACCGGCAATAGAGGAGGCAGCCCTGATAGATGGATGCACCCGTCTCAAAGCACTCATTTATGTGATCGGCCCCCTGGCACGCGCCGGAGTTATTGCCATATTTGCCTTTGCCTTCCTGAGAACCTGGAACGAGTTTATGTTCGCTATGATTTTGACCAAAGGACCAGAACGAGCACCCATTAGTGTGGGGCTTGCATCATTTTTTACCTCGTATAATGTTCACTGGAATGCCATTATGGCAACAACAGGACTTTCCATTATTCCGCTGATGATCATTTTCATTTTTCTGCAGCGTTACATTATTAGCGGTATAACTGGTGGAGCGGTAAAGTAAGAGGAGATAGATGAAAAAGAGGCGACAGCCATGGCACATCTACTTATGGGATATGATGTAGAAAATTACTTGGATCCTTGTCTGAAGAAGAATTTAGATTGGCAGGTCACACGTCGGTTTCTGTCCCGAATGCGTCGTGTCCATGAAGATCTAAATGTTCCATGTACTTTATTCATCTGTGGACTTTTACTAGAGGAATCAGACGTCTTAAAAGCTCTCCAGGACCTTGCAGGTTCTCAATTATTTGATTTGCAGCAACACACGTATTCTCATCAGCGGCTAAAGACGGTGGTTCAGAACGACGGTGAGATGGTTGTCGTCTTTAGAGGTGCTTCCTTGGAGGAAATTCAAAAAGAGGTTATTCGAACCAATAAGCTTTTTGAAGAGAGGCTTGGTATCCATTGTAGAGGTATTTGTGGGCCTTACGGGTACTACCGGGGGCTTATGGATCGACTAGATATTCTCAAAGTTCTCTATGAGGCAGGGATTCGATTTACCCGAACATACCTGCGAAATGAGAATGACTGGGGGCCGTTGTCGATCAAGGTGCAGCCCCTTACTTATGGACCACAAGGTTTCCCCCAGATATTGGAAATTCCATCTCAAGGATGGCAAGATATCATCTACTTTCGGGCTAATGGATGGGACAAACGAGAGGAATTTCTGCACTACAATAAGACAATAGTAGACGAAATTGCACAAAAGGATCTTGCGTGGAGTGTATGTCAACACGACTGGACCAGTTGCCAAAAGGATTCAGAGATGGACTATACTCGGAGACTTCTGAGGTATGCTCAATCAAAAGGAATAACGGTTACCAGTCACAGAGTTTACTATGAGAAGACCATCGGGAAGACGTCTACGGACTGCCTCCAATCCTAGTAAAAGAGAGGGTTCACGTTAACGTTGAAAATAAAGCAGGTACTCTGTAATTCCTTAACTTGTCTTCCATCTTGCTTGTGTAAGATCTTTCTCCTACCTTAAGGTATCCTGAAAATAGCTAGAAATACGTACGTTGAAGGGAGTCAAGAATAAGGTTAATCTAATCATCTAGCTCGTACTCGTACAAAGGAAGGGGCATCCAATTTTAAAGGACCCGAGTGTCAAGTAGTTGCGATTCCACTTAGTGGATTATCGCTAGAGGGAAACATATCAATTTACTATAGAATAGGAGGTGGAGAATGGGGGTACTAATTGGTTCCTTTATGCACGAGGCTAATACATTCAGTACATTTAAGGCTGATCTGGATCATTTCAAGAAAAGCTTTCTTTTGTTTGACCAAGAGATAATAGATAGATTCCAGAACACCAACACAGAGCTGGGAGGATTTCTTAAGGCATTAGGAGAAAGAGATATAAAGGTAATTCCCTCCATGGCAACCTATCCGACCCCTTCCGGAAAGGTAACCAAGGAAACTTTCTCCTATCTAAAGGGTGAGTTAATAAGAAGAATCAAAAGCTGTAAAACTCTAGACGGTGTACTATTGGCCCTTCATGGATGTATGGTTACCGAAGACAGCCAAGATGGGGAAGGGAACATTTTAGAGGAGATAAAAGGCATTGTAGGTAACAATGTCTATATTGTCTGCAGCTTAGACTTTCACGCCAATGTCACCGCTAAAATGGTAAGGTATGCCAATGTACTGGTAGGATATGAGACAGCTCCTCACGTTGATATGTTTGAAACAGGAAAAAGAGCCGGGGAAATTCTTATCTCTCTGATAGAGAAAAAGTTTCCGACTTGTACGGTGATGAAGAAAATTCCCATGCTACTTCACGGTGATAAAATGATAACCTCTCAGGAGCCTCTGGCTGCCCTTTTAAAAAAGGTGAAAGCTACGAGAGAAAAGAACAGAATTGTATCCACTTCTATTTTTGCTGGTTTTCCTCTGGACGATATAAAAGAAGTAGGAGCAAGTGTAGTTGTCAGCTCGACATGCGACGAAGAGTTAGCTGAAAAAGAAGCTTCTTTTTTGGGACGGGAATTTTGGGATTTAAGAGAGAATTTTCTCATGACACATTTGTCCATAGAAGAAGCCCTCGATGAAGCCATGAAAATTCCAAGTGGACCTGTGGTCTTCTCCGATCCCGCAGACAACCCGTCAGCAGGAGCAGCCGGAGATGTCACCTTTATCCTGAAAGCGCTGATAGAAAAAGGAGTAAGGAGTGCAGCCCTGGCAGTGATTAGAGATCCTGAAGCTGTGGCGGTGGCCATTAAAACAGGGGTGGGAAAGAAAGTAACTGTGGAAATAGGAGGAAAATTCGACGATGTGAACAGCTATCCTCTAAAAGTTACCGGAGTAGTAAAACTCATCTCTAATGGTAGATACATCTATAAAGGTCCCATAAAAACTGGTCTCCAGGCTAACATGGGAAGAACCGTGGTTTTAAAGATAGAGGATATCGATGTAGTCCTTACTGAAAATCAAGTAGAGACATTTGATCCTGAAGTTTTCCGAAGCAATGGAGTTGAACCTAAAGATAGGAAAATAGTGGTACTTAAAGATGGTCTGCACTTCCGTGCCGCTTATGAACCTATAGCTAAGGCCATTTTCTATATTGACTCTCCGGGATTTAGCAGTGTAAATTTTTCCAAGCTGCCATATAAAAATATTTCTCGACCCATATTCCCTCTAGACAAAGATACTCAATTTAACTAATCGGGGATGTCTATGGTCATAAACTGGGCAATTGTAGGATACGCTGACATCGTAACAAGGCAGATTATGAGAGCAATGGAAGAATCAAAAGAATCCAGGCTGGTGGCTTTACTGCGAAGAGATAAACTTGAAGCAAAGAAAACAGCTAAGCAATATGAAATAGAAAAATACTACGACAATGTCGAAGATCTAGGAAAAGATAAAGATGTCCAAGCAGTTTATATTGCCACACCTCCTTTCCTTCACCATTCTCAAACCGTAAAGTTAGCAAATTATGGTAAACACATTTTATGTGAAAAACCCATGGCTCTTAGTATTGAAGAATGTAAAAATATGATAGACGCAGCCAGTAAAAATAGGGTAAAACTAATGATCGGACATTGCTTTAGATTCCACCCCTCTGTGGAGAAAATACGGGAATTAATAGGCAAAAAAGCCATTGGTCAAATAGCCTACACCAGGACTTCCTTTACCTTTTTATTTCCAGTGGATCCTCATAGCTGGTATTACAAACCGGAGATGAGCGGAGGTGGGCCAATGATGGATGTAGGGATACATTGCATCGATACATTAAGATATATCTTTGGAAAAAAAATTAAAAGCGTCTATGCAACTTCTAAACCCGGCAAAAATAAAACACAGGTAGAGCTTACCATGTTAGTCTCTTTGAATTTTGAAAATGATCTAAAAGCCCTTGTAGAATGTTCATTTGAAACAATTAGAACCGGAGGCGTATTAGAGATATACGGCTCTGGAGGAATCATCCGTGGAGAGAGAATCTATGAAAATAAAAAGGGTACCGTGTCCATCCAGAGGGAAGAGGGCAAAGAATCCATAGATGTACGAGATGATGATATCTACACAGTCGAAATAGACCATTTTATAGAATGTATTAAAGAAGACCGAGAGCCCCTCATTTCGGGTAAAGAAAGTCTTGAAGATATAAGAGTAGTCTTGGGAGCCTATCGATCTTGCGAGACGGGTAGAAGGGTGAATCTAAACCAGGAGTAAAGTAAATGTCATCGAAGATTAATTTTGGAATTATCGGAGCCGGGGTAATTGCCAGGGAAAGTCATATACCTGCAATAAAGAAGCTTCCGGAGGCAGAACTCGTTGCCATATGTCGGAGAAATAAAGAGAAAGCAAATGAATTGGCCAGAGAATGGCAAGTTAAGGAAGTATACTATGATTATCGGGAACTAGTAAAAAGCAAAAATATAGATGCGGTGATAGTAGCTACTCCAAATGTGTACCATAAGGAAAATACAGTAGCTGCTGCCAAAGAAGGTAAACATGTACTTTGTGAGAAACCAATGGCTACTAATTTAAAAGATGCAAAAAAGATGATAAGAGCATGCAGGGAAAACAAGGTTAAACTTCAGGTAGGCTTTAATCAGAGGTTTTTTAATCATATAAAAATTGTTAAGAGACTTATAGAGGAAAATGTTATTGGCGAAGTTAAGGCCTTTAACACTACTTACAGAGAGGGCTGGGATCTCTATCCTGTAGAAAGCGATTATCGAAACCATGCTGATTTATCAGGAGGAGCTTGTTTAATAGACCTCGGGATTCATAAAATTGATTTAGTGAGATATCTTTTAGGAGACATTAAGGAAATTTGTGCTGAAGTTAAACATTCAGCTATGCCAGCTAAGCTAGATGACAATGCGTGGGTCTTGTGTAATCTTAATAACGGAATCACCGGCTGTGTCTCCTCTGATAGGTTTTCTCCAGCCGTAGATGGTTCATTTTCGATATTTGGAACTGAGGGAATGATTTACTTTAATGCTGAGATATATTCTCCATTTGGACCTGTTCCTCTTTCAGTTTATACCAAGAAACCTTCTGAAAAAATTCCAGATTTTGTGCGAGAATTTTTTTATCCACAATACGTTGGGTCAAAACCTGAAAAATCCTGGATAAACATTACACCTTCTAATCAGAATCCGTATCAAAAACAAATAGAAGATTTTTGCCAATCCATATTAAAGAATAAAGAGCCCTCTGTTACTGGTGAAGATGGGTTGAAAGCTCTGGAAATAGTTTTAGCCGCATATAAGTCAGCTAACGAGCGAAAATGGGTACAATTGCCTTTGAAAGAAGATATAGTAAGTTTACCTAACTTTGAGGAAACACAGCAATAAAGTTAATTTCCAAGTTTCGTAAAAGGTACCAAGATAAAAAGGGGGAAATATGCTAAAAAAGATAGAGTGTATAATTCAACCTTTTAAGCTGGAGGAGGTAAAGGAAGCTTTAAAGAAAATCGCGGTAGAGGGAATGACAGTAACCGAGGTGAAAGGGTGTGGAAGACAAAGAGGATACACGGAGGAGTATGCTCCTGATGCTCCTATACGCCTTCTATCCAAAGTAAAGCTGGAGATAGTCACCGAGGAGGAGAAGGTGGAGGAGATGATAAGTACTATCCAGTCCCTGGCTAAAACCAACAAAATAGGAGCGGGCAAGATCTTCGTCATCCCGGTTGAGGATGTTGTAAGGATAAGAACCAAGGAAAGGGGGAGAATTGCCATTGATTGAGAAAAAGAAAAAAACAAATCCCTGGCAGCATGCTCTTCAGCAACTGGATGAGGTTGCAGAGAGGATAAATCTTGAACCATGGATCCATAAGAAACTAAGACATCCAAAAAGAGAGCTAATAGTCTCCATTCCGGTAAGGATGGATGACGGCTCGGTGGAGGTTTTTACAGGATACCGGGTACAACACAATATCACCCTAGGACCGGCCAAAGGAGGAATAAGATACCATCCCGAGGTAACCTTAGATGAGATGAGAGCTCTTGCCATGTGGATGACCTGGAAATGTGCTGTGGTTGGTTTTCCCTACGGGGGTGCCAAAGGAGGAGTGGCGTGTGAGCCGACAAAGCTCTCCC
>Ga0209979_1005258_pt1 | contig 10266 bp, 11 predicted proteins | sample AnhtaG_FD_183114 | JGI IMG/M metagenome (GOLD analysis project Ga0209979, IMG submission 183114) | Deep subsurface microbial communities from Anholt, Denmark to uncover new lineages of life (NeLLi) - Anholt_01485 metaG (SPAdes) (version 2) | ecosystem: Environmental > Aquatic > Marine > Oceanic...
CCAGACTTTTATTAAATTACCAATTTTCTTTATCGGCATATCTTCTAAAAATAAATCATGATTTGAGGTGTAACAAACAACCTCACAAATCCCTTTAGACTCTTTTAGCTTATAAGGAAAATCACTTCCAATATTTAACTTTTCACTATCTACCTTATCAGGATTTTTATCAAAAGTTGGAAATTTATTTTCAAAAACTACAATATCATAATCACTTTCCGGAATCTCAGTTATTATTTTGCTATTTTTCGTTGGACAAAGAGGACAAAAATCTTTCGGTGGTAAAAAAGTCCTTTCCTGTCTTTTTGTCGCAATGGCTACTAATTTATTTTTAATTGGATCATACCGCAGTTCGAGTATTTTATACCTCCCTTATTTCTATTCAAGGTTTTATTTTTCTAAAAATCATAATATATCAAATACCTTCCATCATTTTTTATTATTACTCTCTTATTCAGGTTCAAATCTTCTTTGCATTCTCTGCTAGCCGAAAATTTATTTTTACTAGACAGCTTAATTCTTTTGCTGTTGGTTCTGCTACCTCTGTCTATTTCTCTTCTTTTTTCAGTTAGTTCTAATTTTTCTTTTCTCATCTCTCTTATATGTCCTTAAATTTCACTCTTCTTGTCCCTTCTGAGAACGAACACTCTATAAAGTCAGGAGAAACATTAAATTTTTTTAAAAACTTATTACCTATTATATCAGTAATGCTGTCAATTTTGCTTTTTTTAACAATGCTAATAACACTTCCCCCAAAACCTGCTCCCATTAACCTGGCACCATAAACCCCTTTAATTTTACTCATTTCATCAACCAGGTAATCAAGTTTTTCAGTTGATACTTCGTAATCATATCTCAGGCTATTATGTGATTCAAATAATACTTGCCCTAAATTTTCAATATCACCTTTAAGTAGATATTCTTTTGATAATAAAACTCTATTATTTTCTGTTACAACATGCTTTACTCTCCTGAAGAGTTTTTCAGGTATCTTATTTTCTAGCTCACATAGCAGATCTAAACTAATATCTGATAGGGAGCTAATGTTTTTATCTTTTGTTATTCTGGATATTAATTGAACCGCATCGGTACATTCCTTTCTTCTTTTATTATATTCAGTATTTGCCAGATTTCTTTCCTCTTTAGAATTAATAATCAAAATCAAATTATCCTCCAGATCAAAAGGAATATATTCATAAGACAGGTCTTTAAAATTTAGATAAATTACATGATTTTTTTTCCCATAAGCAACAGAAAACTGGTCCATGAATCCACAACTTACTCCCACAAAATTATTTTCAGCACTATTGCAATATACTACCGTTTGTTTTCTATCCACCTTTAAATTAAAAAGCTCTTCAACAAATTTTGCAACTCCAACCTCAAGAGAAGCTGATGAGCTTATACCAGCACCAATAGGCAGGTTACTGCCTATAACCATGCTAAATCCACCAATTTTATAACCATTCTGAATATATTCTTTTAAAACTCCCTTTATATAATTTATCCAATGTGTAGTTTTATCAAAGGTAATATCATCCAGTGAAAATTTACTGGAATCATCCAAGTACTTGGAGAAAACTTCTACATAATCTTTTTTGTTTTCATACCCTGTTATAAATATATACTTGTTTATAGCAGCATTTATAGAAAGCCCCAAATTATAATCTGTATGCTCACCAATTATATTCACTCTTCCAGGAGATAAAATATTTACAAGATCTTTCTTTTCAAAAGCATCTTCTTTCTCTTTTTTACCTTTTACAAATTTCTTAAAAAATAAATCCTGCAATATTTTAAAATTATTACAGATTTCCAATTTTTTCATTCTATTTTAATTCCACATCTCCTTTTCAGTAATACCAAATTTGTTATTAATTAAAATTTCTGTCTTTTAAATACTCCAATAATATCCCATCTAACTAGAAGTCATTAAAAAAAAATTTTACACTAAATATCCATAAAAACTTAATTTATTTACTCCCTATCTTTGCATTAAGATTTTAAAGATATTAAAATATTAAAATGCCAAGCGCTTGCGCAATTGCTTACTTTAAATATTATTAAATATTTTTTTAAATGTCAAATTATTTAGCAAACTATCAGAAATTTCACTATAAGAACTTATCCTTAGAAATTTAGCCTAAATTTAGTATTTTTCAATTTGAGAAGTAAAAATTATAAAAAAAATTATAAAAAATTGTCAATATAAATTCAGATATGGTAACAATAACCCAAAGTTATCGTACGTGTCTTTTTACTATTAAAAATGTAGATAAAATCACATTTTTATACATTATCATCAGATATTAAAAAAATCGTTCAAAATAAATTAAGATTATTAGCAGATGCTTTGAAGATCGCCAAGCAACTTTGAATTACTTGCAATATGGTTTCTTGAACTGAAACACAGACAAGCAAAAAATCCTCTTATGGAAATATTTTACTGGCAAGATTATAAAAAAAGAGAAGTTGATTTTGTAATTAAGCAAGGAAAAAACATTAACATGCTTATCCAGGCTTGTACTGATATTGATGATTTTAAGACAAAAGAAAGAGAGGTAACATCTTTAGTAAAAGCAGCCCAAGAGTTAGATTGCGAAAACCTGGTAGTATTAACTCTTGACTATGATGGAGAAGAAAAGAGCAAGGGTAAAAAGATAGTTTACAAATCACTCTGGAAATGGCTTATTGGTGCATAAAACCTTAAGGTAATTTGTAAACAAAACCTACCGGAAGACTTAATCGAAGAAATTCAACCACTCCATTAAAGTATATTTACTTTAAATATTGATCGGATATTTTCCATACTTCTCTGCAGCATTCCAGAAAGCAAAAAAATTACCTAAAGATGTATCTATCTGTACATGATGGGTTGGACTGATTATAAACCCTCCACCCGGTCCCATATTTTTAATTCTATCCTTTACTTCATCCTCTATTTGTCCAGGAGTTCCAAAAGGTAAAGTTTCCTGTATATCAATACTTCCCCAGAAACTTAAGTTTTTCCCATAACGTTTCTTCAGGTAGTGTGGATCCATGCACTTTGGCTGAACTGGATTTAGAATATCAAGTCCTATTTCTACCAGCTCATCTATGATAGGATAGATATTTCCATCTGAATGATATGCAATCTTAATATCTGGGTTTATAGATTTTAATTCGGCATATAGTTTTGCCATCCTGGGTTTTAAATACTTGCGCCACATTTCAGGTGAAATTAACATTCCTTGCTGTCCTCCCACATCATCACCTGTCCATATAATATCTACTCCCATGCTGGCAAGTTTTTTACCTGCATAAAGGTGATAGCCAAAAGGAATATCTAAAATCTTATCTGCAAGCTCTTCATTAGTGATAAAATCCATCATAAGTTTATCCAAACCTCTTAATGCCCACGCGGCTTCAAATATGGTGCATACAATTACACCCATAATAGGGTATTCACTTCCAAACTCTTCTATCAGCCTCTTTGACGGTTCATAGCGAGATTCAATAGTAGGGTCAGGTGGGATGTAGCTCTCTATAGATTTATCGTCTTTTAATGGGCTGCCAGATATTTCAGTATACCTTCCAGTACCATTTTTTGTCCTGTATTCAACGATTTTCCAGGGGATTCCCCACTCATCAGTGTAATCCCTGTCAAGTCTTTGGTAATAAGAATTGGCAAATCCTTGAGCAGTAAGCAGAATATCGTTTCCTAATTTAAGCTCCAGTTGGTGATTGGTGCCACCATGAGGATTGAACAAATCATCTTTTATTTTAAAATGTTTGCGTAATTTAGCAGCAAATTCTGGAGTAAAACTCGCCAGTCTAGGCACTCTATCAGGTTCGCTGTGGTCTAACGCTGTTAACACCCTCTCTTTTGGACCCATTATTGCTTCTCCTCTCCTATTATTTTTTCCAATCTTCTTAATACTTTCTAAATTCTTCAAAAGTCTCAAACATTGCCATAATATTTTCAGGTGGTACTTCATCCTGGATATTATGAATAGCATTAAAAATAAATCCTCCACCTTCTGCAAGATCATTTATTCTTCTTTTAACTTCTTCTCTAACCTCATCTGGAGTACCGAATGGAAGAACATGCTGGCTGTCGCAGCCTCCACCCCAGAAAGATATATCATTTCCGAATTCTTTCTTTAATCTTGCCGTATCCATACCCACAGCTGAAACCTGAACAGGATTTAAAATGTCAACCCCAATTTCAATAAAATCAGGAATAAATTCTCCTGCTGCCCCACAACAATGATAAAAAAATTTAGCATCAGTCTTGGACTTAACCATCTCTATTATTCTTTTATCCTTGGGCTTAATCAAACGTCTATAGGTATCCGGTGATATTAAAGGTGCTGTCTGGCCGGTTATATCATTCCAGTAGACAAATACCTGAATATATTTACCGATTTCATTAAGATAACGTTCACAATTCTCAACATATAGTTCAGTAATTTTCTCCATTGCCATATTTGCAAATTTTTCATTAAGCGCAATACTGGTAAGAAAGCGTTCCATACCCATTATTCGCGCAGGCTGTTCAAACACTCCTCCACCAAATATTGCAGTTCCTGCTAAAGCATATATGGTGTTTTCATAAAGATATTTTGTCTTCTCTTTAAGTTCAGAAATGAACTTATCACTATCCAATTCTGGCCATCTATAACTGTTTAGTGCTTCCATACTTATATCATTAATTGGAAATTCCACCCAGTCAAAATAATGACCATTTTTTCTCGGCATGCGAAGCTTTGCTCCCCACCTGTCATAAAAATAGTAATAATCCCCTTCATCAAAATACTGCTGCTCAGTATTACTATCATAATCAGCGCATACCATACGCACGTCAACATTCAGCTGCTGCAACAGCTCTTCATCAATATAAGGAAGTTGCTGTACGTGGTCTAAGATTTTAACATCTCTGGTTTCCATGCCTAAGTATTTCTTCAAACTGATATAAGCATTTTTAGTAATAGAAGAAATAATTGTCCCACCTAGATCAAGGGGAATGCGATCTGGCTTCTTATGATTTAAAGTAGAAATTACACGTTCCCTGCAATTCACAAGCACTACCTTCCTTAAAAAAATGCTTTAAAAGATCAGTTTTTATCCTATTTTTTTACATTTAAAATATATTTATTTTACCTTTTTTATAATCCTCAAGTGTTTTAATCAGCATAATAAAATTCTCATCCTTGCAATCTGATGTAACTTCATGAGAAGGAGAAATAATATATCCATTATTTTTCCCAAGCACTTTTATTCTATTAATAACTTCATTTTTCACATCTTGAGGAGTCCCAAACGGTAATGTCTTTTGGGTACTTATTCCCCCTAAAAAGGACAACCTTTTCCCAAATCTTTTCGATAGATCTTTTGGATTCATAGCTTCAGGCTGAATAGGAGTAAGTACATCTAAACCAATCTCAATTAGATCAGGTATTATTTCTACTATATTCCCGCAAGAATGATGAATAACAGGAAGATTCTTATCTTTATAGACTTCCCACATCTTTTTATATCTTTTTTTGAAAAATTTTCTCCACATTTCCGGTGACATTACCATACCCCTTTGCGTACCAAAGTCATCCCCTGTACGTAACCCATCTACAATATCTAACTTAACAATTTTTTTTGATATTTCTATATTAAAATCAGTAATTCCATCCAGTATATAATTTATTTCTTTTTCTCTATAATAAAGATCCATCAATACATTTTCGTATCCTCTAAGACACCAGCTTCTTTCAAAAAGTGTAAAATCTTGTAAGGATAGAAGAAAATAGTTATCCTTCTCAATTTGACCTCTTTCTTTTATTACAGACAATAATTTATCTGTTGGCTCAGGAAATTTATACTCCATAAGACCGCCAGACTCCAACAGTGGATAGTACCTTATATGAAATCCTTCAGTAAGTATCTGGTCCCAGCCTATTCCCCAAATATCATATTTGATACCATCTTCTTTATCTATCTCTACTATATCCTTTAGTGGTAAATACTTAATATGATTATCTAATTTTTCATCAACTTCACTATCTTCAATATTTAGAAGTTTTTTAATCTTATCTTTCATTTCTGGGGTATAATCTATTTGTGTTGGTAGAACATCTTGTCTAACCCTATTAATTGCATTTAAAATTCTTTCCTTTTTTACCATACTTAATATCCCCATAAAAAACTTCATTTACTTTTCTAATACCTCCTTAAACGCTAATTATTTCTATATCAGCAAATTTACAGAGTGTATTATCTCCTTTTTAAAATCTTTAAAGATCAAACTCACTGAATATATCATCGTCTATGAGTCGGTAGTTATATTAAATTTAATCTTCCTACAGGTAAGATCAGAAGCAATAAAAATTATTCTACAAAATTAATCAGATTTTTTATTTTGATCAGAAGTAAAAGGACAGTTTTTTGTTTTATATTCAACGATTTTCCAGGGGATTCCCCACTCATCAGTTTAATCCTCATCAAGTCTTTGGTAATAGGAATTAGTAGATTCTAAAACAAAACTTGCCATTCTAGGCGCTCTATCAGGTTCCTTCTGGGCTCATTATTGGCTTCTGCCTATCCTATTTTTCCACTCTCCCAAATAGCGATTTTATAGACCTTATTAATCCTCTACCCAGACTTAGCCTTTTACTCATATAAGCATAAATGGTAAGAGATAAAACTATAACTAAACCAAAGATAAACTGGGTCCAAAACCCTGAAATTCCTGATGAAACAATTCCGGCCTCCAGGGAGCCCATAATAATAGCTCCAATAAAAGTTCCAAAAATAGTTCCCATTCCACCAAATACTGAAGTCCCTCCTATAAAAACGGAAGCCAGTGACTTCATAAGATATCCTTCTCCTGTTGATGGCCAGAAATACAGTACTTCCAGAGTGACAAGTATGCCCGCAAACGCAGCGCAGACTCCCACCTGCATAAAGACAATTGTTTTTACTCTCTCAACATTCACACCCATCATTTTTGCACTTACTGCATCATCACCAGAATAAAGTACATGAGCACCAAACCGGTGACGATTCAAAATTAATCCGTAAAGTACGGCGATAGCAACAGCCCATACTGCCTGGGCCGGAACTTCGCCTCCTATCCTTCCAACCAGAGCTTTATATAAAATTGCCCCCTGAGTTTTTACCAGTGACAACCCTAATCCCCCGCTTGCTATCATAACAAGTCCCCGCCACAGAAACATCATTCCTATGGTTACTACCAATGAGGGAATCCCAACTCTTACTATCATGACACTGTTTATAAATCCGGCAATCAAACCTACAGCCAGGCTAACAACAAAGGCTGTATAGATATTGCTTGTTTGATTAAATACAGCCGCAAATACCCAGGCACAAAATCCCATTACTGAAGGAAAAGAAAGATCCATCTCTCCTAAAATAACAACCGGTGTCAACGACAAGGCTAAAATAGCCGCAAAGGGGATGGTTGACATAAAAGCATAATAAATCCTATAACTAAGAAAAGTTCTAGGGTTCCCAATAGCAAATAATACAAATACAATTATCAGTACTCCCAGTATACTCAATTGTAATCTAGATTCGATTATTTTTAATTTAATTTTTTCTAGAATTTTTACTTTTCCTCTTTTAGTCTTTGTTTTTTAAGCTTCTTTCTGCCTCAAGTCCTCTACGTAGACAGTTACCAGTAAAAAGTATACCACTATATCATAAATTTGCCTTGGTAGTAAAAAATTACACCAAGGCAAATTCCAATATTTCCTACAGCCAGGCTTACTCTTTGCCATCATTTCAGGCTAACACTCCGTGTTTAGCTACATACTCTAGCTTTTCAACAAGCCCATCCAGTGATATGTCTTTCTTTAAAAATTCTCCCACAGTATTTCCACGGTCTAAAACAACAAATCTCTCTGCCACTGAATAGACATGATAAATGCTATGGGTTATAAAAATACAAGATTTACCCTGCTCTTTTGCCCACTTTACAAAATTCAATACTTTATTAGTTTCAGAAATCGATAGATTATTGGTAGGTTCATCTAAGATGATCAACTCTGCGTCAAAATAAAGAGCTCTGGCTATTGCTATTCCTTGCTTTTCTCCACCAGATAAGCCCATAACACCTAGATTGGGAGTAAGGCCAGACTGGGTAAATCCGATCATCTTTTTTAACAGGTTAATTGCTTCTTTTTTTGATTCTTCCACTTTGATAAACCCTGTTCGCCCGTAAGTCATTTCTCTTCCCATAAAAAGATTTCGCCAGATGTTCTGCTTTTCAGCCAGAGCCCTATCCTGAAAAACAGTTTCAATTCCTATATTGCGCGAATTTTCAACAGTATGTCTTATTACTTCCTTATCCTTCCAATAAATCTTCCCTTCATCCTGTCTTACTACTCCAGTCAGCACTTTAATCAGGGTTGATTTACCAGCTCCATTATCTCCTATCAGCCCCACAATTTCATTGTTTCCAACTACAAAATCCACTCCATTTAACGCAGTAACTCCCCCATAAGATTTATGGATATTTATCATTTTTACCAAAGGCTGAGTTACTCCTGGAGCTGGAGAAATTACTGCGTTATCTCGCATTGGTTATCTAATTCCTTCCTCTGCCAAGCCTGCTAAAACCTCTACATTTGTTTCATCTACAAAGCCACTGCCGGTATCAATGTGAAGACCTGCAAATTGGTAGGTCTTGGTCAGGCAAATCTGTAGAATGGGTAAATAACCCTGCAGGTACGGCTGCTGATCAAGTATAAGCCCCAGGTATCCAGATCTGATAGCATCAACTGAAGCTGATGATAGATCAAAACCTGCAAACTTTACATCACCTGGTTCTAGTTTCGACGCTTTAGCATATGTACCTACTGTTGAAGTAAGCCCACCGTGGTCAGTTATTATTAATTTAACATCTGGATTTGCAGATACATATCCAGTTACCACCGGAACACCCAGAGTTGCATCCGCATTTATTTCATCAGTAATTTCCAGATAATCAACCACCAGTCCTGCCTCTTCCAGAGAATCTATACAACCTTTTGATCTCAGTCCACGCATTTCTTGCGATAGCAGACCCCAAACCAAGGCTCTATCTCCTGCTTTTAGGTCCCATTTCTGTATACTCATTTTACCTAAAGCCAGTCCTGAAGTGTACAAGCCCTGGCCGACATAGCCAAAACCTTTGGCAACATACTTCGCTTCAATATTTGGAAGGTCTGTATTCTGGCTGGTTACTATAATTCCTTTTGATTCGGCCTCATCTACCAGTGGTGCAAATGCATCTTCACCTGGATGTCCCATAATGGCAATACCATCAGGTGCTGCCGCAATAGCTTCCTTAAACTGTGAAATCATTTTCTCAGGATTCCAGTCAGACCAAACATAAGTTACATCAGGTCCTAAATCCTCTTCTGCAGCTTTTGCTCCTCTATATACAACACTTGCAAATGGACATCCTTCAGGTCCTCCAGGGAAAAACCATATGGTTATGCCCTCAAAATGTTTACCTGCTGGGGCTTCTTCTGCTACTACTGCTTCTTCTTCTGCAGCTGCTTTGCATCCAGCAAATGAAAAAGCTGCAACCAGTGATATGCTTAATACCAGCACTACTACCCATAATAATGATTTTTTCATTTTTCCTGCACTCCTTTCTCGTTTTACCATTTTAGTTACTTTTAATAAAATTAATTGGGAGATCTGCTACAAAATATTTTCATATCTTATATCTTTGCAAATCTCATCTTACAACTTATTAAAATCACCTCCCTTATCCCCTTGTATCTTTATCTATTTTCCTAATCTTTTCTTTCTTTTTAGGAAATATTCATATCTCTGAATACAATCTGTATTTTTTCCAATCAGGTCTTTAGTAGGTAAATTTTTTCCAAATGTTTTAATGGTTTGATAGTTAGTTATTTTACTTAACATTAGATCGTATGTCAACTATTTTCTTTTTTAAAACAAATTACCAATAATCTTGACTTGTATAATGTTTATATTGCTATACCAAATATAATTTTACCAGCTTTTATACAAGCACTTGCTCAAAAATAATTCTATCATAATTATCCTTAAAAACAAATAATATTCTGACTATCATACTGGCAGATTGTAGACCATGGATATGAGGAAAGCTTAAGCTAAAACAACTGATATTTTTATAATTGACCAGTCTTATTATCCTTTTTCTGCCCATAATAAGCTCCTTTTCCATGTTTTCTTAAATAGTGCTTATCAAGCAGGCTCTTTTTTATATTATCAAGGGCTGGGTCAATTACCATT
>Ga0209979_1005259_pt1 | contig 10262 bp, 6 predicted proteins | sample AnhtaG_FD_183114 | JGI IMG/M metagenome (GOLD analysis project Ga0209979, IMG submission 183114) | Deep subsurface microbial communities from Anholt, Denmark to uncover new lineages of life (NeLLi) - Anholt_01485 metaG (SPAdes) (version 2) | ecosystem: Environmental > Aquatic > Marine > Oceanic >...
CTGGCAACATCCCCAATTTGCCGCCCTGGGGAACGGTAAGCAACATAGAACCCTCCAGGTATGATGCCGGCACCTGCTACATCACAGTGGACTTCCACCAGGTGAACAATCGGGATCCTTTTGTCTATAAGACCACCAACTATGGCAGGAGCTGGAAGTCTATCAGCTCGGACATCCCCAGGAGCGTATTTAGCTATGCCCATTGTGTCCGGGAAGACCCGGTGCGGAAGGGGCTGCTCTATCTGGGGACGGAGAATGCGGTGTATGTTTCCTTCAATGATGGTGATAATTGGATTCCTCTGCAAACCAACCTCCCCCACGCGCCGGTGCACTGGCTGGTGGTCCAGGAGCATTTTAACGACCTGGTGATAGCTACCTATGGGCGCGGCTTCTGGATTATGGACGACATCACCCCCCTACAGCAGCTCACTCCGCAGGTTCTCAATTCCAATGCCTATCTTTTTGCTCCACGGCCGGCATACCGCTTCCGTTTTGTAGCACCTCCCCTGCACGTTTTAAATGACCAGTGTATTGGAGAGGAAGCCCCTTATGGTTCTTCTATTAATTACTATTTGAAGTCTGCTCCCAAGGGTGATGTCAAAATTACCATCCTGGATGAGAAGGGTCAAACGATAAGGACTCTTAAAGGAACCAAGGAGCCCGGCATCAACCGAGTCATGTGGGACCTGAGGCATGAGCCATCGAAGCAAGCTAAGCTGAGAACCAACCAGCGCTATGCCCCCCACGTAGTGGTCGACCCACATACAGAATGGCGACCCATGCCCAGGGGCGGGGCGATCAGACCTCTGGCAGTACCTGGGAGCTACACGGTGAAACTTACCGTTGATGAACAGGAATTGAGCCAGAAGCTCACCGTGAAGAAAGATCCGAACTCAAACGGGACTGAGGTGGATATTCGGGCTCAAGTGAACATGTCGCTGGAGATTCGGGATAATCTCAACTCCGTGGTGGATATGATGAATCAAATCGAGTGGATCAGAAAGCAGATTTATGATCTCACTGCACTCTTGGAGGGAGACGAAAGCGCTGAAGAGGTCATAAGTGCAGGCAAGGAACTGGATAACAAGCTGATAGAGGTGGAAGAAAATCTCTTCCAAATGAAACGTACGCCAGGTGCAGATAGTTATCGTTGGAAGACGAAGCTTTATGGCAGAATCTTATCACTTGCCAGGGATCTAGAAACTACAGGTTGGTCAGCAGGCAATGATTCACCACCAACAACTCAACAAGTTGAAGTACATGAATTGTTTAAAAAGCGATTGGCGACCTACCAGGGTCAGCTTAACGAGTTGATCAGCAAAGATATCCCGGCTTTCAACAACATGCTCAAGGAGAAAAATATCGGCAACATCATTATCAAAACACCCTGAGCCGCTTCTTAGTGCAATGCTTCTATTACCACCCCGTGCAGCGGAACCTGCACGGGGTGGTAGTCTGTTTAGGTACTGAAGACCATTTAATAACCTGAGGTTGAGGAAATCTTTTTTACCTGTGCATTGAGTCCTGCACGTCGTTGGTAGACCAAATCCGATGGGTTATGTGCCCTTTGTGAAGGGAAATTGAGGTAAGTTATAAAAGATGGTAGCGGGGGTCGGATTTGAACCGACGACCTTTGGGTTATGAGCCCAACGAGCTACCAGACTGCTCTACCCCGCAACCTATAAAAACTATAGATTAAAACTCTTGATTTGTCAAGCTGTTTTTCTTCTACCCGATGCCCCCTTTTTTATAAAAGTAGGGAGAAGGACTATTTTTCTTTTCTGGGAAACAGATAGACAATCTCCCCTGGCTTGACCAGACCTAACTCCTCTCGGGCTATCTTCTCCATAGTAAAGGGGTCCTCCCTCAGCAATCTGATCTCCTCTTTTAACCGCTCATCCTCCTGCAGAAGCTTGTTTATCTCCGCCTCTAAATGCTGGTAGATCAGCTTCCTTCGATAGAGTTCCAGCACCCCTCTATCCCCCACTAAGAAAATAATTATAACAGAGATGAGGACGATGAGAAACAGAATCCAGCCAGCCTTCTGCCTGAAGGAAAGGCTGCTTTTAGTTCGGCGATAATAATTTCTGTCCATAGGAGACCATCATCTCCCTGTTAGGCTTAAGGGGATGGCTGACCGCCTGGCTCAGGGGCTTTACCCTGCTCAAATTTGCCATAAGCTTCTCTACCGGCGAACCGGGCGCCGTCGCCCAGGTCCTCCTCAATGCGTAGAAGCTGATTATACTTAGCTATCCGCTCCGAGCGAGAAAGGGAACCACACTTTATCTGCTCTACCCTGCCCCCCACCGCCAGGTCAGCAATGGTGGTATCCTCGGTCTCTCCAGAGCGATGGGAAACTACCGCAGTATACCCCCATTTATCAGCCTTTTGAATGGTTTCTATAGTCTCGCTCAGGGTTCCGATCTGGTTCGGTTTGATAAGGATAGAGTTAGCTACCCCCTTCCTTATCCCCTCCTCCAGCAGGCGGGGGTTAGTCACAAACAGGTCGTCCCCTACCAGCTGGACCTTTTTCCCCAAGGCAGTAGTAAGCAGCTGCCATCCGTCCCAATCGTCCTCCGCCAGACCATCTTCAATAGAGACAATGGGATACTTCTCCACCAATCGACAGTAGAACTCCACCATATCCTCCGCCGACCTCTTGGCAGATCCTCCCCCACCGAAGGAGTAGAACCCCTCAGCGTAAAAGGTAGAAGCCGCCACATCCAGGGCAAGTAACACCTCCCTGTCCGGAATATACCCTGCTACCTCTATTGCCTCAATGATTAGCTTAATAGCTTCCTCATCGGAACCAAGGTTGGGAGCGAACCCCCCTTCATCCCCTACCCCGGTTGAGTGCCCCCGGGAGGTCAACAGCTCTTTCAAGTGATGGAAGACCTCTGAGCCTATTCTCAGAGCTTCCCCGAAAGTGGGTGCTCCTACCGGCACCACCATAAACTCTTGAAAATCTATGTTATTATTGGCATGAACTCCGCCATTTATGATGTTCATCATCGGCACCGGCAGAGTCCGAGCCCCCACCCCCCCCAGGTAGCGATACAGAGGAAGGTCGCAAGCCTCAGCCGCCGCCTTGGCTACTGCCAGCGAGACCCCTAAAATGGCGTTGGCACCCAACCGACCCTTATTGGGGGTGCCGTCCAGTTCGATGAGAAGGTTGTCCACTGCTGCCTGGTCGCTAGCCTCCATCCCGAACAACTCCTCGGCGATGACAGTGTTCACATTCTCCACCGCTTTGCTTACCCCGCGCCCCAAGTATCTCCGCTCATCCTTATCCCGTAGCTCAAGGACTTCGTGCTTGCCGGTAGAAGCCCCGGAGGGCACCGATACCCTCCCCCAGAAGCCAGACTCCAGCACCACATCTACCTCTATGGTGGGGTTCCCTCGAGAGTCGAGAATCTCCCTGGCAAAGACCTCCTCAATGGAAAACATCCTTCTTCACCTCCGTCAGAATCAGCCTCAGGCACCCCGGCGGAAGAAGTGTCTCCGCCCGCACTCTATTATCTTCTCCAACTTTTCCGGGGTGTCCGCCTCGGCATAATAGCGGACTACTGCCTCGGTGCCCGAGAAGCGGATTAGAAACCAGCTCCCATCATCAAAAAGAAGCTTCAGACCATCCAGGCTGACCACCTGCTTTACCTTAAGCTCGTCCAGACTCTTGGGGGGGTGCTGTAACCGCCTCTCCAGGAGCATGCTGAGCTGGGGGGTGAGGTTTACGGTTACCTTGCGGTTGTAAAACCGCCTCCCTACCTCCTGGTAGAGCTCAGCCAGGGCTTGAGAGAGGCTCTTGCGATTATGGGCTGCCATCTCAGCTACCAACAAGCAAGCCAGAATGCCATCCTTTTCTGGGATATGCTCCTTGATGGAAAATCCGGCGCTCTCCTCCCCACCCATTATGACCTTATTCTGCAGGATGAGCTCCCCAATGTATTTAAAGCCCACTGGGGTTTCACAGACCCTTAGCCCATATTTTTGAGCGACCAAATCGACCAGATGACTGGTAGCTACTGTCCTGGCCACCCCACCCCTCCAGCCCCTCTTCTTTACCAGATAATCGAGGAGCAAAGGGATGAGGTAATTTGCCGGGATATAGTCCCCTCCCCTGTCAAGACAGCCGAACCTATCGGCATCGGCATCAGTGGCTAAGCCTATATGGTAGTCACTGTTTTGAAGCACCTGTTTAAGCTCTGAGAGGTTTTCCTCTTTAGACTCCGGACTGTAGCCCCCGAAGTAGGGGTCGCGGAAATTGTGGATCACCTTGAGCTGACACCCCTCCTCCAGAAGAATGCGGTCCAGATAATCTCTAGCAGTACCATAAAGAAGGTCGACCACCATCTTCATCTGGGAATCCCTTATAAGAGAAAAATCTACCTTCTGCCGCAGCAAAGCAAGATAATCCTCCTGGGGATTTATCATATTGAAGTATCCCTCTTCGAGGTAATAAGAATCCCGGAAGCCTGTTCTCTCCAGAGAGGAGAGCTCCTTTTCTATCTCGTTGGTAACCTGAGGGAGGGACTCAGCACCCTCAGCACTAAACATCTTCATCCCGTTATACTCAGGGGGGTTGTGGCTGGCAGTGAAATTGACCCCCCCTGCCGCTCCCTGCTGGCGGATGGCGAAGCAGAGAGCAGGGGTGGGGACATCGCGGGTGCAGAGGTGGGTCTTTATTCTGTTATAAGTGAAAACCTTAGCCGCCTCCCAGGCGAACTTCTCCGATAAGAAACGAGTATCGTAGCCAATGACAATCCCCTGGAGGACAAGCCCTTTTCTTTTCAGATAATTGCAGATCGCCTGGGAGACCATCCTCACATTGTGAAAGGTGAACTCATCCCCGATTATAGCCCTCCATCCTGCAGTTCCAAATTTGATCATATTATTTTTTCCTTACTGTAATTATTAAAAATATAACAGATATTCAGCTTAAAAACAAGAGAAAAACAGCAGAACCTCAAGATACAACCCCAGTCGCTAACCAGGGTGGTCAAAAGAAAGTTTTCCCCTATTATTTAATTGAGAAAAAAAGGCAGTTCTGTTATAATCTGGTTGTATTAACCCAGTAGCACATTAAATAGAGCAGGGAAAGTCTTGCATTAAGGGAATTTATTTATGGAAAAAGAGCAACGAAGAGCAAAAAGGACCCAACTGGGGCTCCCTGCCTGGTTTGAGATAGAGCCCATTTTCGAAACCCCACAAAGGGGTCAGCATAAGATTATCAACCTCAGCCATAGCGGTATCCTTTTTGAGTCGAATGTCCCTTATCCTATATCCAAAACCATGATGATCACCCTCCACCTTCCCGCCTTCGACCCCCCAATCTCCTCCTTGCTTAAGGTGGTGCGTCAGGAGGAGCTGGTGCCCGGCAGGAGATATAAAATCGCTGGCGAATTCTTCTCCCTCCAAGAGCTCGACCAGAAAAGGATAGACCAACTTGCCAGTAACCATCAAGCAGAGAAAGAACCACTCCCTTCGGATAAAGAGACTGACCGGCTTCTCAATATGTATCAAAGCCTTTCCCCCGCGGAGCGGAAAAAGGTAGTTAACTTCATCCGCTCGTTGAAGGGGAAAAACTGATTCTTTCCCTCTATCTCAGCTGAGTGGGCAGAGGAGACTTTCTACCCTCGGGTAGGGGGCTTTTATAGGTAAAACCTCGGGTCTTCTCCTTCCATTCCTTCTTCATCTGTTCCAGAAGTTCCTCATTATAAAGGAGCTCGATAGCGGTAGCTGCTAAGGTCTTTGCCGCCACCAGCATCCCCTTATGTCCTATGGTGCTGCCACTGGAGGCTACCACTGCCCAACTATGACCGGGGACACCTTTAGGGTTAGTAGCTACATTCAGGGAGACCGCAGGGGTAATCCAGCTGACATCAGCCACATCGGTAGACCCCCCTCCTACTATTTTGGGAGGCTCTCTAATGGGCTTAATCTCCCCCTCTAATCCCTCCTCCGGCTTCCCCGTCTCCCTCTGAACCTCCTTGGCGAAGGTGACCTCCTCGGGGGAGAAGGGGGGTGGCCCAACCAGCTCTAAGTTCCTTTGCATTATCTTCACCCCGGTCTCGTTCACCAGCTTGTTATATACCCCGGTGATGAGGTGGACCTGATGGGTGGTTTCGGTAGCTAAGGCAGCCCCCTCGGCTATATTCAATACCCTCTGATAGAGCTTTCCCACTTTCTCCCGAGTAGCATCCCGCACATAATACCACACCCTGGCGTACTCGGGAACCACATTGGGTGCTTTTCCTCCTTCGGTGATAACATAGTGGATACGGGAGGTAAGCTCCATATGCTCCCTCATCAGATTGACTCCATAGTCCATAAGCTCCACAGCATCAAGGGCGCTCCTCCCGTTCCAGGGGTCTCCAGCACCATGCGCTGTCTTCCCCCTGAACTCCACCCAGAAGCTGTTCATAGCCAGGCTGCTGGTATTACTCACCTTAGTAGTGGCGCTGGGATGCCAGGTCAGGGCAGCCGAAAGCCCGTCGAAAACCCCATACTTTACCATATAGACCTTCCCCACCAATGTCTCCTCAGCAGGGCAGCCAAAAAGCTTGATGGTCCCCGAGGCGGGGTTAGCGGCTAATACCTCCTTAACTGCCAGTGCTGCTCCCACGCACCCTACTCCCAGAAGATTGTGACCGCAACCGTGCCCCGGCGCTCCTTCTTTCAACACCTCCTTGGTGGAGGAGACCTTCTGCGAAAGCCCGGGAAGGGCATCGTATTCTGCCAGCAGTCCGATTACTGGCTCCCCTTCGCCGTAGGTAGCCACAAAGGCGGTGGGCATCCCTGCCACCCCTCTTTCCACCCGAAAGCCAGCCTCCTCCAGCACATCGGCTAACAGCTTGGACGATTTAGACTCCTCCAAAGCAAGCTCCGCATAGCCCCAGATTTTGTCACTAAGGTCAACAAGGAGGGACTGATGGTCATCTATCCACCTGATAGCCTCCTCTTTGGGCGTCTGCCCTTTTGTTGAGGAGCCCCCGGCTAATAGGTTCCCTCCCCCCAGTAGCGCCATAGAAAACAGAGCAATTACCATAAGCTTTCTTTTTCTCATAGTTCACTCCTTTATAGTAATAAAAACGACCCGAGCAACTCTTTTCAGGGGAGACGGGTCAAGGTAGCTGAGCCGTAATAGAGAGAGTTGAAAAGAAGCTTAAAGGTTCTATGGGGTTGCCCTCGGTGCTGAGCTCTGAAGCCGATGAGAATCACCCTCCCTTTCCCCGAAGGGACATCGGCCACTGCTGCCTGCTTATAGAGATGTTCACCTCCCAGAAGCCACCCACTCAGCAAGGGATTCTTAGCGGGATAGCTTGCTACCACCTTAGCTCCTACCTGCTCGGCATTATCTAACAGCCTGAAGGCGGGACTGCGCGCAAAGAAAACCGCCGATTTGTCCCTCATCCCGTATCCTACAGGGTGACCGGTATCCACATCGACCGATAATATGGAGCCGGGACAGAAAAATTCGCTCCTTTCTACATTCTTAAGAGGATTCTCCACTGGCAATTGGAAACCATCCAAAGTTAGCTCCGAGGAGGAATCCAGGGTGATCAGAGTTCCCCCTTCTGCCACAAACCTCTTTAAGTTGGCTAATCCCTCTTCACCTATCCCCCCACAATATTCAGGGGGTATGGTACCTGGGGAATGCCCCTCGAGTATGGCACTGGGGGTGATGTCGGGTAGAAGGATAACATCATAGTTCTTGTTCAGCTCCCCCCTCCTCAGCTCCGCATCGTGGATAGTCCGGTATGGGAACTCAAACTGCTCCAGCACCCAGCGGGTCCACCCCTCGTCCATATTGGCTACCCAGGGCATATGAAGCGCCAGCCTTAAGGGCTTCAGTCGGTAAGCTTTCCCCTGCAGGCGCCGATTCAGAGGGTATACCTGGATGGAGAGTTCTTCGGAAAGGGAGGCTATCAGTTGGTGAATGCCACCCTTTACCGGTATGACTATCCCTCCAGGAGGGAATCTCTCCCCCTCTACCGAAAGGGGCTCAGCTGCCCAGTATACCTCATACCCTTCCTTTAAGAGGCGATTGACGGCGACGAAGCCGTTGTTGTTATTATGGGATAAGAGGTAGGCATAGGAAGCCCTCCCCTCTACTTTACCCTTGGGAGGGGAAGCACGGCTGACCAGCTCCAGCTCCCCTTGGAAGGAGTTGATAATGGGGACGGTGTTAACCCCCATCTGGTAGGGAAGAGTCCAGCCCGTAATATCGTAGGGAGCGATAGGTGGTCCACCAGGATAAAGAAAACGGGTAGGGTATTGCTGGGGCTCCAGCAAATCTTTGGCGTAGGCTCGGTAGGGCTGGGACATCAGGATAACATAGCACCCCTGGGGGTAATCGATGCCATCAGCTTGGAAAGGGGCTTTTGCCCGATGGACCTCTACTCCCCCCACAATCAAGGTATTTATCATCTTGGCAGTGGTAGGAGGGTCCCACTGGTCGGGGGGTATGACAAAGGCATAGGGGGACTCCTTCTTCCCATTTTCTATGGCTCTTTTGCCCATTAGATAGATGTTGAAGAGGAACCGTTCCTTATATTTGGCGGCTACATCGATTACTGCTTTGGAGGCGGTGAAGCAGTAATCAGCCGCATCCCCGATCCGCCACCACCCCCCTCTCCAGGGATTGGGGTAATTGGCTTTGGGGGTAAGGTCGCGATACTGCTCGGGGAACTCGTCTTTGGTGTAGAACTTTGGGGTAGCATAACGGTAGAGGGCGGTTTCGGTGAGAATCCCGATGACATTGTGAAAATATGGGCTGGTGCGACACCCACCGTTCCACCAAGTGGTAAAGTGGGCCCCAGAGATCACCCCTGGCTGACCAGCTTCGTTGAAAGCGTGAGCCATCCGAGAGCCCACCAAATTTATCCCACTTATCACCAGCGGGTCGATATTTGGGTTGGTGGGTCCGGTAAATGGGGGTATGAATATCCGAGCAGGAAAGGGGGCGGTCTGGTGGTGATTGTAAACAATCTGAGGGAACCACTGATGGTAAAGGACCTCGGTAATGGCCTGAGTTTCCTTCTGGGTCAGCATAAAGAAATCGCGGTTGTTATCGTGCCCCACATATTTGTTATATAGCCAGGGAAGCCGGCTGGTCTCATACGGGGTGCCCAGGTTGCGGTTATACCAATTGACCACCAGGTTTAATCCGTCGGGATTGGCACAGGGAAGCAAAAGGAGGATGACCTTATCGAGAATATCCAAGGTCTGAGGAGAATTATCCGTTGCCAATTGATAAGCAAGCTTAAAGGAATGCTGGGTAGGGGCAATCTCGCTGGAGTGGAGCCCGCTGTCAATCCAGACTACCGCCTTCCCTTCGGTGGCTAACCGCCACGCCTCTCCTTCATCCAAACCCCTGACCAGAGCCAGGCGGCGGGCTATCTCCCGGTAGTGCTCCTTCTGAGCAAGGTTCTCCGGGGAGGAAATGATAGCCATAATAAAGGGCTGGCCTTCGGTAGTGGTGCCGATACGGGTTACCTCCACCCGGTCGGAGGCTTCGTCCAGAAGCTGAAAGTAACGGAGCATCATAGGATAGTCAGCCAACTTGAAGTCTGCCCCCGCTGGAAAGCCCAGCACCTCCTCAGGTGAGGGAACCTTCCCCTTCTGCTGGGAAATCCCCGGGAGATAGGAGACTGCTACCAACAAAACTGCCAATAAAATGGCCTTTCTTCTCATTTAATCCCCCTTGCTAAATTTTAAATAGTTAAACATACATTAACACTCTCTCCCGCTGCAACTTATTGTGCGGGCTATGGTTAGTTTAAACGGTCTGTGGTTAGCCCTGAGCCAATGATGGAGTGGCAGAAGCAGCTGTCTCGGGAACCTTCTTCTCCGCCTGCAACCCCATAAAGAGGTTTAGCTGGCTGGAGAAGAAGGTCAACCTCACCCATATTCTACCCAACATGTAAATCTGCTGCCACACAAATGCTAAAAGGATAAGCAGAAGGGTAGTCTGCGATATCAGAGGCTCTACTACCCCGTAGATTACCATAAAGACTATTCCGAGCAAGCCGATGAAGTAATAGAGCCCCATGGTCTTGCCGAAGTCTTTGAAAACGAAGCCGATAGCTTTCCCCGTCTCTTTGAGCATACTCCGACCATTCCCTACTACAGTCCTTATTTTGGCGTAGTCAAATATCATATTTACCAAGAAGAGAAGAAAGAACATCACCACTGCGAATATAAGCCCTACCACCATAGGAACCCTCTCCGAAAATGCAGTCTCCCCCAAACGATTGACTATC
>Ga0209979_1005260_pt1 | contig 10262 bp, 9 predicted proteins | sample AnhtaG_FD_183114 | JGI IMG/M metagenome (GOLD analysis project Ga0209979, IMG submission 183114) | Deep subsurface microbial communities from Anholt, Denmark to uncover new lineages of life (NeLLi) - Anholt_01485 metaG (SPAdes) (version 2) | ecosystem: Environmental > Aquatic > Marine > Oceanic >...
ATGGGGAACCGGCTACACATATAAAGCGGAGCTGGCTGAGGATGCCAGAGCACTTGAAGGGAAACATGCGGCAGATTTTGAGCCAGCCGGGGCGGTGAAGAACCACGAAGCCACCTACGGTCACCTGACTCCCAAGGAGAAAGGAGAACTGACCGGCGGAGGATTAACATCGCTTCATACCCATCCCCCTATAAGGCTTTACCACTCGATACAGGATGCCACTCCCCTATCCTCCATCAGAATCCATATCCACCCCGTAGCCACCACCGGGGTGAGGATGTATTTCTATGGCTCCCCTATGGAAGGGTTGCCGGGGGGTCCCACCCCTATGGGAGTGCAACTGTGGATAGATGGTCGAAACCTCACCGAGGCTATTAGCGCTCCCACTGAGATGAAAAAAGGCACCTGGGGTACCATCGCAGAGAAGCTCATCCTTAATGTCTACGCCGACTGCGAGCTTGCCGATGCCCGCTCGGTTAGCTGGGAAGAGATTGTCCAACATAGGTCTATCCTTACCAAGCTGGACAACCATCTCCAGGGGGAAGAACTTGACGAGACCCTCTCTCTAATAGCCCCCTTCGCTGATGCCAAACTGACCCTCACCTGGGAGGGATTTATCCGGTTCTCCGCTGCCCAGAGCTACTACCTTTACCTTACCTCCAAAGGGTCGGCTTTTCTGGAAATAAAGGATGGAAGGGAGTGGAAAAGGGTCTTGTCCAAGGGAGTCTCCCAGCCGGAGGCTAAGGGGCTCTTCACCAACCCATCTGCCCAGTGGCGGCGGATTCGCCTCGCCCTCGACTGGATTGACGAGGGGAGAAGCCTTAAGCTGGAATATGCCACCGATTCTACGGCTGAAAAGAATCCTCTTCCCCTCTCCTGGCTTAAGAGCACCCCTTTATGGGGGACCGATGGAAAAGGGGAATGGGCTACCGGGGAGCTGGACTTAACCAATCTGATAGATTGGTCCTTTAGGGAGCACCTAATTGAGATCAGAGAGACAGGGGGAAAGGGGGGTAGATTAACTTACTATATCTATGTAAACTGAGGGTGCGAACTAAAACCGAAAAGGATAGCGATAAATGAGAAATAAAGGAATTCTAAAAAATAGCCTCCGGGTAACCTTCTTTCTTCTATTGCTGGTATTCGCTCTTTTGGCAACCGGCAGCTTCAAGGAAGTTGGAGGGCAAGACACCTTAGCGCCGGCACCTGACTTTGCTCTTGCGGACCTGGAGGGGAATACAGTGTGGTTATCCGATTTCAAGGGAAAGGTCATTATCCTCGACTTCTGGGCTACTTGGTGCCCCCCCTGTTTGCAGGAAATGCCCCATTTTGTGGAGCTTTATGAAAAATACCGGGACGATGGGTTCCAGATGATAGGCATAGCTATCAGCTCGGGAGCTGCAAAAAATGTCAAGAAATTTGCTACAGAGCACGGGATTAACTACCTCATGCTCATGGGCAACAGGCAGGTCACCGGAAAATATGGTGGGATCTACGGTATCCCTACCACCTTCCTTATTGACCGTCAAGGAAGAATAGTAAAGAAATATATCGGCTACCGATCTAAGGAGGTCTTTGAGGAGGACTTGAAATCTATCCTTTAAGAAAGGGTCCCCTTTTATCCCTCAAAGATATTAGCTATGGAGTCAACCCCAAACATATCCTTATTCATAGCCTTCTCTGCCGGATTATTATCCTTCCTCTCCCCCTGCATCCTCCCTTTAATCCCCTCTTATATCTCTTTTATTACCGGCATCTCCTTTGAAGCCTTCTCCTCCATGGAGGGCAGCAGGAAGCTCAGGCGGACCACTGTAGTTCACTCCCTTCTTTTTATTCTCGGCTTTTCACTGGTTTTCACTCTGTTGGGGGCTTCGGCTACCTATGCCGGTCAATTTCTCCAGAAATATCAATTCCTACTAGCAAAGGTGGGGGGAGTGATAATTATCATTCTGGGGATTCACCTGACCGGCATTATCAACTTGGGGTTTTTGCAACGAGAGAAAAAGGTCCATTTAAGGGAAAAGCCCCTCGGCTACCTGGGCACTGTTCTGGTGGGCATGACCTTTGCGGCCGGGTGGACTCCCTGCATTGGTCCTATTCTGGGGAGCATATTGATTATCGCCAGCACCTCCCAGAAGGTAACCAGCGGGGTCGTCCTGCTGAGCTTCTACTCCCTGGGGCTGGCTCTACCCTTCTTTGCCTCTTCGCTGGCAATCAGCAGTTTTTTAGGTTATTTTAAAAGATTTCGCCGCCACCTGCGCCTGGTTCCTATTATAAGCGGGATACTCCTTATAGGGATAGGAGTGTTGTTGGTGACCGATTACTTCAGCTATTTAGTCAATCTGCTCAACCGGCTCTTCCCTCCCTCAGCTTAAGCCGGTTAAAGTATGGACCATGGCTTAGGGATGTAAATTTCTTCAAAGAGGCGGATGGCATATCTATCGGTCATTCCGGCAATAAAATCGCACACCATCCTCTCCAACGGCTCCTTGTCGCTGATTTTCCCTGGCATTTTGTCGGGGTTCTTAATGAGGTAGTTGTAAAGCTCGGTGATTATCTTCTCGGTCTTGGTAAACTCTGCTTTGGGGATTCGATTCTCATAGACGGCAATGTGGAGGAAATCCCTTAGCTTCGTGGTTGCTTCTAAAACTGGCGGACTCATAGCGATGTCCGTGAGGTCAATGGAAGAGCTGAAGTATATTACATCGGTAACCATCCGATTTATCCGTTCGGAGTGGCTCTCTCCCAAAGATTTCCGAAGGTTGATTGGTATGTCCGAAGGCGCCAACACCCCAGCTCGGCAGGCATCGTCAATATCGTGATTAACATAAGCTATAATATCCGACAGGCGGACGATTCTCCCCTCCAGAGTCTCCGATTTCTCCTCTTCCTTCGTGGGTAGAATCTCTCCAGTCCCCTTGGAATGCTTAACAATCCCTTCTCTAACCTCCCAGGTCAGATTCAACCCCTGCCCATCTTTCTCCAGCACCTCAACGATGCGGAGGCTCTGCTCCCAATGGCAGAAGCCGCCGGGAACAATCTTATTGAGAACCTCCTCCCCGGCATGCCCGAAAGGGGTATGCCCCAGGTCGTGCCCCAGGGAGATGGCTTCGGTCAGGTCTTCGTTCAACCGAAGGGCGCGAGCGATGGTCCGAGCTAATTGGGAGACCTCTAGGGTATGGGTGAGACGGGTGCGGTAGTGGTCGCCAGCAGGGGCAAGGAAGACCTGGGTTTTGTGCTTCAGGCGGCGGAACGATTTGCTATGGACTATGCGGTCCCGGTCCCGCTGGAAGGCAGTCCGAATCTGGCAGGGGACCTCTGGACGCTCCCTACCCCGCGACTTGGAGCTTAGCATAGCCCTGGGGGAGAGAATCTTTCCCTCCATCTCCTCTGTATACTGGCAAATATTCACCATTAAGCTCCCGCTTAAGGAACAACCTTCTCTCTTATCAAAGGGGGCGGAACCACCTCACCCTCCGACAACTCCACTGCTGACAAAAGCCCCTCCACCACTTCCGACAGCTTTTGAGGATTATTATAATATATCTCCATCAATATTTCACCCTTTCTTACCCGTTCCCCTATCTTCTTCCGGCACCTGATGCCCACCGAAGGGTCTATCTCCTGTTGTAAGCTCTCTCTCCCACCACCCAGCCTTCTGACTGCCAGACCGATCTGGTAGGCGTCCAGTTTTGATACAAACCCATCAGAAGGGCTACGCATTTCCCATCGCCCATTAGCCTTAGGGAGCAAACGGTAATCATCCACCACCCTGGGGTCCCCTCCCTGCCAGCCAATTAGCTCACGGAACTTGCTTAGGGCTTCTCCGCCTTGCAGTTTACTCCTTAGCACCTCTACCCCCTCTTTGACATCCTTGACTTTTCCTGCCAAAAGCAACATCTCCGCTCCCAACCGCAAGGTCAACTCTATCAACTCTACTGGGGCTTTCCCTTTAAGGGCGTCGATAGCCTCCATCACTTCCAGGGAGTTGCCCACCATCTCCCCCAGAGGCTGCTCCATCGAAGTAATCAAGGCAGAGGCTCTTTTCCCCATCTCAGCGGAGACCGAAACTAATAAAGAAGCCAGAGCCCGAGCCTCTTCCATAGTCCTCATAAAAGCCCCTTCCCCTACCTTCACATCAAAGACATATCCCTGCGCCCCCTCCGCCAGCTTCTTGCTCAAGATGCTGGCGGTGATCAGGGGAATACTATCTACTGTTCCGGTGACATCGCGCAGAGCATAGAAGCGCCTGTCCGCCGGAGCTATCTCCTCTGACTGACCAATCATCCCTACCCCTATGTGGGATAACTGCTTTAAAAAGCGGGGAATGGAAACAGAAGTCTGGAAGCCGGGGATGGATTCCAGCTTATCAAGGGTGCCACCCGTATGCCCCAAGCCCCGCCCCGACATCATAGGGACCACTACCCCTGCTGAAGCTGTCAGAGGGGCAAGAACCAGAGAGACTTTATCCCCCACCCCACCGGTGCTATGCTTATCAACCTTCTCCCCCGGGATGGAGCCCAGTTCCATCAATTTGCCTGAGTTCATCATTTCCCTGGTCAAATCAGTGGTCTCCCTTCGGTCCATTCCCTGAAACCTTATAGCCATGAAAAGGGCGGCTAACTGGTAGTCGGGTATCTCCCCTTTGAGGGAGCCGGCAACTATAAACCGTATCTCATCGGTAGATAGGGCTTCCCCTCTCTTCTTTTTCTCTATCAGCTCGGTCATTCTTAAGCTCAATGACGATGCCTCCAACAGCTTTTTAACAGGTAATCTCCTTCAGAAAGCTCTCACCATAAGGAAGACCTTCTATCTTAAAGACCTCGGCTATTGTCTTCCCCACATCAGCAAAAGTCTTTCTTACGCCCAGGTTGACCCCTCCCTTCACCTTGTCTCCCCATACCAGCAAGGGGACATACTCGCGGGAGTGGTCGGTGCTGGGGGTGGTAGGGTCGCACCCGTGGTCGGAAGTGATAATCAGCGCATCGCTGGGATACTTCGCCGCCTCTAACTTCGGTAAGATAGAATCAAACTCCTCCAGAGCTCTGGCATATCCTTTAGGATTGTTTCTATGACCATAGAGAGTGTCAAAGTCGCTCAGGGTGGTAAAGATCAGCCCTCTGCCTCCTTTTTTTACCTCCAGGATGGTTTGCTCCATCCCTTCCTGATTGTTTCTGGTATGAATAATCCTGGTTAGCCCTGAGCCAGCAAATATATCCTCTACCTTCCCTATTCCGGTCACCTCCAGCCCTGCTTGAGACAGCTTATCAAAGAGGGTCTCCTCTGGTGGAGGTATAGAGAAATCCCTCCGCTCCGTGGTTCGGGTGAAGCTTCCCGGCTGACCTACGAAAGGTCGGGCAATAACCCGGGCAACTGTATGCTTCCCCACCAGCAGCCGACGAGCAACGAGACACATCTCATAGAGCTCCTCCAGAGGTATCACCTCTTTGTGAGCGGCTATCTGAAACACACTGTCCGCTGAGGTGTAGACTATGGGATAGCCGGTGCGGAGGTGCTCCTCCCCCAGCTTTTTGATTATCTCGGTGCCCGAGGCTGGACGATTCCACAACACCCTTCTTCCGATCGCCTTCTCAAAAGTGAGGATAATTTCCATAGGAAAACCCTCAGGATAAGTAGGAAAAGGTCGGTCGAGAACTACCCCCATCAGCTCCCAATGACCGCTGGTGCTGTCCTTGCCCGCCGACCTCTCCGCCAACATACCGAAGGAGGCTATGGGGGTTTTTGCTGGAGTTAAACCTCTTACCTCTTTTATATTTCCTATACCCAGCTTTTCAAGATGAGGCACCTTCAGTCCCACCTCCGCAGCAATGTGCCCCAGGGTATCGCTCCCCTGATCGCCATAGCGGGAGGCGTCCGGGAGCTCCCCCACCCCAAAGCCATCTATGATTATCAGTATAACTCGCTCAATGAGGGCCATTTTTCGTAAATCCTTTCTCCTTTCTCTTCCCGCGCCCCTGCAAGAGGGCGAGGCAAAAAGTAATACCCGCTATGGAGAAAACCGCAAGCCAGTAAACAGACCTACGGGGGAGATGATAAAGATAACGAAAACAGAGGCTACAATAGGGCTGCTCCATCTGGTTGCCCACCTTCTTCAGATAATCCTGCACCCGCTTCTTCTCCCACAACTGATGAGTCAGGGAGAGATAAGAATGGTAGTATCTTATCAGAATAAGGTTCTCCTTTAAAGCCCGATGGAGGTTCCCTTCCACCTCATAGCGGTTCCTCCACCGAGTGTGGCATCGGGCTTCGGTTAGATAGAAGTCCTCTATCAGCCAAACCGGCTCCCTATCATTGCTGGATGTTTCTCTCAGAAGGTGAGGGTCTTGAGACCAGAGGCGGAGACGCTCTTCTTGCAGCTGGCATAGTTGGGAGGAAGAAAAGCGGGATTTGAACCTCCCTATGGCATTGTCCTCAATCCAGTATCCCCTCTGAACATAATCTACGAACAGCCCACCTAACAGAATAAAGAGAGCCAACCCCAGGAAAAAAGAGCGGAGATGTCGATAAAATACCCTGTAATATACACCCTGGGGATGGATGACCAGTAGGAGGGATAGCTGACCTATTAACGCGGCTGAGGAGTTTATAGCAAGATCCCTCATCTCCCCGACCCTGGAGGAGAGGAGCCACTGCAGCCCCTCATCGCTTATGCCGACCATGGTGGTCAGCATCAAACTCCAGCAGTAGGTGAGCCAGTTGTTTAGTTTCCCTTTCAGGGCATAAAATATCAGCAGGCTAAGAACCCCGTATTCAGCAAAGTGGATCAGCTCGATTAAGGCAACACGGCTGTCCGGGCTGATTAGGCCTCGGCGAAGAAGGAGAAGGAAGAGAGCTACTGCACCGGCTCCTCCATATCTCTTCAGCCTCTCTGTCTTTATATAAACAGACAGGAAGATGGCTATTTCCAGCAGGGCGGTTCCCAGCAAGATATAGAGGAAAAGATCGAAATAGTCCCCAAAGGCTGAGGCTAAATAATCCCTCAGCATCCCTATATAGGGTGAGCTGAAGACAATTCCCAGACCGAAAAGAATAGAAGCCAGTGGGAGGAACTTTGCTCGGACTGACGAACTTCCCATAGATAAAGTCAAGGGCAATTTCACTGAGATTTGAATCTATTCCCCCTTAGATCGGAGGATTTCCCTATATCCACCCCAAGCTCACATTCTCAGGGAATAGGTTCTAAAAGTGGCTAGCCAAATTACTGCCAGTTAGGTAAAAATTGTCAACGGAAATATCCAGGAGGTGCCCCATGCCGACGCCCCTCTTCCCTTAATCCCTCCAGTTTGCGATTGGTCTCTGCTATCTCAACCTCTACATCCTTAATCTGCATAGCTAAAATGTGCAATTTGTAGCTAAGGTTGAGAGACTGATATTGGGGAAGGAGAAATAGGGGAAACAAAGAGTTCCACTCCTTGTTATACCCCTCTTTCAAGCTGTGGAGCTGGCTTATCAACGAGTCCAGCTTCTGCAACAGGGGTCTTGCCCTCCCGCGCCAGTATTCAGCGTTCTCTCTGGTATACTGGTCGGAAGAAAGGGGTAAAGAAGAGGAGCGATGTTCCTCTAAAAAAGGGAGGCTTACCATCTCCCTTTGATGGTATTTAGCCAGGTCGTGATTGGTGAAGACCCTGACTTTCTTATAAATTCCAATCCTTTGCCTGCTTCCCTTTTCTTCTTTAATCTTGCGGGCAATAGTGCCCAACGGTTGGGGAAAGCCAACAGCACCGCCAAGTAATGAGAACAGCAGAAAGGCGATAATTTTATGGCTTAGCGGTTTTATCCTCCCTTTTAATAGAGGGTTGCTCCTGGTTTCTTTCATAGATAATCCTTAACCCATCCAGAGTAAGGTTCTCATCGATCTTCTTAATCAGCTTTATCTCCTTCCCTATGAGTTCCACCCATCCGCCAGTAGCTACTACGAAAGAGGGTTGCCCCAGCTCCTTTTCCATCCTCTTTATAATCCCTTCTACCATACTTATATAGCCATAGAAAAGCCCTGACTGCATACTGGTGATGGTGTTCTTGCCGATAACAGTTACCGGCTTTATGATATCCACCCGGGGAAGCTTGGCTGTTTCCTGAAACAGCGCCTCAGCAGATATGGAGATGCCTGGGGCGATAACCCCCCCCAAGTATTCACCTCTGAGAGAGATAGCATCGAAGCTGGTAGCCGTGCCAAAATCGACCACAATTGTCGGTCCCCCATATTTGTTATAAGCAGCTACACCGTTCACTATCCGGTCAGCACCTACCTCTGAGGGGTTATCCGAAAGAATGGGCATCCCGGTTTTAATGCCGGGGCGCACCACCAGGGGGGTGAGGGAGAAGTATTTATGGGACATCCCCTCCAAAGCCCCCATAAGGGGGGGGACCACACAGGCGATAACTATGGCATCGATCCTTTCCCGAGGGAGCCCCTGAGCGGAGAAGAGGTTGGCGATTAATATCCCATACTCGTCGACAGTGCGGTTCTTTATGGTGGCTAATCTCCAGTGATAGACCAGCTCTCTCCCCTTAAAAACTCCCAGCACTGTATTAGTATTGCCGACATCCAGCGCCAACAGCACTACCTTCTCACCTCCCTGAGGGAAACTATATCGGCTGCCCAGACTTCTTTGAGCTCGCCATCCCCCTTCCTTACCAGTAACCTCCCATCATCCCCGATTCCCTCGCTGATGCCGTAGAACTCCCCACCGGGGGTAACCACCTTTATCTCTTTCCCTATCCAGTGATGGGAGTAATCCTTCCATCTCTCCAGGATAGGGGTGGCACCCGAGGTTAACAGAACCTTGTACCAATGGTCGAAATTCTGAAGGAGCTTTACTACCACCTCCTCCCGGCAAACTACCTCCCCCTCCTCAATCAATATAGAGGTGGCTTTACCTCTCAACTCGGGGGGAAACTCTTCCTCCCTCTGGAGAAGGTTAATCCCAATTCCTACAATCAGGTAGCTGACCAAATCGTTCTCGGTGCCCAGCTCCACCAGGACCCCGGCTACCTTCTTATGGTGCAGGAGTATATCGTTGGGCCACTTGATATCAGGGGGAGAGGGGGACAGTCCTTCCACGGTTTCAGCCACCGCCAGAGCAGAAAGCATGCTGAAATGGGTAAGAAACTGCATTTTAACTTGAGGACGAAGAACAATGGATAGATATATCCCCTTTCCCGGAGGGGAGTGCCACTGCCGTCCCAGCCTCCCCTTCCCGTAGGTCTGTTCCTCAGCAATGACCACGGTCCCCTCTGGTGCCCCCTTGCCAGCCAGCTCCAGGGCGTAGGTATTGGTGGAATTGATGGTCCTGAAATAGATGATCCGCCTCCCCATTATCTCAGTGGCAAGCTGAGACCGTATCAGGGAAGGTCTGAGAAATGATAAACTTTGTTTCATAGGATTTAGATAAACAAGTTCAAGATACGATAATAAAACTAATATCTATCCAAGGAGCAGAGTGGGTTAAGGCGCCCACGGAGATACAATCAACCCCGGTAGTGGCATATTGGCGAACATTATCAAGGGTTATCCCTCCGGAGACCTCCAGCAGAGTCCTCCCTTTAGCCATTTGCACCGCTTCCCTTACCTCCTCGACCCCCATATTATCGAGCATGATGACATCGGCGCCTACCTCCAAAGCCTCTTTGAGTTGGCTTAGGTTTTTCACCTCAATCTCGACCTTGCCCAAGAAGGGGGCTTTTTCCCTTAAGCTCAAGATGGTCTGGGTGACCCCCTTTGTTATACTCAGGTGATTATCCTTTATCAGGACCCCATCGCTCAGGTTGTAGCGATGGTTCTTCCCACCTCCTATCCATACCGCATACTTATCTAAATGGCGCAAACCGGGGGTAGTCTTTCTGGTATCCAGGATTTTTACCGGCAAATCCTTGACTGCTTCTACAAACCTACGGGTCAGGGTAGCAATAGCGCAGGTGTGCTGCAAGAAATTGAGGGCTACCCGCTCTGCCTTGAGAAGGGTGGAGGCTCTACCCTCCACCAAAGCGAAATAATACACCTCCCCCTTATGTACCCAATCTCCTTCCTTATAGGACGAGGTGAACTTTGCTTCAGGGTCCAGCAGGGTGAAAGCCCGTTTAGCTACCTCAAACCCCGCTAGAACGAAATCCTCCCTGGCTATGAACTCCCCTTTGACCTTGACAGCCGAATCTATGAGGGCATCGGTGGTGATATCACCCTGACCAATATCTTCTTCTAAAGCTTCTCTAACTATTCTGTCTATAATGAAAGGGTTTAA
>Ga0209979_1005261_pt1 | contig 10261 bp, 13 predicted proteins | sample AnhtaG_FD_183114 | JGI IMG/M metagenome (GOLD analysis project Ga0209979, IMG submission 183114) | Deep subsurface microbial communities from Anholt, Denmark to uncover new lineages of life (NeLLi) - Anholt_01485 metaG (SPAdes) (version 2) | ecosystem: Environmental > Aquatic > Marine > Oceanic...
ATAATAAAAAAGAGGAAGAAGAATATGAGAGCCTATCAAAAAGCTTTATGGGTGGTGAGTCTAGTTGCCCTGGGAGCATTTTCCCTAGCAGGCTTTTTAGCCGATGTTGGGGTCATCTCTCGGTTTATTGTGTACCTTGCCCTGACAAGAATGTGGGGTGAGGTGGTCATCAGAGTAACTGCAGGAGCTGTTTTTCTATTCCTACTTGTTCTTAGTGTTTACCTACCCCTATCAACGTGGCTCGGAAAGACAGGTGAATGGATTACCGTTTCTAATCCTTTAGGATCCCTGCACATATCCACAAAAGCAATCTCTAAGTTCATTCAAAGAACAGGGGAAAGAATGGAGGAAGTAAGAGAGGCGAAGATAAAAATAAAGCCTACAAAAGAAGGAGCGGAGTCTTATGTAACTCTATCAGCTCATGGGGAAGCAGAAGGGGGAATTCCTCGACTGCTAAACGATTTCCAAGAGATGGTTAAGAAATATCTTGTGGAGCAGGTGGGGATTCCTAGTGTGGAAAAAGTAGAGGTAAAAGTAACAAAGATATTTTAAAGAGGAGGGAAAGATGACCATAGCGGCTTTTGTGATAGCCCTAGTTGCTCTCGGATTAAGTATTTACAATGTGCTGGGCAGGCCTAAAATTAAAATTGTCCCTCAAGAGAAAGCGAAGAAATAACTAGCTTAGCCACCCAAAGCTTGGGTTCTTGGCTCCATAAAAGCTCATCTGATGGGTAACGTCAAAATCTTATGGAAAAAATGGATCAATTAGATGCAACAACAAGTAAAATTCGAGATGAACTTGGAGAAGAGAAAGATTAAGAGGCAGAGAAGATCCCTGAGAGGTTACAGGAATGGTCGCAAGAAAAATAGAGTTGGGAAGTATCATCTTTCAAATATGAAAGAGAGGCGAAGGAAAATAAAGGCCTATCAAAAATTACTTTGGGTAGTGGATTTGGTGGCCCTGGGAGCATTCTCTCTGGCCGGATTTTTGGCGGATACTGGACTCATCCCTCGGTTTACGGTATGCCTGGCTCTCACAAAGATGTGAAGCCAGCTTCATATCAGAGTCGCTGCCGGAGCTATTTTTCCATTCCTTCTTGCGCTCAGTATTTACCTGCCTGCATCAACTTGGCTGAAAGGTGCAGAGGGATTCATTACTCTTTCTAGTTGTTTAGGGTCCCTGAGTATATCCACAAGGACAATATCTAAGTTCATCTAGAGAATGGGCGAAAGAACGGAGGAGGTAGGAGAGATAAAAATAAGAATAAAGCCTGCAAAAGAGGGGGGGGAGTCTTATGTAACCGTACCAGCTCGTGGTGAAGCAGAAGGAGGAGTTCCCCGGCTGGTAAATGATTTTCAAGACATGGTAAAAAAGTATGTCCTAGAGCAAGTGGGAATTGTCAAGGTGGAAAAGATAGAGGTAAGAGTAACCAGGATATTTTGAAAGGGGTCGAAAGTGGCTATGACAGCTTCTGTGTTAGCCTTAGTTGCTTTGGAACTGAGTGTTTACGGTTTTTCTGGCAGATATATAGTGAAGATCGTGTCTGAAGAAAAAGCCAAAAAATAGTTAACTTTGGTTTAGGAAATTGCTGTAAACCAAAGGAGGGGGTGATGCCTCATCCCGCTGAAAATTAACTAGAGAGAATTACCCACACATCGAGGTGTCCAAGCGGATGCATATTTAAATGTACGAATGCGTTCACGTAACAGGGGTCCCGTCAAGACGAGTTGTACTTTTACAAAAGTTCTTCAATGGTTTATCTGTGAGCCTTCATTAATGAGCTGAACTACAAAGAACCTTATTTGGATGTACGACGCCATCGGCTGTGAAATTCCTGCCGATAAAGGAATCTTCTGGATGATTTGATGCGCGAATTTGACAGTTAAAAAGAAAATTTCTCAGAGTAGAAATAGTCTCACGGAAGTTAACAACGAAGAAAAAACAGCAGGCGCTCGTTCGCGGGGATTTCTTCGAGCAGCCACTTTGGAAATCCCTTCAAGAAAAAGAAAAACTAATAAGTTTTTGCCAAAGTCTTCTTTTTTCTCCTGAAGATAAGTATTTATAATCTTCGGGGTGTACTTAATCTGGGTTCAAAGGTAGGGACGAATTAATTTTTCTAAAAGGTACTTTCAGAGTCTCGTGAAAGCGCACCTAATCAAAATCGTGAAAGGAGGTGGTAACGATGGCTAAAGTAAAAAAGAGAGATGGCTCAGAGGAAGATTTCCAACGCTCTAAACTAGAAAAATCACTGCAAAACGCCGGTGCCTCAGCAACAGAAGCTAGTGAGGTTGCCTCTCAAGTTGAGCCCCGCGAAGGTATGAGTACTCAAGAGATTAAGTCTCAATCATACTCCCAACTCAAAGCTAAGAATCCTAAAGCTGCTCAAAACTACCAGAAAGGGAAAAGTAAGATATAGTACCACGCTATCTCTCGGGAAAAGTCGGAGCACCCCAGACTGAGCGGTCTGGGGTGCCTCTGGTAGGCCTCGAGTAAGTCCTAGGCACTCACCATGTTTGATCTTAAGGAGCGTTGGAAAAATAAGGACCCATAGCAGCGTACTTGCAAAAAGGAGAACCAGTGTCTTTTGTCGTTACCTTGTATGTACGAGAAGGCGTTGTAATGGCGAGCGACAGTCGCCTGACACTAAGCACCAAACGACAGGAAGATGGGAAGCAAGTTACTGAACTTGCAGTGAGTCAATCTGACTCAACCTATAAGACATTTTCAACACCGACAAATATCGGTATATCTACCTTTGGGGCAGCGGACGTACAGGGTGTACCTATTGCTGGCTACATTGAATCTTTTATCGATGAACATTTATCCCGAGGTGAATACGTCGTTGACCAAGTACCGCGCGAAATGCTTACTTACTTCCGCAGTTTCCCAGCGCCACCCGATACCGGCTTCCTAGTCGCAGGTTATAAATGTGTAGAAAATGTTGCTCAGCAACACGTGTGGGAAGTGATAATCAAAACCAAAAAAATAGCTCGGCTAAATCAACCGGGCAGTTACGGGGCAGTATGGCGGGGAGAGACCGATATTATGACTCGTCTAATTCAACCTGTTAGGCTTCAGCACAAATCGGGCACCTCTCAGTCTCTTCCTCATCATCCCATCGAATGGGGGTTCTTCACACTCCAAGATGCTATAAACTATGCTATCTATGCGGTCAAGGTTACCATTGACACGATGCGCTTCCATCCTAGACCAAAAACTGTTGGTGGGCCCATTGACGTTCTAGTTATCAAACCTAATAAGAGCTTCTGGGTACGGCATAAAACTCTCCATGCATAAGATATTCTGGGCCTACTCTAGTAATGCCAATTTGCCTCAATGTATTCCATCTTCCAAGCGAGAAGCGTCTAGTTCAGCAGATTTAGCGGATAAGATTATTGTAGATCCCAGACCAGTGTGCATAAATGTATCTCAATTCCAAAAGACGCCCAAACATTTAGGGAATGTGATGGGACAAAAGCAGTATTGTACTAATTTTTATTGATCTTTCTTGATGATTCTCCGCCAAGACACCAGTTGTCATTTCTACCTGCTTTGCTTTTCTGGAAACTAAACTGGTTTGAAGATAGGTACTAATAAGATTCTTAACGGAAATCCCTAAATAAGTTGAAGTCCTTCTTGGCAATAATTCCTGGGATTTCGCCGTTCTTTGAAAAGATTCCTCGTCTTCTTCATAGAGAAACAAAGTTAGCCGAGCTAGTCGGACTTGAAAGATTCTTTAGGTTAGCCACAGCAAGAGATTTGACTCTAGAAGTACAGGCTGCATCACCAATTATGGCTTCGATAGTTACGCCCGTTAACCTCTGAAACTTCTCGATTATAGAAATGAGAAGTTTTCCTTCGCTGACATTGGCAGGTTTGGTCAGCTCAAACAAAGGGATCTCTGGGGGAGCATCGGATAGAACATGGTTTTTATATTTCCAAAAGGAAGCTACCTTTTTCTCGGACAGATTCTTTAGTCCGGAAATGCTCATATAGATAAAGCACTTAAGAGAAGATAAAGAAGGTGTTCTTGGTCTTCCTATCTTCTGATTTTCCTCGATGAGAGAGGGAAGCTAGCTAAAGGGAGTCTCGAATTCAGAAAAGCCTTTGACATCAAAAAGATACTCTGCTGATAAAAGAATCCGCTGATTAGGATTAAAATGATCCATCTTTTTCTCCTTAGAAGTTTTGTGAAAGGTGAGAATTTTCTCTGGTTGTAAACATAGCCCAAACCAAGGTTGAGGTGAAATCCTAAATTTTCCTATGTAAGATTTAACGGAGGAAATTTAAGTTCTTTGCCTTTAAAAAAAGGAGGTTTTCACAAAACGAGAGGTAAGAAAAATTTCACCTCCACCCCCTCAAAAGGGGCTAAGATTTGCAAGATTCTGAAAAACTCAACTTCTGGAATGCCCATTTACTAAGGGTTGGATGAAGTGGAGGTGAAGTCTTGAAAGGAGGGTCGCTGGAAAGACTAATTGGTAAGCCTTTCAGAGTTTTGTGAAAGGCACAATAATAAAATCAAGAGGAGGTGATAACAATGGCCATGTGGGATCCGTTCAGGGAGTTTGCTCGGGTGGAGCAAGAGATGAGGAGAATGTTCGATGATTTCTGGGGTCGGGGAATACGACGAGAGGCGCTTCCTGGTCCGCGGGGAGCTGGAGTGCCTGCAACAAAAGAGCGAGGTTTAATTGGCACTCCTGCAGTAGATCTGGTAGAGAAGGGAGATACGCTGGTTTTACGTTCTGAGATGCCTGGGCTCAAGAAAGAGAATATCAATATCTCTGTTACCGAAAATGACATCAGCATCTCAGGAAAGGTAGAGAGAGCAAAAAAAGAAAAAGCAGAGGATTACTACTACTCTGAAAGAGTATGCAGTGCCTGGGAGCGAACGATTCCCCTTCCGGTTAAGGTAAAATCTGAGCAAGTTAAAGCTAAGTATCAAGACGGGGTACTGGAAGTTACTCTGCCCAAAACTGAAGAAGCCAAACGAAAGAGAAAAGAAATAAAGATTGAGTAAGTTTAAGGGCTGCCCCTTTTTGAGGGGTAGTCCTTAAAGCCAACCAACTTCAGATTGACTAGGCTTAAGAATTGACGCATACTTAAAAGAATAGAAAAAACCGAAGTTGTAGACTCAGAAGCAGTGTGTAACGCTCGGGAAAGGCGGAGGGTTTTTCTTGCAAGTCAAGCCTATGAGACAGCCAATAAAGGGCGCAGTCCCGTTATTAGGGGGTGGCAGAATGGTAGAAGAATATGCAAAGGGGTTTTATGAGAATTGCTTGAAATCAAAATGCAACTATTCAGTTCTAGGAAGGCTCATACATAGACTAGTTGTGCTGACGATGGGCTTGATATGTTTCACAGGGTCAGCTGAGCTTGGAGCCCTTAGCGCTCAGGTTTTGTCCGATCGGGTCAGTGAATTCCTGCGAAGCCGAATCGAAGTGGCAGGATTTGCTCCGAAGATCACGGTTGGAGAAGAACTCATCCATGCCTCGGTGATGTTGCCGCGTTTTTATGAGCGTCGAATCTACCGGCCTGCCTGGAGTGATGGCCATGGTCCTCTTCCTCAAGTGGAAGCTCTTATCAAAGCAATCAATGAGGCTGATCGCGATGGACTCAGGCCGAGTGACTATCATTTGGCAAAGATCGAGGCCACGCTGAGAGAGGTGCGGCAAAATCAACGTAAGAAAAAGCAGCTTGAGCCCCGCAGGCTGGTCGACCTTGATCTACTGTGTACCGACACCTTCTTGCTCTATGGTTCTCATTTATTGGCGGGCCGCATCCACCCCGAAACCATCGATCCGGAATGGCATGCCAACCGCCGGCAAGTCGATCTTGCTGGACTTCTTCAGACCGCTCTCGATTCAAACCAGATTGAAAAAGTCTTGAGAGGTCTGCTTCCACCACATCCGGGTTACGCAAGCCTCTGCCAGGCTCTGGCCCGCTATCGAGACATTGCCTCAAAGGGCGGTTGGCCTATGATACCTGCCGGCCCTAAAATGAAAAGAGGTGATCGGGGGGAACGCGTTGTAGCGGCGCGCAACCGGCTTATTGCCGCAGGAGATCTTACCTCTAGGTTATCCAACGAGGCAGACTTATTCGATGGTGCCTTAGAGGAGGCGGTACGGAGGTTTCAAAATCGGCACGGGTTGGAAGTGGACGGAGTCATCGGACCTATGACTCTGGCTGCCCTGAATGTGCCGGTGGAAGAGCGCGTGCGGCAGATTGAGGTCAACCTGGAACGCTGGCGCTGGCTTCCTGAAGATCTCGGGCAACGCTACATCCTTGTCAATATTGCTAATTTTGAATTGGAGGTAGTGGAGAAGGGCCAGCCAGTGATGATTATGCAAGTCGTGGTCGGCAAACCATATCGCCGCACCCCGGTCTTCAGCGACAAGATGACCTATCTGGTGTTGAGCCCCTATTGGCATATTCCCCCCAGCATCGCCGTCAAGGATAAGCTACCCTTGATCCGCAAAGACCACACGTATTTGGCCACCCACGACATTAAGGTTTTTCAAGGCTGGGGTGCAGAGACTAGAGAAATTGATCCCCAGACCATCGATTGGTCCAAGGTTACCGCCAAGGACTTCAATTACCGACTCCGTCAGGAGCCTGGACCGCTGAATGCGCTGGGCCAGGTAAAATTCATGTTTCCCAACAAGTTCAATGTGTACCTGCACGATACCCCCTCCCGAGAGCTGTTTGGCAAGACCGTGCGGACATTCAGTTCCGGGTGCATCCGGATCGAAGAGCCCATTGAGCTGGCAGAATATCTCTTGCGGGGTGATGCCAAATGGACCCAGGAAAATATACTCGCCGCCATCGATAGGCGAGTAGAACACACTGTACGCTTGCCAGAACCAATGTCGGTACATCTCCTTTACTGGACGGCATGGGCAGATGAGGAGGGATCAGTTCAATTTCGCGGCGATATTTACGGACGCGACCAGCTGCTGGATAAAGCCCTTCGCGAGAAACCACCCCTTCCTTAGGAGTCCGAAAATGGATCAGTTGTCTCAGAAGTCGTCCTATACCCTGAGCCCAGGAATCCAGATTCTGATTATTATCCTTATTGTACAAAACCTACTGATTGCACCGAGCAGGGGATTTTCTTCTGGGAAGGCCGGATTCGCGGTAAAATTCAAAGATGAGGTATCGCCATACCGAGTAATCGGGATTTTCGTCCTCCCCAATGAGAGACTCACGCTCCAGGTACTGAATAACGCCAAGAAGAACCCCTATGTTCTAGAGGTTTCGGGTGGGGAAGTTACGCCGATTGCTGCCAACAAGTGGCACTGGCGAGCCCCAGGGGAAACTGGGCTCTACCCAGTTAAGATAATTCAGCCGCACACTGCCGATTCTATTACGCTCAACATTTTTGTCATGGTTCCCTACAATCGTTTGAAGGGAGAGTACCTTAATGGATACCGCATCGGTACCTACCCTTCTGTATTATTCAAGCAGCTATCGATCTACAAGCCACCGAAGGGGTTTATTGAGGTCACCAAGAAAAATGAGAAAACTTTTGTTGCTCCCCATCTCAAACTGGAGCAATTTTTGTGTAATCAAGAAGGTAGTTATCCCAAATACCTGGTGTTGAAGGAACGGCTCCTCTTAAAGTTAGAACTTATTCTGGAGAAGGTTAATGAAGAAGGCTACCGTTGCGAAACCTTCACTATCATGAGCGGATACCGGACCCCTTACTACAACAGGACGATCGGGAATGTGAAATACAGCCGCCATCTCTGGGGAGACGCTGCGGATATCTTTATTGATGAAAATTCCAAGGATGGCATCATGGATGATCTCAACCGGGACGGTAGAATCGACTATCGGGATGCCGCTATTCTCCATGACATAATTGATGGGATGTACGGTAAACCTTGGTATAGGCTTCTTATAGGTGGATTGGCAAGGTACGAAAAGACGGCATCCCATGGACCCTTTGTCCATGTCGACGTGAGGGGATTCCGGGCGAGATGGGGAGACTGACTGGTACCACGTGTGCTAAGTTAAGAGCTATATCTGTCATCATATAATCATTCTTTTCAAAAGAAGGACATAAATATGATCAAGAATTTGCTATTGGCGTTTGTTCCTATATTTGTAGCTGTGGACGCCATAGGGGTTCTGCCGATTTTTATTTCATTATGAAGAAGAAATTGGTCTTGGCGATGCGGTTTTTCGAGGAGCCATTGGCCTTGAGTTTGAGAAAGTGACGAGTCCGAGCTCCAGTACCTATATCACCCCGGCCGTTTCCTTCGGGCGTAAAGCGTTGGGCGTGAGAGCAACAATGGGTCTCAAGAATTACTTTGAGCCCACTGCACCAGAAGGACTCTGGTGGGGCGTCTTCGGAAACCTTGGTCTGGGAGCTGACTGGGGACCAGAGAAGGATTGGGGAGTCTCGGTCTCTACCATTGGAGGAGGAGTTAATCTCGGCTATACATACCTTCTGCCCAGGAATTTCACGGGCGAGTGGTCTTTTGGGGTCATTTATCTTTACCGGAGCGGCGAAGACATTGATGTAGGAGGAGTAGGACCAAGGATTGAGGTCAAGTTCGGGTACGCTTTCTAAATCAAGTAATCAAAACTCTGATCTTTCCTCCCCCAGCTCATAGTAAAAAGAGGAGAGTGAGAGCCTATCCTGCTCTCCTCTTTTTTAACCTGAAACCTATGCGAAGCACCGCCGAGTCCAAGGCCATAAACCACATCAAGGGCTCCTGCATTATCATTTCCGGATCCGGGATGTGTACCGGGGGAAGAATAAAGTACCATCTGGCTCACAATATCTCCCCGCCTGACGGCACTATCCTTTTGGTAGGGTATCAGGCCAGGGGAACACTGGGACGTGAGATCGTGGAAGGTGCGCGAAAGGTTAGAATTCACGGCCAGTGTCGTGAAAATGATGCAGTTTGTGTAATGGCAGATTATCTAAGGAGAAGTTGATGCAGCCCCTAATGTTGTTTAATTACCTGAGTAAGATGGAGGCATGGGGAATAAAGATAGCCTGGGCTCTCATTATCGTTTTTACTGGTTACGCGGCCCTAAGAATCGTCTCTAAACTAGTAGATCATTTTTTGCCTGCTAGGGAAATGCCCGATCGGCCCTACGGAACCCCCAAAGAGGTAAGAACCTTAGTTACTTTGATTAAGAGTATCCTTAAATATGTTACCGGATTTCTGGCTCTGGGTTTTCTCTTTACGGTGTTTAACATCAATCTCACCCCTCTTCTAGTGAGTGCGGGAGTGGTGGGATTCACCATCGGTTTTGGAGCCCAGAGTTTTATCAGGGACTGCCTCTCCGGGTTAACGCTGCTCTTTGAGAAGAACTTGTCCGTAGGAGATTACGTTGAGATTGCGGGATCTGCAGGAGTCATTGAGGAAATTGGTATTAGAACCACCAAAATCAGAGATGTAAGTGGACAGCTTCATATATTGTTTAACGGGAATATAACTTTAGTTAAGAAATTTACCGCGCGGGCAGTAAGAGTGGCTCTGGATGTCTTTCTACAAAAGAAGGAGGATACTCTCAGGGTAAAGAAAATCCTCCATGATTCACTGGAGGATTACCTGAAAAACTACCGATTAGGCGGGAGAGAGATCACAGTCTCTGACCTAGAGATGAGGAGTCCTCAGACTGTTATAAGAGCTGAGTTCGATATCATACCTTTGTTCAAAGACCTGGTTTCCCAGCAAGTAGCTCCTCGTCTAAAAGAGGTCTTCTTCGAGCAAGCCATTCCTCTCAGTGGCAACAGAATAGATACTAATTTTCATCTGGAACATCCCAAGATAAGAGGTTCCGGCCTCGTTAGGGAAGGTCATTAAAGGTATGAAGTCACTTGAGTTCTCAGGTAAACAAAAACTCATCTACCGAGGTGTGTCATGAAAGCAAAGACCATTATAGTACTAATTTTAATTGGTTTATTTTTGGTGATTATGCTCCAGAACACCCAGGTTGTTACCTTTAAGCTCCTATTCTGGGAAATAACCATGTCGAGAATCCTTCTCATACTGGTAATAATGATTATAGGTGTCATTCTTGGATATACTCTCGGTAAGAGGAGTAGCCATGGTAATAGAGGCAGACGAGGTCGAATCATCACCTAGCAACTTTCTCGCCAGCTATATTAATCCTAATGAATCAACTCAATTTTATTTTGTCATGTTTTATGTAAAAGCACGACATTGACTACTTTCCTCTAAACTAAAATCCTTGTTTTATCGATATTCTAGATTATAGATTGACGACACTTTGTCCTCT
>Ga0209979_1005262_pt1 | contig 10260 bp, 8 predicted proteins | sample AnhtaG_FD_183114 | JGI IMG/M metagenome (GOLD analysis project Ga0209979, IMG submission 183114) | Deep subsurface microbial communities from Anholt, Denmark to uncover new lineages of life (NeLLi) - Anholt_01485 metaG (SPAdes) (version 2) | ecosystem: Environmental > Aquatic > Marine > Oceanic >...
GTGGTTACCATAGTCAGCCTGATGGTTCAGATTTATTCGCAGGGCTACATGCATGGCGACCCGGGTTATCACCGCTACTTTGGCTTTATGTCGCTATTCACTGCCTCCATGCTGGGTTTAGTTCTGGCTAATAATCTTCTTTTCATGTTTGTTTTTTGGGAGCTGGTTGGTCTATGCTCTTACCTTCTCATCGGCTTTTGGTTTCACCGCCCAGCAGCAGCCAATGCGGCTAAAAAGGCGTTTATTGTTACCCGGCTTGGTGACTTTGGCTTCCTGGCGGCAATATTGCTTCTATTCTCCCATACCGGGACTTTTGATATTGCTGAACTGCATAGCCTAGCCATAACTGGAGCCCTGGCAGGCACGATTCTAACCTGGGCGGCTATTGGTATTTTCGCTGGTGCTATAGGCAAGTCAGCTCAATTCCCGCTCCATGTATGGTTGCCTGATGCTATGGAGGGTCCGACTCCAGTTAGCGCCTTAATCCATGCTGCCACGATGGTAGCCGCTGGGGTCTTTCTGGTAGCTCGCACCTTCCCCCTCTTTGAGCACTCGGTTGAAGCACTGACCACAGTAGCTATCATTGGTGGCTTTACCGCCATTTTTGCGGCTACTATGGGCTTAGTGATGACCGATATTAAGCGAGTCCTGGCTTATTCTACAATCAGCCAGCTTGGCTATATGATGCTAGGCTTGGGGGCTGGTGGGGTAGCTATTGGTATTTTCCACCTGTTTAATCATGCCTTCTTCAAGGCGCTACTATTTCTCGGGGCGGGCAGTGTCAATCATGCCACGGGGACATTTGATATGCGAGAAATGGGCGGACTGCGAAAGGTAATGCCGTGGACCTATGCTACTTTTGTTATTGCCTCGTTGAGTATTGCTGGCATCTGGCCTCTCTCCGGCTTCTGGAGTAAGGATGAGATATTAGCCAGTTCTTTGACAAGCCAGCCTATCTTATTTTATCTGGCAATGATAACCGTATTTATGACTGCCTTTTATATGTTCCGGGTGGTATTTATGACCTTTGGCGGTGAGTACCGAGGGGGTGGTTCGGAGGCTCATGGTAAGCCTCACGAATCGCCTTCGGTAATGGTTATGCCGATGGTGATTCTGGCTATTCTGGCAGTGGTTTCCGGTCTATGGAATGTTACCGGGCAGTTTGGTCAGTTTATGGGTCATGGTGAGACACGTGGCTTTGTTGAAGGCTTCTTTGGTATCTTAGCTCATCCTCTACCGTGGATATCGCTAATACTGGCTGGTTCGGGCATTCTCCTGGCTTACGCTATTTACAGTGCTAAATGGCTTTCGGCAGAGCGGATACGTGGAATCTTTTCTCCACTCCACACCTTATTCTATAGAAAATACTGGTTTGATGAGCTCTATGAAAATATCTTTGTAGGTAAGACTTTAATCAATGGACTTTTTGCTGGCTTGCAGCAATTTGATAGTCGTGGAGTAGATGGGACAGTAAACGGAGTAGCTAATGGGGCTATAGCTGGTGGCAGGGCTATCAGGAAGGCACACACCGGTCAGCTACAGCTCTATGGTCTGTTCATTGGCATAGGTATTTTGGCTATTATTCTAGTTTTATATTTCTTTGGATAAATATTTATGAGCTTTAATTATCTGTCAGCGATAATCTTTCTGCCGGTAGCCGGGGCGATTTTGATTGCGTTTATACCCGGTCTATCAGCCCGGTTGATTAAGCGCATCGCTGCTATCTTTACCTTTGTTCCCCTAGCTTTATCCATCTTTCTCTTCTGCAATTTCGATAAGGCGGCCGGGGGATTTCAGTTTGTAGAAAAGGTAGAATGGATTACCGCGCTTAATGCTCACTACCATTTGGGTGTTGATGGACTAAGCCTACCATTAGTAATACTGACCGCCTTCCTCGGTTTCCTGGTGGTTCTCATCTCGTGGAAGATTAACCTCAGACCCAGGGAGTATTTTGCCTGGCTATTGCTTCTGGAAACAAGCATTCTAGGAGTATTTTGCTCTCTTGACCTTTTGCTATTCTTCCTCTTCTGGGAGATAGAGGTTATCCCGATGTATTTCTTAATCTCTATCTGGGGGACGGGCAGGAAGGAATACTCAGCGATAAAGTATGTTGTTTACACCTTATTTGGCAGTGCCATGATGCTGGCTGGCATCCTTAGTCTGTATTTTACCACTGGTAGTCTCAGTATGGTAGACATAGCCCAGAGTGGGATTGCCTCATTTACAGCAGTGATTTCAGTAGTGGCTATCTTCTTCCTTCTCTTAATCGGCTTTGCTGTTAAGCTGCCGGTCTTCCCATTGCATACCTGGCTGCCTGATGCCCATACTGATGCCCCGACTGCGGTGAGTGTGGTGCTAGCCGGGGCACTACTTAAGATGGGTGGCTACGGGATGATTCGCTTGTGTGTAACCATATTTCCACAGGTTGCTCACCAGTATGCACCACTATTAGTTACCCTGGCAGTAATCAGTATCCTCTATGGGGCAGCAGTAACCCTGAGGCAGACTGACCTGAAGCGGCTAATTGCATACAGTAGCATCAGCCATATGGGGTATGTGCTTCTGGGCATCTTTGCCCTGAGTCAGGTGAGCCTGACTGGAGCCGCCTTGCAGATGTTCAGCCACGGTATCATTACTGGGCTCCTGTTTGCTATGGCAGGACTGGTGATGCACAATGTAGAAGAGCGCGACCTCAGGAAGCTTGGCGGTCTGGCACGGCAGATACCGATTATCGCCGTCATCTTCTCGGTAGCTGGTTTGGCAGCTCTGGGGCTACCGACCACCAGCGGCTTTGCCGCTGAGTTTCTAGTTTTTGTGGGCAGCTTCTCATCAACTATCGTTCCTGGAATTCAAGTTTACACCATTCTGGCTGTGCTGGGTATTGTTATCACCGCCGGATATATTTTGTGGATGCTACAGCGGGTATTCTATGGACCAGTATTAGAGCAATATAATGGCATTAAGGATGCCGATACTCTGGAAAAGGCATATATGTTTGCTTTCATCGCCGTGATTATGCTGGTCGGTATCTATCCGGCAATTTTGACTGATATTATTAAGATCGGTATTTCGCCCATAGTGGGCTTATTGGGTGGGTAAAGCTGGTGCTTAAAGGAGTAAGCTTTTGAATCTTGAGCTATTCATACCAGAGCTGAGCTTGGTTATCTTCGCTATAGTGGTAATCTTGCTCGACCTCTTTATCCAGCGGAAGGGGCTACTGGCAGTGGTCAGCATAGCTGGGTTGGTGGTATCTGCTGGCTTCACCATAGCTATGTGGGGCGGCAGCTCTCAGGCTATCTTCAATAATATGCTGGCGGTGGATAACTTTGCCTTGTTCTTCAAGCTGTTATTCTTAGGTGTTGCTGCGCTGGTTATTCTCGCCTCTGTGGATTACGTATCCAAGTTTGCTCGCTTTCAGGGTGAATACTATGCTCTGGTGCTTTTATCAGCTCTAGGCATGATGCTAATGGCGGCTACCGCCGAGCTAATTTCTATTTATGTTGCCCTAGAGCTGACCAGCATATCTTTATATGTTCTGGTTGGCTTTCTCAAAGACCCCAAGTCAAGTGAGGCTTCACTGAAATACCTGCTGCTGGGTGCCGTAGCCTCGGCAATCCTGCTTTATGGCATGGCACTAGTTTTTGGCTTTACCGGGAAGACACAGCTAGGAGAAATTGCCCAGGCTATCCAGGCTATGTCTTTGGCAGGTATTCTGTCTAGCCCGGGGCTTATTCTAGGCATAGTGTTACTCATAGCTGGCTTTGGCTTTAAGATTGCGGCTGTGCCCTTCCAGATGTGGGTGCCTGATGTTTATGAAGGGGCGCCAACACCAATAACTGCCTATCTCTCGGTGGCTAGCAAGGCTGCCGGCTTCGCCATTATATTGCGGGTTTTCTACTCTGCCTTTGGTTTACCACAATGGCTGAGTCTGGATTGGGGGTTAATCTTCGCTGTGCTGGCTGCTATTGGTATGACCCTGGGCAATATAACCGCCCTCCCCCAGACCAACATCAAACGTATGCTAGGTTACTCCAGTATAGCTCAGGCGGGCTACCTTATGGTGGGGTTAGCCGCAGTGGGGTTGTCTCCAGTGACTGATGCGGTTGGGCGGAGCACTGTTCTCTTCTTCTTAGCCAGCTATGCTTTAACTAACCTGGGAGCATTTACCGCTATCATTGCCATCTCCAATAAGCTTAATAGTGACCTTATTGAGGATTATTCTGGTATGGGCAAGCGGGCACCGCTACTGGCTTTAGCTTTGACATTGTGTCTCATTTCTCTTATTGGCATGCCACCAGCCGCTGGATTTATGGCTAAGTTCTATATCTTTAGCGGAGCGGTGCAGCATGGCTTGTTGTGGCTGGTCGTTATTGCTGTGCTCAACAGTGTGATATCCGCCTACTACTATCTCCGGGTGGTGAAGGTAATGTGGCTTGGTGCGCCTGTCTCCGAAGAAAGGGTGCCCTCTTCCGGAGCCCTGAGGTTGGCTCTATCCATCTCCTGCCTCGGCGTGTTACTGCTTGGTGTTATCCCCGGCTTCGTAATGAAGCTAGCCGAAGCAGCCGCCAAGATGTTCGGTTTTTAACTACTCAATCGCAATTAGAAGATATTTACTGGCTTTGCCCACCCTCAAAAATTTCTTCCCGTTTCTCGCCTAATCAGAACTATAAGCAGAGCTACTATCGCCATAGCTGCTGCCCCGATTAAGAAAGCCACTGAATAGCTGTCATTAATATCAAAAATAAGCCCCCCTACAAACGGTCCGGTAGCTGCTCCGATTGCCCAACCAATATCCAGTACACCTAATATTGAGCCAATTTTACCTAACCCAAAGGTGTCACCAAGAAACGCTGTCGTAGAAGAAAGAAGACCCCCGTTGGCTAAACCATAAACTATGGCAAAAAAGTAGAGCATCCACAAATCCTGCGCCCAGACTAGCCATACCATAGCCCCAGCCTGAAACAGTGTGCAAACAACAGCCGTCCTTTTTCTGCCTATCCTGTCGGCAACACTACCCAGTAGTACCATGCCTGCAGCTCTAGCCCCACCTATTAGACTGAGGACGGCCGCTGCCTCCCCGGCTGAAAAACCTATATCCGTTGTATGAGGTACAATGTGGGTTAATACCAAAAGCATGCAAAAAGCAAATAATAACCAGATAACCATCACAAGCCAGAAATTCCTGGTTCTGAATGTCTGTAATACTGAAAGACCAAACGGCTGGATACTATCTTCTTTATCTTTTATAGCCCTTGAATCTGATCTTATCCCATCAGGTAGAGCTCCAATCTCCTGCGGGTCCCTTTTTAATAGCCGGGATAGGGGAATTATGATTACCCAGGCAACTAGTCCCATTACGATATATGCCATACGCCAATCGAAGTTATAAATAAGGTAGGCGGCAAACGGAGCCATAGCCACTAATCCCATCCCTCCTCCCGAACCAGCAATACCCACCGCTAATCCCCGTTTTCTATCAAACCACCTGGAAACCGTTGACATTGTCACCACATATGTGGCACCACTTCCCATAGCCAGTAACAGGCTGTAAGTTATGAATAACTGCCATGTGGCGTTGACCTGGCTGGTTAGTAACAAGCTCAAACCAGTAAACAAACCCATAAAGAAGAGGACAATCCTCGGTCCGTATCTATCTAAAGCCAAACCACCTAAAACACTAAATACACATAAAAGCAGCATCGAAATAGAGAAAACTGCTGAGGTTGTGGCTCGGCTCAAGTCAAACTCACCCGCTATGGATTTAAAGAAGACGCCGAAAGAAGTGCTGGTCCCCAAAAGAATAGCCTGAATAGCAAAAAAAACTATTACCACCACCCAACCGTAAAATAGCCTATCCTTAATCCTCACAAGTAATGTCAACTATATATCCTCTTTGCTAGTTAGCTAGTGGCATAACCTGAGATAAAGTTTTTATACAACGGCTTCTTAAATCTTACCGTATAATTCCACAAATTACCTAGATTATCGTCCAGAACAAATCCTTCCCCCTGGCATAGTTTGGTGGTAGTCGAGCGCAGAGGATAATCCGGGTCGGGCAAGAGTTCAGTTATAGCCAGGATTCCACCCGGTTTCAACACCCTTCTTACTTCCCGCAGGGCTCTACCTCTATCAGGTATTTCTGGAAGCACGGTTACCATATATACGAGGTCTATAGAATTTTCTTCAAAGGGTAAGTCATAAGCGTTAGCCTGTTTCAGTTCAATATTTTTAATATCCTGATTTTCGGCTTTAGCCAGTTTATGTTCTAGCTGCTGTAGCATCGCCGGTTGGATATCAACGGCATACACTTTGCCCCGCTCCCCCACTGCCCTAGCTACGAAGGGGGTGAAGGCACCACTGCCACAGCCGAGGTCGATTACTGTCATACCCTGTTTAATACGGCTACGCTCAATTATCTTATCTGGTGGTTGCAACCGGCGCCTCACATCACTATCTAAGAACCGTCCAATAAATGCTGGAGCCGGAAATTGATAAAGCTTTCTGAATACACGAACCAAAGCAAGCCACAAGAGGATAGCGCCTAAGACTATCAGTATGATTTTTAATGCTGTCATTTCGGCACCCGAACCAACCAATTATAGGCGATACTACTTATGATGGGCAATGGTCATCTTTGAGATTGCTTATCAACCTCACCCCCTTAATCCCCCTCTCCTCGCACAAGGCGAGTCGCCTCAGGAGACTTCAAAGGAGAGGGGGAGGGATTGTTTTTGAAGGGGTCGACAGAGTCGCCTCTGGTGAGCTTCGCCCCTTCAACCTTCCCTTGATAAATGGCTTCTTTTCTAGTTGATTGAAGGTGTATAATGGAGTTAAGTAGTCACTGCTAGAAAGCCCTAGGGGGATTTGGAGATAACAATGGAAATTGTGATAATTGTTCTTCTAGCGATTCTGGTTGGTTTCTTTCTTTGGGATAGGCTTCGGGGGCGGCAGAGGTGGAAAGAGCAGGGTGAGACCCTATCCAAGATAGTGGGAGAAAAGGTAGAAGGTAGCGTGGGAGTTTTTGGCGACCTACGAGAGCGGTTAGGCGAATTGACCAAGAGGACAAAGGACATTGAGGAGGTGGGCAAGAGCATTTCCAGCTTACAAGAGGCGCTGCGCGCACCTAAGTTTAGAGGTGAATTTGGCGAGGTTGGACTGGAGACTCTGCTGATGAATCACTTCTCCGGCTCTTATTCCCTGCAATACAGATTTCAAAATGGTAAAACTGTGGACGCAGTGGTACGAGTTGGTGAGAATCTAGTCCCTATTGATGCCAAGTTCCCGTTTCCCCTGCAGGACTTCGAGCGAATGGTTACAACACAGTCTCAAGAGGAGCAAATTCGTTTACGAAGACAATTCACCCGTACCATCAAGAAGCATATTGAGGATGTGAGCCAATATATCCAGCCTGATGAAGGCACATTTGACTTTGCCCTACTATATATTCCTGCCGAGAATCTCTATTACGAGACGGTTGTCCGAGGTTCCCAACCCAGCGAAGAAAGTGACATATACTCGTATTGTCGTGAGAAGAGGGTATTTTTGGTGTCACCAAATACCTTTTATGCTTACTTGCAAGCTATTGTCCTTGGGCTGAAGGGATTACAAGTTGAAAAATTCGCTCGGGAAATACTCGGGCACTTGGAACGTCTCAAGGGTGAACTTCAGGGTTTTCAGGAGGATTATGAGCTAATAGGCAGGCACATCTATAACGCTGCCAAAAAACATACTGAGGCTGAAACTAAATTAACCAGACTCAGCGGCAGGTTAGAACTCCTTAGTGGTGAAACTCGTGTTGAAGAATTACCACAAGGGGACACTCAGACAGGCAATGAGGATAAGTAACCATGAACAGAACCAGGGGGTTTGTTAATCTAAATAGGTTTAAGTCAGGCAGTGCGATAAAACGACTGCTGAAGATTGCTGATGATAAGCAAAGGATAAGGGCAGAGGGCAGAAGGCGAAGGAGTAAGAAATGAACCAACGCCTTCGCACTCTCTATATCTTATTGGGAATTGGTATCCTTATGCTCGGTGTCGGTTTGGTCCTCCTCTTGGTGCAATCAGGCTGAGGGTGAAGCAAAATAGGAGGCGAGAGGAAGTGAACGGAAAATTAACTTGGGCAATATTTTGGGCATTAGTAGGAGTTTTTGTTGTAATAGTGAGTGTACTTTTCATTCCAGCACTTAGAGAATTACTCGCGGGTTTTCTTTTTATCATCATCTCCGGGTCTATTTTCTTTCTGCTAGGTGTGGCTTTGATATTTTTAACTGTGAAGGAAAAGGTGAGAGGAACGCTTAAGAAGTTTTTTTAATATTAACAGGAGCTTCCGCTGCAGGATTTTTTGTCAGTGTCTTTTTGCACAATGCCTTTTACGGTTTAGGCATAATGACCAGCCACATTACTGTATTAAGCCGTGCGATGGAGGTCTTTCATGCGGCATTCTTCATCATGGCAATCTTTGTATGCCCCATAGGGTTTTTGGTGGGGGCGGTGGGTAGTATAGTTCTCGCCATCAAGAAGTCTAGAATGGCGAAATAACCCACAGCCAAAAGTTAGCACATAAAGCCTTGGATGTTTTCTAACTCACTCAACCTCTATTTTGGTTCTCTCCTTGGCTTTTGTCTTTTCGGCTTCCTCAGCCCGCTCTATTGCCTTATCAAGCAAGCTGCGAAGGGCTAGCAGCATTTCTTTGTGGGCTGTTCTGAAGTGACCCCTAGATGCTTCAGGCACAATGGTGAGTATTGGCTCTTTGAAGCGCAACACTAACTCCTCTCCCGGGTGATACTCAATTTCAAAAACTTTTTCAGCCATGCTTTTTACCTCCTTCCCGCTGGTCAAACTGGATTCTTAGCTTACCCCCTTCAAATCTTGCTTTGGTAGCAGCTAAACCAACCAAGGTATGGGGGAGGATGATATTCCGTTTGAAGTTTCCTACCCGAATGATGAGTTCATCGCCGCTCTGCATCAGAGAGATGTCTCCCTTTTCAATGAGAGGGAGAGACAAGGTAAGAATATAGTGCGTATCCTCTTTCTGTAAATCTTGAACCTGCCCCTGAAAGAAAAGCTTAGTGGGGTCGTCTTCCTGGTAGAGGGCATCGGCTATAACTTCAAGCATAGGAATGCCCACCACCTCCCGGTCAAGAAGGGGTATGGTGGAGATGGGAAGGGGAGCAAAGCACTCCTCAATCACCCCATAATACTTGCTCTGGCTCTCTTTCCAGAAGCTAAAATACTGGTCAGCTACCTTATCAGGAATGACGCGATTACAGATAATGAGGTCGGTGAGATAACCATAGAGGTTAAGATAGGTAAAGGTGCGCTGGGCTTCCTTGATTACCATCTTCTCGGGGTTGACCACCAGGCGCACCGAGGTCACATCTTGATTGCCAAGGAGAGTCTTTATTTCATTAAGCTCGTAAAACAGGCTCTCCATTGAGGCAAAGACCTCATCATCAGGCATAGGTATGTCGGTTAGTGCCTTAAGCAGGGGACGTGCCAGACTTGCTGCCTTACGCTCGATAGGAAACATCTTTTCCATCCACCAGCGCATCATTTCAGGGAAGCTAAGAAAGCGTAGTGCCTGCCCAGTGGGGGCACAATCCACGATAATGACTTCATATTTCCCGCTCCGATGGTAGTCAACAATATATAACAGGTTTGCCAACTCTTCCATCCCAGGAAGAATAGCCATCTCATCAGCCACTACCTTCTCCATCCCTCGCCAGGCTAAGAGAGCTGACATCCACTTCTGGATAGTGCCCCAGCGAGTTTCTAAGGTGTGTGATATTTCCGGTTCCTGCCCCCAGAGGTTAGGAATGATAGGCTGGGGTTCACTCCCGAGGACAAGGTCAAAAGAATCAGCCAGGCTGTGAGCACTATCGGTGCTGAGGATAATGGTTTTGTAACCCAGCTCTGCCGAGCGCAAGGCAGAGGCGGCAGCAACTGTGGTTTTCCCCACCCCTCCCTTCCCCGTATATAGAATAACTCTCACCCTGATGCCTCCATATCTCCATATTGTAGTCCGTTAGAGTTTCCCTGGCAAGCGCATAGCCTTGAGATTAACCTGTTGTTGTCCAGTGAAAATGTCACCCTAATTGTTCAGTGAATTTGTCACCCCCTATCGATATGGATCTTAAAAGGTCTACGCCAAGGATGATTTGGGCCAGGATTAGTGTGCTGACGGCTCTTAGACTGCAGGTTGTTCCTGGCAGCATTGACAGGCACAGCAGGCTTTTTGGAATTAGTCACACTGGTTATA
>Ga0209979_1005263_pt1 | contig 10260 bp, 9 predicted proteins | sample AnhtaG_FD_183114 | JGI IMG/M metagenome (GOLD analysis project Ga0209979, IMG submission 183114) | Deep subsurface microbial communities from Anholt, Denmark to uncover new lineages of life (NeLLi) - Anholt_01485 metaG (SPAdes) (version 2) | ecosystem: Environmental > Aquatic > Marine > Oceanic >...
TGCCCATGGTCAGGGAGAGCGAGGCGCCAGCGCGGGGAGTGCGGGCGACCATCCTGGCCGTTGGCGGTAGCTACCTGGAGCTGGTGCAGCCGACGACGGCCGACTCGCCGTTCGCAGAGCACATCGGGCAGCAGGGCGAAGGCCTGCACCACGTAGCGCTGCGCACGGACGACGTGAATACCGTGGCGACCGCCCTGCGGGACAGCGGCGTGCCGCTTCAGGACACGGAGCCGCGGGAAGGGTTCACCGGCCGCCTGTGCCGCCTGGCCCCGGAGGCGATGGACGGCGCCCTGCTGGAGGTGGTGCAGCCGATGACGGAGCTCTCAGGCCGGGCCTCCGAGGACGGGCCCGTCCGTCGCATCGACCACGTGGTGCTGCGGCTGCCGGATGTGGAGACCGCCTGTCGGCGCCTGCGCGACTACTTCGGCCTGGAGACGAAGCGCACGTTCGAGCGGGGCGGGACGCGGTTCAGCTTCCTGCGCCCCGGCGACGTGATCCTGGAGCTCATCGGCCCCAATGTACCGCCCTCCGAGCCCCGGCCCGGGTTCATCGCCGGCCTGGCGTTCGAGGTCGTAGGCATCGATGCCCTAACGGCGGACCTCAAGGCGCGGGGGCTACCGGTGGGGGAGCCCCATCCCGCCCTCCAGGGCGGGCGCATCGTCAGCCTGCCTGCCGGTAGGCACGGCGTGCACGACAGCGGCACTTGCGGCGTGCCGGTGGCGTTCATCGACTTCTCCGAGTCGCCCCGGTAGCGTGCCTGCGCTGGCGGCATGGGCACCGCCACCATCATCGTGCGGCTGGACTAGCGCTGAGACGTAGCCGCAGACCTTCAGGTCTGCCCACAGGGCAGGGCTAAAGCCCTACAGCTACGGTCCTTAGCGCCCCTGGCGCTCCATCTCCGCCAGCTTGTCCAGGCGGCGGCGGTAACGCTCCTCATCCAGCAGGCGGGCGTCCACGAACGCCTTCACCAGCTCCAGCGCCAGCTCGGAGCCGATGACGCGGGAGCCCAGGCAGAGGACGTTCATATCGTCGTGCTCCACCCCCTGATGGGCGGAGTAGGTGTCGTGGCAGATCGCCGCCCGCACCCCGCGTATCTTGTTGGCGGCGATGCTGGCGCCGACGCCGCTGCCGCAGACCAGCACGCCCCGCTCGGCGCGACCGTCCGTGAGCGCCTCCCCGATGGCGCGCGCGTAGTCCGGGTAGTCCACGGAGTCGGCGCTGTTGGTGCCCACGTCCAGCACTTGGTGGCCGGCCCGGCGGAGGGCGGCGGCGATCTCGTCCTTCATCTGGTAGCCGCGGTGGTCGGCGCCGACGACTATGCGCATCTCATCTGCTGTGTGTAGTCCTCGAGTAGAGACCCTTCGCTTCGCCTGCCTGCCGGCAGGCAGGCTCAGGGTGACAGTATAGCTCCATTGTCATTCTGAGCGAAGCGAAGAATCTCGTTTTCTCCGCATTACAACCAGCCGTGCTGCCGGTACCAGGCTGCGGTGAGGGCGGCGCCCTCGTTGAGGCCCACCTGGGGCTGCCAGCCCAGGTCGCGGCTGATCTCGTCGTGGGAGCAGACCCAGTAGCGCTGCCGCATCTCGACCACCTTGTCGCGGGTGAAGATAACGGCCCGGCGGCGCAGGCGGCCGTAGAGCTCTGTGACGAGGGCAGCGGTGGCGAAGGCCCAAGCCGGCGAGGGCAGGCGCAGCGCCTTCCTGCCCACGGCCCGCTCGACGGCCGCCAGGAGCTCGCGCCAGGTGTAGACGGCGCCGTCGTCCAGGGCGTAGGTGGCGGAAGGCGCGTCGGCGGCGGTAGCCGACAGGGCCGCCGCGCGGGCGGCGTCCTCCACGTAGACGCAGGAGACGGCGTTGGTGCCGTCGCCCAGCAGGGGGGCCAGACGCCAGCGGGCCAGGTGGAAGAAGGGCAGGAGCTGGCGGTCGCGGGGGCCGTAGATGACGGGAGGTCGGATGATGGTGGTGGGGCGGCCGTCGCCGGCCCAGGAGCGAACCATCTCTTCAGCCCTGAGCTTGCTGCGGCCGTAGGCGGTGACCGGAGCGGGCGGGGCCTCGAGTGGGCGCGGCCGCCCGTCCTGGCTGGGGCCGTGGGCGCCGAGGCTGGATATAAGGACGAAGCGGCGGAGCGGATGAGCCGGGCCCAGGGCGGCCAAGAGATTCGCTGTGCCCCCGGCGTTGACCGCCTCGAACTCGGCGGCGGAGCGTGCCTTGGTCAGTCCCGCGGCGTGGACGACTGCGTCCACGTCCTCCACGGCGGCCGGGAGGGTGTCCGGCTGGGTGACGTCGCCCAGCGCCTCTTCGGCCTCGATATGCCGCAGGAAGGAGCGGTCGCTGGTGCGGCGCACCAGGACGCGCACGTCGTGGCCCTGGCGGGCGAGCTGCTCGGCGATGTGGGAGCCAAGGAAGCCTGTGGCGCCGGTGACCAGTACCCTCATGGCGAAAGCGGCTTCTCGTAGATGCGATAGGTCTTGTACACGTGGCAGCCTACGTTGCGAACTATCGCGTTCACGGCGTTGTTGTCCTCCAGCGTCCAGGAGAACTCGGCCCATTGGTAGCCACCGTCGCGGGCGCGACGGTAGACCTCGTCACAGAGCAGGTAGGCCATGGCTAGGTAGCGGCGGGTGCGGTATTCCTTCTTGACGCCGAGGATCATGAGACGGCCGGTCTTGATGCGGCTGACTTTCAGGCGCCACAGCAGCCGGGCCCAGCCCAAGGGGAAGAGGTGACCGTTGAGATCGTGGATAGCCTCGTTCAGGTTGGGCACCGCCAGGACGACGCCCGCTACGTTCCCCTTTACCTCCACGATGATGGCCAGATTCGGGTCGGCTATCACGCGCAGGTCTTTACCCATGCGGCGGGCCTCGGCTGGCGTGACGGGAACGAACCCCCAGTTGTCGCTCCAGGTGGAGTTGAAGACGTCGAGGATGGTGCTGATCTCCTCATCGAAGCGGCTCATATCGCCCGTGCGGATGGTGATGTCCGGCCGCTGCCGGAGCTCATCCACGGCCCGGCGCGCCTTCGGTGGTACGGTCTCCGTGTCATAGCGCCAGGCGAAGAGGTCCTTGGCCTTCTCGAAGCCTGCGCCTTTAATGAGACGGCCGTAGTAGGGCCGAGAGTAGGCCATCATGATCATCGGCGGCGTGTCGAACCCTTCCACGAGGAGGCCCACCTCCTGGTTGATGGAGAAGCTGAGAGGGCCGCGGGCCGTGTCCATGCCGCGCTCCTTGAGCCAGCCTTCGGCTGCCCCGAAGAGGGCGCGGGCCGTCTCCGGGTCGTCCTCCGACTCGAAGAAGCCGAAGAAACCGGTGCGCTCCTCATGGAAGCGATTGTGCTCGTTGTCAACCTGGGCGGAGATGCGTCCGACTACCTGGCCGTTGCGCCGGGCGACGAAGAGCTGGTGATCGGCGTGCTGGAGGAAGGGGTTGGTCTTGGGGTTAAAACGATGGCGCTCCGTATAGAAAAGCGGCGGCACCCAGTTGGGGTCGTCCCGGTAGAGGCCGAAAGGGAGCTTGATGAAAGCGTCGAGGTCACGCCGGCCGGAGACCGACGCCACGGTCACCGACATCGTCGGGCTCCTCAGGGCAGAAGGCCGTGCTTGCGGCCCAGGGCCTGGAACTTCTCCAGGGCAGACTCTATGTGCTCGTCCTTGTGAGTCGCCATACAACTGGTGCGAAGGAGGGCCTTGCCCATGCCGACGGCGGGGAACATGATGGGGTTGGTGTAGACGCCGCGCTCCAGCAGGTCGCGCCAGAAGGTGACGGTGGCCACCTCGTCGCCGATGGTGACGGGGACGATCGGCGTCTGGGAGTCGCCGGTGTCGAACCCCATGTCGCGCAGCCCGTCGCGCAGCATCGCCCCCTTGCGCTGCACCGTTTCCACCCGTTCGGGCTCCTCTATGAGCACCTCCAGGGCGGCCAGGGCGGCGGCGGCCGAGGCCGGGGGCAGGCTGGCGGAGAAGATCATAGAGCGGCCGAAGTGCTTGATCCACTCCAGCACCGAGCGGCTGCCCGCCACGAAGCCGCCGACGGAGGCAAAGGACTTGGAGAAGGTGCCCACCGTCAGGTCCACGGCCCCTTCGATGCCGAAGTGGCTGGCCGTGCCGTGGCCGCCCACGCCGATGACCCCGATGGCGTGGGCATCGTCCACCAGAAGGCGCACCTGATGGCGCTGGCAGACCTCCACGATGCCGGGCAGGTCGGCGATGTCACCACCCATGCTGAACACGCCGTCGATGACCACCAGAGAGGTCTTGCCCTTGCCCACGCGACGGAGGATAGTGTCCAGGTGCCGGGCGTCGTTGTGGCGGAAGCGCAGCATCTCCCCCTCCGCTAGGCGGCAGCCGTCGTAGATGCTGGCGTGGTCGGCCTTGTCCACCACGGCCACGGAGCGGCGGTTTACCAGGGAGGAGATGACGCCCAGGTTGGTCTGATAGCCGGTGGTGAACACCAGGGCGGCCTCCGTGCCCAGGAACTCGGCGATCTTGTTCTCCAGCCGCTCGTGCAGGTGGGTGGTGCCGTTGAGGAAGCGGGAGCCGGTCAGGGAGGTGCCGTGCTCGCTGATGGCGTCGTGGGCGGCCTGGAGGACGTGGGGGTGGCGGGTGAGGCCCAGGTAGTTGTTGGAGCCCAACATGACGACGCGACGGCCGTAGATCTCGGCCTCGGGGCCGTCATTGCGGTCCAGGGGCTGGAAAAAGGGGTACAGCCCGACGGCGCGGGCCTGTTCGCTGAGCTTGAACCCCTCCGCCTTGGCGAAGATGTCGCGCGCATCACGGCCGTCATAGTCATGCAGCATCGCCTCGATGCTGAGGCCGGCGAAGGCGGCGGCAGCGGTCTGGGGGTCTGTTTCCGATTCAGCCTGCTTGGCCATGAGTCGTCTCTAGTTTGGGAAGCGGGGAGCTAACTGTCAACCCGCCAATACGATTTGTCGGACGACCTCGGGATGGATGTCGTCCTTGGGGGCACTGTGGCGACTGCGCTGCGAAGGTCATGGCTTGCTCATGATCACTGGTAGATGATCACGTCCGGATTCAGCTCTAGCACTTCTTGCTCGCTCATCAGGTCGGTATCCTGGCGGAAGAACAGCTTGATACCGGAGTGCTCGGCGGGGGCGGCGTACCAGCCGTACTTGACCCGCTTGATCTCCGAGGGCCCGAATCCGTCCATGTCGATAACGAGCTTCACCCGCGGGAGGTCGTCGATCAGTTCCGGGTTGGTGAGCATGCCCTTCGTGAACTGGTGAACGATGAGGACCTTGTCCGGCAGGTCGCCTTCCTCCAGGAAGTCCTGGAGGAGGGCCTGGGCGGCGTTGACGTCGGCGGCGTCCAGGGAGCCGATGCTCTGGCCCGGCACCTCGTCCTGCGGCATGGCGAACTCGGGATCGAGGGCGGCGTGGACGTGCGGCTGCTCCAGGTAGGGGAGGATCTTGGTGAGCTCGCTCTGCACGTCGCTGCGACCGATCTGAAGGTCCAGGAAGATGAGCAGGCCGTTCTCGCAGGCAAGCTGGACGTACTCCCGCAGCGTCTCATCGTCCACGTACAGGAGGTACAGCCCTTCGCGGCCGGGATCGCTCTGGGCGGTGGCGTACACCAGGTGGAGGGCCGGCTGGACGCCACGGGGCCCGTTGAGGGAGTCGTAGAGCTGGGCGTGGGCCTTGAGCTTCTCCACCAGCGCTTCCGGTGGCAGCTCGCCCAGGATGCCCATGTCGGCGGTGTAGGGGTTGCCGTAGTAGGAGAGGAGCTGGGCCTCGGTCAGGGGGTCGGGGCTGGGGGTGAACTGGCAGCCCTCCGCCTGCGGCGGGGTCGGGTTCGGCGTGCCGTCCGCCGGTTCCCCGGCGAGGGCCATGGGCGTAGCCGGAGCCGGCGGGTCATCGCCCCTTTCGGCCAGAGGGACGCTATCGGGCGGATGCCACACAGCCGGCGGTGCGGAGGGCGAATCCGAGTCGAAGGGCGAGAGGACGATGAGCACCACAGCGACGACAGCGCCGGCGAGGGCGGCTCCTAGGGCGATCGGTTTTCGGCCAGACATCGGACAGACGCTGACCCTCGATTATAGATGGCCCGCAGCGCGCGCGAAAGCGACGTGATGTGTCAGGACATGTGAGACAGAGAGGGGGTGAATGCGCCAGAGGCGCATCCGCCTCCGGCGGAGGGCGCCCTGGTGAGCGGCGAGCACACCGTCCGCCAGAGACATCGGATACCGCGACCGCCCAGCGAGTTGTGAGAATTCCTCGCGTAGAGCCGAAACCCCAGTAACTGTCAAATCGTTCCGGGCGTTGTAGTTCATGGAGAGCAGAACAATCTAGTCGCCAAATTCCCGGCGGGGAAGCGGGCAAGGGCAGCAAAGCGGTGAATCCCGCTCTGGCGGGTAGGGCAGGCCTTTCAGCCCGAACCGGTAGCTAAGCTCGCAGGCGTTGGAAAGGCCTCACATTCGAGTGCGATGGGGTCTTTTTTGATTCCTGTGGCTCTTGTGTGGCGAGGTGCGCAATGCTACCGGTGAAGCTAGGCGTCGGGCGCCTGAAGGATTACGAAGGGCTGGTGGAGCCTTCCCTGCGAACCCGCGTGACGTCCGCGGCGGAGCGACTGCAGGGTCTGCGCGTCGTCCACATCAACGCGACCCCCTTCGGGGGCGGCGTCGCCGAGATTCTTAGGTCGCTGGTGCCTATGATGAACGACCTGGGGCTTGATGCGAGCTGGTGCGTCCTCGATCACGACGAGGCGTTCTTCGACGTCACAAAGAAGCTGCACAATGGCCTCCAGGGCAAGCCTACTTCCCTCTCCGCCGATGAGGTCGCCCGTTACTGGCGGCACAACGAGGAGACGGCCAGGCAGATCCAAGAACTCGGCGGCCGTCCGGACATCCTGATCCTTCACGATGCGCAAGTGCTGCCGGTAGCCAGGTTCCTTCCTGCTGAGCGTCGGATGATCTGGCACTGCCATGTTGATCTCACCACTCCCGACGAGACCGTCCGCGACCTGGTGGAGCCGCTGACCCACCTGTACTCGCGTTGCATCGTGAGCATGCCCGATTACGCCTCCCCGGGCATGCCCCCTGGGCGAGTCTCCGTTTTCCCACCAGCGATCGACGTATTCACGGCGAAGAACCAGTGGCTGTCCCTGGAACTGACGCGAAGTCTCGTCGCCGACTTTGGGATCGACCTCGGTCGCCCACTCGTTACGCAGGTATCACGGTTCGACCCCTGGAAGGACCCCTGGGGCGTCATCGACGCCTACCGGTTGGTCAAACGCGAGGTTCCAGTCCTCCAACTGGCCCTTGCCGGGGCGCTCATGGCCCAGGACGACCCTGAGGGCATCGCTGTTTTGGAGGACGTGCGCCGCTACGCCGGAGACGACCCCGACATCCATGTCCTCGCTGACAAAGAACTGACAACCGATCGATTTGAGAATGCCGTTCGGGTAAATGCCCTTCAGAGGCTGTCCAGCGTGGTCCTCCAGAAGTCGGTTCGCGAGGGGTTTGGCCTTACCGTGACGGAAGCGATGTGGAAGGGCAGGCCGGTCATCGGCGGCGACTGCGGCGGCATCCGCGCCCAGATCTGGGACGGCGACAACGGATACCTGGTGAGCGATGTCGGCGCCTGCGCTGAGCGCCTCCTCTACCTGCTCATGAACCCCCCTGAGGCCCAGCGCCTGGGCGCTCGCGCCAGGGATACCGTGCGCCAGCGGTTCCTGATGCCGCAACTATTGGCGGACTACCTGTCGCTGTTCGAGGAGATGCTCGGCCTTCCTAGCCGCGGTGAGGAGGTGGTGGAGAGGACCGCCGCCTAGGTTAGGGCCGTTCGGCCGTGCCCGCCGAGGCCACTGGGCCATGCTCGGCGCCCTGGTGAGCGGCGAGCATGGCTGGGGGATGTCCTTGGGCAGCTTCACCATGAAACCCCTTGCTTATGTTGGCAGAGAGGCTATAGTATGAGGTTAGCCCGCATGAAGATCCTGCAGATTGCACCGCTGTGGGAGAGGGTCCCTCCACCAGGCTACGGCGGCACCGAGGCCGTGGTAAGCGTGCTGGCAGACGCCCTAGTGCAGGCCGGCTACGACGTAGTCCTCCGGGCCTCCGGAGATTCCGTAACCCTGGCTGAACTGCGCTCCGTCTACCCCTGCAGTTTGCGCACGGCGAGGGAGGTCACTAACGGCGCACCCTACGATTGCGTGCACGCGGCCCAGGCCATCGCCGACGGGAGGGAGTTCGATATCATCCACAACCACGCCGGGGAGCCGGTGATGGCTTTGGCGGATCTGGGCGATGTGCCCATGCTGAGCACAATGCACTGCCTGATCACGCCCGACACGAAATTCGTCTGGCAGCACTACAGCGGCTACTACAACACCATCAGTCGCGCCCAGACAAGCACGGTGCCGCCCCTCAAGAAGCCGCGCTACGCGGGAGTAGTGTACAACGCCATAGATGTCGCCTCCTTTCCCTTTAGCGAAAAGAAAGAAGACCATCTCCTCTGTCTGAGCAGGATAGCGCCTGAAAAGGGAATCCACCTGGCGATTGAGGTAGCGCGCAAGGTGGGCCGGAAGCTCCTCATTGCCGGCAAGGTGGATCGCGTCGACCGCGAGTACTATGAGAGTGTGGTCAAGCCGTTGGTGAACGGTCGGGATGTGGTGTTCCTCGGCGAGGCCGATCATCGCCTCAAGAGGGAGCTTTACCTCAAGGCGGCCTGCCTGCTGACGCCCATCTGCTGGGAGGAGCCGTTCGGGCTGGTGATGGTGGAAGCGATGGCCTGCGGCACGCCGGTGATCGCCTTCTCCCGCGGGGCAGCGCCGGAGATCATCATAGACGGAGAGACCGGCTTCCTGGTGGGGGACGTGGACTCCATGGTGGAGGCGATCGGGAAGATCGATGTCATCAAGCCGGGCCGCTGCCGCCAGCACGTGGAGGCCAACTTCGATGTCCCGGTCATGGTCGAAGGCTACCTGCGCATATACCGCCAGATCGTGGGGGCTCACGTTGCCTCTGTGGAGACGCCAGCGGTGGCCCCCGTGCCGACGCTCTACGCCAGGGACGGGGATGCCGCGGGGAGCGCGGTCGCATAGCAGGAGGCGATGCTGATGAGGAAACTGCGTCTTGCTGACCTAGCGTCCAGCCCGCTTGCGCGGGAGGCAGAGCTTCTCCGCAGGCTGCAGACGGCAACAGCCTCCGGCACGGAAAGGCTGCGCCTCACCATCGCCGGTCGTGACCTCTTCCTGGACGGGTTCGTGGACAGCCTGGACCAGAAGTTCCAGGTGGAGAAGACGTGCAGAGAGCTCGCGCCCGAGAACTGCCTCGTGAATCGCCTGCGGGTTGCTACTGCTGAGGAGAGACAGGTATCCTAGCGGCGTGACATACCGGCTCAAGAGACAGCTGTTGCCTCAATAGGGCGCCCCGTGGCCACGACTCGACAACCGTCTCAGCGTACCCACGCCGTCACCTGGCGCATGCTCCCTGAAGGGGAGCCGCGGGTTATCCGGGACATCCGGGACGCCCTCATCATCCGCGAGGACGGCCTCTTTCTACTCACGGACACGGATGGCAGCATCCCCCTGAATAACGACAGCGGTTTTGGCCTCTACCACAACGACACCCGGTACCTCTCGGGCTGGGACCTCTCCCTCATCGGCGTAGAGCCCATCGTCCTTCTCTCCACCGCCGAGATGGGCTTCGGTCAGGAGCAGGTGATGACCAACCCGGAGCTGATCAATGAGCGAGGGGAGACGCTCCCCAGTGGTAGCCTGGAGATCCGACGGCAGCGGGTGCTCGATCAATCGCTTATCGAGAGCGTTCGGCTCACCAACTTCGCTCCCGTCCCTCTGGCGCTCACGCTCCAGTACCAGTTCGACGCGGACTTCGCGGACATCTTCGAGCTCCGGGGCCTCCGCCGCAGCCAGCGAGGTCGACTCTTGAGGCCCCGCCTCCATCCTGCCGCGGTCACTTTCGCGTACCGCGGCCTTGACGACGTGGCACGACAAGTCCGGGTGCAGTTCAGCCGCAAACCCAGTCTCCTGCGGCGTCACCAAGCCCTGTTCCACCTGAACATCGAACCCGGAGAGGGAGAGGCTGAGGAGATCGGTGTCGCGATAGCAGTGGACCGGCCAGCGGGCCCAGGGACGGGCTCAACCCGGCAGTCCACCCTGTCCGTAGGGGAGAGTCATCGCCACTGGAAGGAATCCGGCACCGTCGTCCTGACTAGCAACGAACTCTTCAACGCCGCCCTCGATCGCTCCATCACCGATTTGCGAGTGCTGTGGACGGAACGCGGACCGGATCTC
>Ga0209979_1005264_pt1 | contig 10254 bp, 14 predicted proteins | sample AnhtaG_FD_183114 | JGI IMG/M metagenome (GOLD analysis project Ga0209979, IMG submission 183114) | Deep subsurface microbial communities from Anholt, Denmark to uncover new lineages of life (NeLLi) - Anholt_01485 metaG (SPAdes) (version 2) | ecosystem: Environmental > Aquatic > Marine > Oceanic...
AGGGAAGGATATGAGCTTACCTCTGAAGGGAAGAAGGTTCTAAAACCCTATAAGACGGGGGGCGTTATTGGTGTTGGCAGACGAGCTGCTGCTGCCTATCCAACTCTACCGCCTCCAGGTTAAGGAAGGTCGAGAGAGATTATAAAGGTGTTAATCTAAGGAAAGTAAAAGTGGAAAAAGAGCGAAAATATATCTATTGCATTGCAGGGACCAGGGATAAAAAAAACTTTGGCCCTATAGGAATCGGTGCAAGAGACGATGAGGTATATACTCTTTATTATAAGGATATATCAGCCATTATTAGTGATTCACCCCTTACAAAATACCCTGTTTCCAGGGAAAATACCCTGGCTCATCAACGAGTTATGGAAGAGGTAATGAAATATCATACAATTCTTCCGGTAAAATTTGGAACCATCGCTGAGACCAGAAATGGGACAGGCCCAGAGGAAAACATCAGGGAAAGGGTTTTAAAGGGAAGATACGAGGAGCTGCAAGGTTTACTGGAGCAGATGAATAATAAAATGGAGCTGGGGGTAAAGGCTCTATGGACTAATATGAAGATGATATTTGGAGAGATTGTGGATGGAAATAGGGAGATTAAGAGATTAAGAAACTGGATAGCAGCAAGACCAGCCAGCCAGACTCGTGATGCTAAAATAAAATTAGGTGAAATGGTTCAATCTGCCCTGCAGAAAAAGAAAAGCAGGGAAGAGAAGGTAATTCTGGATGTTTTGAAGAGAATTTCGGTCGATTACCGTATTAACCGGGTCTTTGGCGATAGAATGATATTAAATAGCGCCTTCTTGGTAGAAACTGACCGGAAAGAAAAAGAATTTGATAATTTGATAAATGAATTAAGCGTAAAATCCGAGGGAACAATGAAGCTCAAGTATGTTGGGCCCACACCTCCCTGTAATTTCGTGGAGTTAGTAATAACCTGGGAATAAGAACTATGTATTGGGAGAATTGAAAGAATGGAAGAGAAGAAGGGAAAGCCCACAGAAATGAATTTCGGACTCCTCGACTTAGTTTTTCCTCTTATTATACCTTTGAAGGGACTCTTCTTTATCGCCGATAGACTCAAAGAAACAGCCGAAAGTGAGATAACCGATGAGTCCAGGGTCTATGAAGAGCTTTTAGAGCTTCAAATGAAGTTTGAAATAGAGGAAATCACAGATGAGGAATACGAAAGAAGGGAGACAGAATTAATGCAAAGATTAGAAGCTATTAGAAAATATAAGGAAAAAGAACAAAGCTGAAAAGACAGAAATTCTCAATAAGGAGGAAAAGAATGGAGGAAAAAATTGCATCGGCACAAACAAAAGGGCCATTTAGATGCCCACGATGTGGGGCCGCTACCTGGGGAGAGTTGGGAAACTGTCCTCAATGCGGTCAACCCCTCAACATAGAGTGCCCGGAATGTGGAGGAAGATGGCGTTATATCTATGATTATAAGTACTGTCCTTCCTGTGGAGCCAAAGTTAGAAGTAAAATCAAAGTCTGAGCACAGATTCTTAAAAACAATAGTGTTTTGGGGGAAGCAAAATCAAAAATAAGGAGGAGGAGTTAAGATGGCAATGACTGTATCGGAGCTGATTGAACGAGCCCGTGAGGAAATGAGTAAGATTACCAAACTAGAGCTTTCCACTACCTTGGGGGCTGCTAAGGATGAGAAGGGATGGCGTATATCCCTGGAGCTGGTTGAAAAACATTCCATTCCGGATCAGATGGACATATTAGCTATTTACGATGTCCGGCTGGATGATGATGGTAATTTACTTGAATTTAAGCGCGGAAGACTTCGCAAGCGTATAGATACCGGGGAAGTGGAGACTGAGTAAATATCATTGAGTACCAACTGTGTCCCTGCGCCCCTCTAAAAGTCCGGAAAGGAAAGGTAAATGACAAGGTGAGTCAATGCAACTACCGAGTTTCCTAAAAGATGAGGACCTACATTTGATAATTTTTGGGGGGAAAGGGGGCGGTGGAAAGACTACCTTGGCTGCTGCCACAGGACTACACTTAGCCGAACTTAATCCGAGCAGAAGGATAGTGGTTGTTTCCACCGACCCAGCTCATTCCCTTGGAGATAGTTTTGATTGCTCCATCGGTAACAAGTTTGTGGCTATAAACGGGTTGAACAATTTACAGGCCCTGGAGATAGATGCTCATAGATTACTTGAAGATTATCGGAAAAAAAACAATCCCCTAATTAAAAAGATAGCGTCTCGGGGAACATATTTTGATGACGAAGATATCGCCAGCTTCTTTGACCTCTCTCTTCCCGGCATAGATGAAGTAATGGCAGTGAGGGAAATTGCTCGTATCCTCAGAACTGGGCAATATGATTTAATCATCATTGATACGGCACCAACAGGACACACCCTTAGATTATTAGCTCTTCCAGAGCAGATGGAGAAGTGGATCGAGATTATGAATATGATGATGCAAAAACACCGTTTTCTCGCAAAAAACTATACAGGTAAATACGTAAAAGATAAATGTGACAGGTTCCTGGAAGAGGAGACAAGGGAGATAGGGCTGGTAAAGTTACTCCTTAAAAATCATAAGACAACCGAATTTATCCCGGTTACTATTCCCGAGCCAATGAGTATAGAGGAGACCCAAAGACTCCTTGATACTTTAAGAGATTACGGAATCTCAGTAAATAACATCATCATCAATCGGATAGTAAAGAATGAGGAGTGCCTGTTCTGTAGGAATAGGAAGGAAGGGCAAGCAGAATACCTTGGGGAAATCAAGAGGAGGTTTACCCGGCATAACTTTACCAGGATACCTTTATTTCCCTATGAGATTCGAGGATTGGCACGACTGAAAGAGTATGCTAAAGTTTTGATAGGAAAAGATTATCGAGCTCAGTTAACTCAAAAAATCGAGTCTTTACCAGAAATATCACTTTCGCCTACAGTGAAGCCATCCGCTCTTTTAAGAAAGAGTTTGCAATTTATCCTCGTCGGTGGCAAAGGAGGGGTGGGGAAAACTTCTATTGCTGCAGCCACAGCTCTTCGTTTAGCCAGAGATAATCCTGATAAAAAGATACTGGCCTTTTCCACCGACCCCGTCCACTCACTTGGAGATAGCTTTGACTGTCCTATCGGAGACAAAGTTACACTAATAAAGGATATAGACAATCTTTATGCCTTTGAATTGAATCCCCAAAGGATGCTTGAGGCTTTGAGAGATGAATACAGAGAAAACATAGAAGAAGTTTTTGATAAGTTCCTTGCCGGAGGAGTGGATGTAAAGTTTGACCGAGAAGTAATGAGTGAGCTTATTAGCTTTTCTCCTCCTGGATTAGATGAAATTGTGGTCTTAAAGAAAATGATAGATTTTGCCGAAGCAAAGGAGTTTGATCTGTATGTAATTGACAGTGCAGCAACAGGACACCTGATTCGTTTCCTGGAGCTTCCAGGTTTAGTCAGAGATTGGCTAAAGGCTGTATTCAGACTACTCTTGAAATATAGGGGAATAGTGAGCTTAACTGAGCTAGCCCAGAAAATGGTGGGTCTCTCTAAAAGTGTCAGAAAAGTGCAAGAAGCTTTAACCGATCCCAAAAGGTCTGAATTCTTGACTGTAACCATCCCTGAAGCTATGGGTGTGCTTGAGATGGAGCGACTTCTCTCCTCTCTAAAGAAACTTAAAATTTCCTGCCGGCATATTCTAGTTAATATGGTCGTGTCACCTACGAATTGTAGTTTTTGCTTAGTTAAAAGGAAAGATGAACAAAAATATATTCAGGAAGTGTGCCAGAAATTTCCTGAATATCACCTTGCTACTGTGCCTCTATTCTCCCATAAGATTAAAGGGATTGATGATTTATCAAAGCTTTCCGAAATCCTATACCAGAACTAGCTGAGAAAGAGAAAGTGCGCTCGTCCAAAGGTTAGGGAGGTCAGAAAAGAAAATATTGAAAATCTCCTTAAGAGAGATGCATTAACTAAAGATTGGAGATAAAAATGGCAAAGAGAGTAAGAAGGATACCTACCGGACGAAAAAGAAGAACTAGCTCAGAAGAACTTAAAGAAATTGGGGAGAAGATGGAGACAGTGAAGTGTGCTTTCTGCGACGGAACAGGAAAGGACCCGTTTGAACTTCTCTCCAAATTATCTCTTTGTCAGGTATGTTTAGGCAAAGGTGAGGTTGAGATTGAGGGGCCAACCGCTAGGTGCAAATTTTGTAAAGGAACGGGAATACAACCTTATAGCGAAAATAGACTTCACTGTATAGCCTGTGGTGGCAAAGGTGTTGTTACAGTTATTGAGCCCTCAAAGGAATGTCCTACTTGTCATGGCACTGGGATATATCCTCGCCGGCCTCAACCAATTCCCTGTCCTGTCTGTAAAGGTCAGGGAATTGTCTCTCCAGAGAGAGGATAAGAAATGGCTTTAAAATCGGATAGAGATTCTAACGGCAGCTTGATTGATGTAATTGACAGGATTCTGGATAAAGGGCTAGTAATTAATGCAGATATTGCTGTATCCGTGGCTGGAGTTGAACTACTGGGGATAAAGATAAGGGCAACTCTTGCCTCATTTGAGACTGCAGCAAAATATGGTCTGGAGTTCCCTTCAGGTACTAATATAGAGACCCCAGCCTGGCAAGAAGCTATGGTAGCTAAGGAGGACTGCCCTCAATGTGATAAGCGTGTTCCTTTAAAAGAGCTCATATCTACTGGCTGTCCCTGGTGTGGTTGGATATCAGCCAAAGCAAAAGCACTGAAGTCAGAGGCATAAGTAAGGATAAGATGATTACTTGCCGGGAGTCCATAAATTCTAGTCAATGAACTACGAACAATGAACTAATTGACCAACGACATACGATATACGCAATACGGAGATACGAGAATTGAGCGAGGCGATTTATGCCTATAGACATTAATGAAGACAATCTGAAACACGGGCTTTTAGGTCTGGTAATTGCCATAGTAGAAATAATCAGAGATACGCTTAAACACCAGGCTTTGAGGCGTATGGAAGGTGGAAGCTTGAATGATGAAGAGATTGAAAGGTTGGGAAGGGCTCTTGAGGAAATTGATATTGCCCTTGACCAACTAAAGGAAGAACAGGGAATTGCAGGGACAGTTAAGAATGTGAGGGATGGACTGGATAATCTGGTGGATGATGTTCTGGATCAGATGGTAAATCCTGAAAGATGGGCAAAGGAAGAGTCTAAGAAGGAGATAAGATAGGCCGGTGAAGGGAAGATACCTTTATTGCGTGGCAAAAAGTAATGATAGAATTAACTTGGGTAGAGTTGGAATCGAGGGCAACCAGGTCTATACCATCCCTTATAAAGGCCTTTGTGCAGTAGTCCACAATTGTTCAGCTCACCCCTATCAGTCAAAAGATAAGAAAGTGATAGAGAGTTGGGTTGTAGCCCATGAGGAGACTATAGAAACAGCCTGGAAGAGGCTGGGGACAGTTCTCCCCCTGGGATTTGATACGATAATTAAGGCTGATGAAGAAGACCCGGGGAAAGTAGTCAAGGCCTGGTTGAAGGAAGATTACCAGAGCCTAAAAGAGAAACTAAATAAAGTAAGAGGTAAAGTTGAATATGGTGTTCAGATATCCTGGGATAATAAAATCATCGCCAGAGACCTGGTAGAAAAGAATTCTGAACTTAAGAGATTGAATGAGGAAATTAAATCTAAACCCAAAGGTACGGCCTATATGTATAAGCAAAAGTTAGAAAAGTTAATGAGGGGAAAACTAGAAAAAGAGGCCGAGAGGTATTTTAAAGAGTTCTATAAAAGAATTAAGCCCTGCACTAATGAGGTTAAAGTGGAAAAGTTAAAGAAAGAAGATGAGCCAAGACAGATGCTTATGAACTTATCCTGCCTGGTTGGTGAGGATGATAAAATTCTGGGTGATGAATTGGAGAAAATTAATAACAGGGAATGTTTTTTTGTCCGCTTCACCGGTCCCTGGCCCCCATACTCATTCGTATGATAGAAAGAATATTTTCCTCTTCTTAAGGGGAGAGGATTAAGGTGAGGGGGCACGAGATACAAAAATGGAATAAGGCGATAAATGGAACCAGTTCGAGAATGGAAAAGTAGAGCCACTTTAGTTGACCTGCTGGATAGAGTTTTTGACAAAGGGGTAGTTATAAATGCCGATATCATCATATCTGTGGCTGGTGTTCCTTTAATTGGGGTTAGCCTAAGAGCAGCTCTGGCCGGGATGGAAACGATGCTAAAATACGGGATGCTCCAGGATATGGACGCCAAAACCCGGATGAAGGAAGCCCAATATCGCAAGAATAAAGAAGTTCCCTTACTGGAAGGAGAAGAGATTGCCCTTAAGATGTTTGGCTCCTATTACTATTCCGATGGGATTTATAGAGCCTGGAAGTCAGGATATTTCTATCTTACCAATTTCAGGCTTCTTCTTTATCAGCAAGACATTGCCGAGATAGTCTTCCAGATTCCTCTGAAAAAGATAACCGCTATAAAGATAAGAAGAGAGAAATCCTTTACCGGTAAAGATAAAGATATTATATATTTGGCTTTAGGAAAGAAAAAAGTAGCCCGGTTAAATGTTCTTCAGACTCAAGAGTTTATAAAGAAACTGCGAGATTTACAAGGGGAAGTTGGGGCAGTCCTTGATGGTGAGAAGATAAAGGAACTTTCTATACTATAAATGAAGGAAGGGAATTGGCAATGAAGGATCTTGGCCCTTTACCATTCTTGGATAAAGGTGAGGAAGTTATCTTATTTAGCCCTGGACTCCTCAAAAAGAATTTGCGGTCTGGCTGGAAGCCAGGCCGTTTCTATCTAACTAACCGGAGGTTGCTTTTCTTTCAACCGCCCGGGATTTCCTTTCAGGCTCCATTTGAGAATATTATCAAGCTGATTATCGAGAAAAGAGCACTAATTCTAAGAAGTAAGGATGTTATCCTAGTCACTTATGGAGAGGTTGAAGGAGAAAAGGTTCTACAAGCCTGGATTGCAGTAAATAATATAGAAGAGTGGAGAAGGAGAATTTATGAGCGGTCGCTATTGATAATCAATGAAGAAATGATAGACAAAATCGCTAAGGAGTTAGACCCTGATAGTCAGGAGATACTTATTTATATGTGGCAGAAGGAATATGCCCGGATTGAAGAATTGGCTGAGTTAATAGATGCTTATAACCATATGGATGTACTTCTTAGGATAAAAGAGCGCATTAATCCCACTGCCGAGAGGACAATAGGTAGTTCTATATTGTCTTTTGAGAAGTCAAAATTTGACCCGAAGACTGGAAAGAAGATTTTATTCAACTGGTGGATTCTTGGACAAAAAGAAAAGAAAGAGGAAGAAGAAATTTTATTAGATATATTCGATGATGAGGAGTATTTGAATATAATTATGGAACTTCCCGGGGTTGCGAGAATAGAGGATATTCTCTTTGAGTTAGAACCGGAGAGAATGACTGTTTCAACATCTTCTGTAAATAGGAAATATCGTAAAGAGATTGATTTACCGGCTCAAGTTAATACCAGAGATTTTAACAAGAGTTTCAATAATAATGTATTGGAAATAAAGCTAAAGAAAGCTAAGATAGCTCATAGCTGATAGCTCATAGTAAATTCAAAACATAGCTCAGCCTCTAGATATTAATAATTCCTTACTCTCTTTAACCATGAGCTATCTTGAGCTATCTTTGAACTGTTGTTTAGGTTTTGCTATGAACCATGAACTATTTAGGGGAGAAAAGAAATGGCAACGGCTCCTGCTAGTGAGCGAGATGCACTCAAGGTAATCCGTGAATTAGAAAAATCAGAAAAAGCTAAGGCCGAGGTAGTAGGAAGAGAATTAGGTTTCTCAGTTGAATACGCAACTATTCTTTGCCGCTCTTTGTGGAAAAGTGGCTACATAAGAGGTACAAGTATAACCGGATATGAAATTACGGAAAAGGGCGAGAAGTTCTTGTTGGAATTGGAGAAATCTTAAGTAGAAAATCAGGTTTTGCTATCAGCCATGAGCTATCAACTATATTGGACTATCTTTGAACTGTTGTTTAGGTTTTGCTATGAACCATGAACTAATTTAGGGAGGTAATAAAATGCGAGGAATTCCTCCTCGTACTATGTGCGATGTCTGGAATAAACGGGACAAAAGAGAGAAAATAAGGACAATCATAAAATACGTTCCCCAAAAAGAAAAGGTCTCAAAAAAAGTGGACGAGGAAATGATAAGAGAGGTAGCACGAGGGGTAACCGAAGGATTAGTGTCAACTTTGGGAGAAGAAATAGCCAGGAAAATTTTACCCTCCTACTCTCCGCAAACTTCTGGGATTAAACAAGATGACAGAGTGCAAATTAAGGAGACCTTTATAGATCCGACTGAGGAGACTAAGTTAGAACATAATTTTGAGAGATTGGGCAAGCTCGAGGAATCAGATACTGATGTTCATAAGACAATCCAGGCTCTTAAGAATCTTCGAGCTAATAAGAACATCTGAGGGGTGAAATAATGCAAGAAACACCAGGACATGCAACCAATGGTAAGGGATTAGATGTTGGAACTTCCTTCATCTGCTGTGCAGAAAAACAGGGAAATAAAATAGTTTTTCGCGCTCAAAGAGATGCGTTTTTTGACATTGAATACAGTGATTTTACCAAAGAAATGCTGAATAAATCCAAAGTTAATTATATCCAGAAAGATGAGAAATTGTACGTGGTAGGGGACGAGGCTATAAAGTTTGCTAACATTTTCAATAAGAATGCCAGAAGGCCGTTAAGCAAAGGAATTATCAGTCCTTCAGAGAAGGAAGCTCTACCTATGGTTGAATTGATAATAAAAAGTATTGTAGGAGAGCCAAAATACAAAGAAGAGACTGTTTATTATTCTATTCCCGGTCCACCAGTAGATGTAGATTTTAACATAGTCTATCATGAGAAGGTTGCTTATAGCTTTTTGGCAAAATCAGGATATACTCCTAAAAGTATCAATGAAGGGCTGGCGGTAGTCTTTTCTGAACTGGCTAAAGATGGATTTACTGGTATAGGGCTCTCTTTTGGTGGCGGAATGGTCAATATGTGTCTCAGTTATATGTCGGTTCCTATCTTTGCCTTCAGCGTTAGCAAAGCAGGAGACTGGATAGACCAGCAGGTAGCAATGGCTGTGGATGAGACGGCAAGTAGAATCTGTGCTATTAAGGAATCAAGTCTGGACCTAACTAAGTCCGTGGGTCTTAGCAAGATAGAAACAGCACTGTCTATATATTACGATAATTTAATCGAGTACATTTTAGAAAATATTAAAATAGAATTTGGGAGAGCAAAAAGGATGCCCCGAATTGATAAACCTATTGCTATCGTCTTGTCCGGGGGGAGCGCACTGCCAAAAGGGTTTCTTGATAGGTTCAGGAATATATTGACTAAAGTTAAGTTTCCTCTTGAAGTTGGGGAGATAAGGATGGCATCTGAACCCCAATATAGTGTGGCAAAAGGAGCTTTGATTGCCGCTATAGCTGAGGAGGAGAAAAGATAAGATGGCCATAGTAGGAATTGATTTGGGAACAACTAATTCTGTGGTAGCCTTTTTAGAAGATGGTCAAGCAAAAGTCTTACCTAATGCTGAGGGAGACCGATTGACCCCTTCGGTGGTGGCTTTTACTCTGGATGGAGGAAGATTGGTAGGAAAACCGGCCAGAAGGCAAGCAGTTGCTAATCCTGAAAGGACAGTAACTTCGATTAAAAGACGCATGGGGTCTGATTACAAGGTGAAGATTGGTCTCAATAAAGAGTATACTCCTCAGGAAATCTCTGCTTTGATCTTGCAAAAGCTTAAAAGCGATGCAGAAAATTATCTGGGTGAGAAGATAGAAAAGGTTGTTGTTACTGTACCTGCTTACTTTAACGATGCTCAGCGCCAGGCAACCAAGGATGCTGGTAGAATTGCTGGATTGGAGGTAATCAGGATTATTAATGAACCAACTGCTGCTGCCCTGGCTTATGGCTTAGATAAAGAGGATGCTCACACTATTTTGGTCTGGGATTTAGGGGGAGGGACCTTTGATGTCTCCATCTTAGACTTAGGTGAAGGGGTATTTGAAGTCAAGGCTGTTAATGGTAACACCTGGCTTGGTGGAGATGACTGGGATGAGCGAGTAGTGGATTATTTAGCCGATGAGTTTCAAAAAGAATACGCAATTAATCTAAGAAAAGATAGAATAGCCTTGCAAAGGCTAAGGGAAGCAGCAGAAAAGGCTAAGATTGAATTATCCAGTACATTGGCTACCA
>Ga0209979_1005265_pt1 | contig 10250 bp, 8 predicted proteins | sample AnhtaG_FD_183114 | JGI IMG/M metagenome (GOLD analysis project Ga0209979, IMG submission 183114) | Deep subsurface microbial communities from Anholt, Denmark to uncover new lineages of life (NeLLi) - Anholt_01485 metaG (SPAdes) (version 2) | ecosystem: Environmental > Aquatic > Marine > Oceanic >...
TCCCCGGAGGCGTAGTGCTCCTCCAGGCCGAAGTCGGTAATCTTCACCTGCCCCGATTCAGTAAAGAGGATGTTGCTGGGTCTGAGGTTCCCGTGCACAATCCTGTTTTTGTGGGCAAAAGAAAGGCCATCAGAGATCTCCCGTGCTATCCGGAGTGCGTCCTCCCAAGGAAAGGGTCGGATTAGGCGGTCTTTCAAGCTTCCCCCGCTTAGGTGCTCCATAACGATGATGAAGAGCTGCTCCTTCCCTGAGGAGCCGAGAATGTTGACGATGTTCTTATGTTTGAGGGTGGTCAGGAGTCTTGCCTCGGTAAGACCTGCACTCGTGTTGGTCCGCTTCTTAACAACCAAAAGGTTGTGGTCGACCTTGTCCTGGTAGAGGTAGACCGCACCATAGTGGTCCTCCTTGATGACGTCTAGCAGTGCAAACTTATCCTTGACTTTCGATAGCCCCTGTGTGGCCCGCTCCTTTTGGGCGCGCGGCAGATGTGCCCCCTGTAGGATTTTGAGAAGGCGGTTTTTGATCTCGTCAGTTGAAGCTAAGCGATCCCCCGGGTCGGTTTCCAGGCAACCGAGGATCACCTCTTCAAGAGGTTGGGGAATGGTGGGGTCGATCTCGGAGGGGGCCCGGAAGTGCCCGAGAGGTTTGACTCCGGTGAAAAGTTCGTACATGACGACGCCAAGCGAATAAAGGTCGCTTGCTGCGGTGACGCGGTTGGTAGCGGTATGCTGCTCAGGGGACATGTACTGAGGGGTCCCCATGATCACCTCTGACCGCGTCCGGTTGCCGTTACCTTCCCCTCGGTCCAAGAATTTGGCGATGCCGAAGTCGAGGACCAACGCGTTCCCGTTGGCGTCGACAAGTACATTGGAGGGCTTGATGTCCCGGTGGATGACTCCGTTCTTGTGTGCGTAAGAGAGCGCCTTGCACATCTGGATGATCAGCTCCAGCTTTCGGTTGGTGTCGAGGTTCCCTTCTCTGATCGCCTGGGCGAGATCGGTGCCCTCCACATATTCCATGACGAAGTAGGGCATTCCCTTCGGTGTAATCCCTCGATCGATCACGCGGATGATGTTTGGGTGATTGAGGCGGGCGATGATAACCGATTCGCGATTGAAGCGCTCCAAGACATCGTAGCGGTCCATCAGTTTCTTCGACAACACCTTGATGGCGACGGGGCGGTCCAGTGACACCTGACGTCCTTTGTACACGGTAGCCATGCCTCCCTCGCCGATCTTCTCAATCACGTCATATCCGCCTATTTTCTTCATGGCGCGTCTGTTTCCTCTCCAGCCCTTTTGTTGTTCTGCAAATAATCGACAGAGGTGTCAGCGGTCTAAAGTAGAGGAGGAGCACCCCTCCAGGGATGCACCACCCTGTTCTCGCCTCCCTGGCAGGCCTACCATTAATCCCTGCTTTGCAACTAGCGGCCAGTCTTGGGAGCTAGGATGCACGCAGGGTTCAGCTGGGCAGCTCGAACTAATCCTTTCCCAGTGAGGATGGGAAGACTGCAATCTTCTTGAAACCATCAGCGTTGGCGTTCGCCGTGTTGTTCACGGTGATGTCGATCTTTATCTGAAAAGTATCCAGATCGAAGAACGATTTCCTACTCCTTTCTAACAGGGCCTCACAAACCGAGCCTGGATGGTGGGAGTTCGGCATCTACCATCTTATATCGACTAATCCACTCGAAAACTTTAGCTCCTGGACGTAAAGGCGTCACTGTCTCTTAATCCTTTGAACATCTCACTCTTTCTCCCTCATTTGTTAGTAAAGATTGGGATAGCTGTTAGAGATCTATTGGATAGATGACAATTTTAGATTTTACCTCTTGATGCCTTTAGCTGAAGTTGAGACCTGCACATCAGGCAGGGTCAGAAATGGCCTTGCCTTTTCTATAAATAACCCCATTTATGGTATAGGCCCCACTTTCACATACTGCTATTGTTTAATAATGAAAGGCCAGAAAACTTTCGTATTGTGATACAAATCTGTACTTTTTCCACCTGAAAATTACTATGGAAAGCCCCCCAAAATAGCCTCTAGTTTAGCCTTGCCTCTAGAATCCCACTGGTGGAAACCCTTAGATTATATATCTTTTCCGTTGATTTTTGGGCCTTAGATCCCTATTCTACCTCTGCGTAATTCGAACCTATAGTCCGATAACCCTTGATTAAGAGTGATGACCCAATATCTGAACCCTATATCATTTCTTCTCAATCATCCAAGCCCTATCCAAGGGATTTCAAATGGAGACCCAAGTCATAAAACTTGAGTGGAAATGGAGCCATACTTTTGTGGCCCTGTCATTAATCCTATTGACTGCGGGTTGTGGGGGCAGAGTTATTGTCTCTCCGGCTTCACGGCCGGCGGTGTCGGAAAGAAGACTGGCCCGAATGGGCTATTCCATTCAGATTGGGGCCTTCTCAAATCTGGACAACGCTGTCCGACTCACCGAATCTTTAGATAGCCATGGGTTAAATGCCTATTATTTTGTTCACAAAACAGGACTCTACAAGGTCCGCTTCGGTGATTTCCTTTCAAAAGAGACGGCCCGCAGAAAAGCTGATAGTATTCTTGCCGCGGGTATCATAGATGGGTATTACATAGTCAGTCCTGATGATTATGCAGCAGTAAAAGAGGAAAAGAACGGCAGGAGGTATCTTAGAGATCGGATTGTGCAAACAGCACAGAGCTATATCGGTCTGCCTTATCGATGGGGCGGTTCTTCATCAGTTCATGGCTTTGATTGCAGCGGATTTGCCATGACCATTTACCAGCTCAATGGGCTAAACCTACCGCGTTCGTCAGAACAACAATACAGGACTGGCATTCCTGTCAAGCGAAGTCGGCTGTCAAGGGGAGATCTGGTCTTTTTTGCTACTTCCACAGGCAGAAAGATTTCTCATGTGGGCGTTTATGCAGGTGATAATAAATTTATTCATGCACCAGGAAGGGGCAAGAGAATACGTGCTGACTCACTTTCAAATAGATACTTCGAAACCCGATATGCCGGTGCAAGGACGTATTTATGGTAAATGAGACAAAAGGGAACCTTCGTGATAGATGACTCTATCCGAAAAATGAAGGGCATGATTCCTGACTATCTGATGAAGATTGACCTGAACCTTTTAGATTCGGTAAGGATATGATTACTGAATGTATTTTTAATAAAATCAAACTGACAGGAAGTATAAGATTTTAGCAGGAACCAATAATCAGGGGAACCAATCGAGATGAAAACCAAAAGACTACCTTTCTTTAAAGGTAGGTAAGGCATTAACGGAAAGGGTGAATAATTGAATACGTAGCTATGTTGAATTTTTTGCGATAAAAAGATCACCAGAAGGAGGCATTTATCTCTATGAAAATAGGAAGAAATGATCCCTGCCCTTGTGGAAGCGGTAAGAAATATAAGAAGTGTTGTTTGAAGAAGAATGAATTGAAAAAAGCGATTTCACTACCCAAACGAAGGACTGCTGAGGAATCCGTGGATTCCCTCCGTGGGAAAATCATAAAGTTTATTGATATGGAGAACTTAAGGGACTATTATCCAGCGGCCCTCGACCAATATTGGAAGACACTTAAGGAGGGTCTGAACATTCGGGCTATGGTAGAAACCGATATGATTGGTTTCACGGAGTGGTTCGTTCATGATTACGTCCTTCCTGGCTTTGGAAAGCCACTCATCACTGTCTATTTCGAAAGTAATCCAAAGCTGACCAGGACGGAACTCCGGATATTGAAAGACTGGCAGGCGACCAACATCTCCGTCTATCAAATCACCCGTGTAGAAGAGAATAACGGGGTTTACTGTGAGGACATTTTCACAGACGAGGAATTCTTTATCCACGATATCAGCATTTCAAGGTCCATAAAGCAATGGGAATTATTGATGGTCCGAAAGGTGTGGGTTTTGGACGAATGGCAATTGTCGGCAATGGGAGCAACCCTACCACCTGGCGAAAAAAAGAACATTTATGACTTTGTGATGGGCCATTATCTGAAGCACCTAAAAGCACATCCAAATACGTCGCTTTCGGATTTTCTACAGCAAAAGGGATATCTTCTCAGACAATATGTGATTACAAAAGGAGCCGAACCCGCTGAATCACCAAGGATCGTCACAAGCCATGGGGAGGAGATGGTCATTTATGAGGCGATCTACGATGTTATTGATTGCGACTTAGTGGTAGAGAAATTATCTAAGATCTCTGATTACCAAATGACAGGATACACTGAGCATAAGGATGGTGAAGTTTTCAATTATACCTTCGATTGGCTTGAGAGAGGAGATTCTTCTAAGCTGTTCAAAGGAAAACATCCGAAACAAGGAATGATTTTTCAATCGTTTTTTACGGAGGGACCTGGCCATAAAAGCTATAGGGTGCTGGGGAATCTTAAGCTAGATCCCGATAGGCTAAAGTTATCGGCCATGGGAGAGCGTAGGTTCAAAGTAGGTAAGACCGTTTTAGAAAAAAACCTAGAACCTGCAGTTAAGCATAGATTGGACAGCATACAGACCCTTAAGTCGAAGTTGAGCGAAGACAGGAGGGCATCCGGCGCCGAAGAGATCGACCCCGAGATACAAAAGGGAATCACTAAAGATTTTTTCGATAAATACTATAGAAAATGGCTTGATTCCAAAATCCCTGCCCTTGGAGATAAGACGCCAAGGGAAGCTGCAAGGACGAAGGAGGGGAGAAGGGAGATTGAGGAATTGCTAAGATTGTTAGAATATAGGGAACAAAGCAGGAGAGAGAATGGACAGCCCGAGTATGACATTGCTTGGATTCGCAAAGAATTAGGGATAGAGAAAAAGTAATTTCATCTTTCAGATGTCAGAATTCAATGTTTCTGCTATTTATGTTGTGCAAAAATGAAAGGCCAAAAAAACTTTCGTATTGTGACACAAATCTATACTTTTCCCACCTGAAAAACATTATGGAGCCAAGGTAGATCATTCCATAAACCCACCACTCTCATTTTCTTGGATTTATAGAGATCTGACCGCGACATCAGGCCGGTGATCATCATTGACAATCAAGCCCAATTTCTCTATATTTGTTCCCACAAAAAGGGACTTGTATTAATCCGGATTGTCAGGATGTTGGCGGACTTCTGATTAAGGGGATAGAAATTGGAAGTGATTCACCAATGGTGGGAAATGGGGCTGACTACAGCGGCCACCACTCTGACGCTCTTACTTTTCTTTGCAATGATAGCGGAAAATGCCGAAAGGCTGATCTATAGTAAGGATAGCCTCTACAATCGTATCCTGGTGTATGAAGAGGGTTTCGTGCGAACCCTGCGTTTGGGGGTGGATCCAAGCGCTCGGAAGCAATCCAGCATCGCCCTCAAGGATCTCAACAGGCACCTATTGGAATATACACAGCTCACCTTTGCCGGTCTACTGCTGAACAACAACCCACGGAAGGTGCTTATTATCGGCCTAGGCGGAGGCGTGATCCCACGTGAGATGCATGGTTACTTTCCTGAGGCGGAGATCGATGTGGTAGAGATCGATTCGGAAGTGGTGGAAGTAGCAAAGAAGTTTTTCTTCTTTCAACCCGACGAGAGGCTGCGCGTCTACGTATCCGACGGTCGTGTGTTCGTTCGCCGACAGGCCGCCAAGAACCCTAGACCGGCATATGATATGGTTATACTTGATGCCTTCAACAACGGGTATATTCCCTTTCATATGGTCACGCGGGAGTTCTTCCAAGAAGTGGCAGCCATCCTTCATCCGAAAAGCGCGGTAGTGGCGAATGTCTTTCGCAAGAACCAGTTCTTAGACGCACAGCTTCAGACTTTTCGGGCAGTTTATGGTCGCTGTTATGTGTTTCTTGGGGGGCATACAACAAATGCGATAGTGGTGTGTCCAGGGCCAGATGTTTCTGATCTCAAGCCCGACGTGGCCCTCGAGCGTGCCAATCTGCTCCAAAGGAGACATGAGTTCAGTTTCAACCTGAATACTGTCGCCCGGCAGTTCAAACCCCGATTCCGACCGAAGCGCAGTGCGCAGGTTCTCACTGACGACCACACACCGATCCTGCACCACCATTTGTGTTAGGGAATGTTCAAGGGGTCACGCATTAAAGGGCAAGCGGTCTTTTTCTCGGAAGCTGACTGTAAGGGCTATTTGACCTTACTTGAGGATGCTTGGCGCAGGTGGATGAGAATTCTGAAATTGATTGGTGGAGGCGGGGGGAGTCGAACCCCCGTCCGAAAATATTCCACTTAAGCCTCTACATACATAGCCCGAACTTTGATATTCGCCCTCAAGACCCCTATCGGGCGAGGTGACTGAAGGGCTACCCTGAAAAAATTTCGCCTCCCTGAGATTCAGGTCTCTCAGATCAGCTATCCTGCTGATCGGCGCCCCAATCCGTCCTCGCAGGAAAGAACGGCGGGACGTTAGCCATTTATGCGGCTAAAGCATACGCGTAATCGTCTGCGTTTATTGTTTTTCTGCCTGTTTAACGAGCAAACAGAACCTCGGTATGCAACCTAAGCTTCTTTATCCCCGTCGAAGCCGTTTCGCCCCCAGTTTTCAATGAACTTGTACTATTAAAGCATAAATCTCTGGCGAAAACAATATATTTTATTCAATAGCGATCTTTCTTTTTCAGCTGGTCCAGCTCCCTTTTCATCTCCCTTTCTTTCAAAACATACCTCTTATCATATTTTCTCTTACCCTTAGCCACAGCAAGCTCAACCTTGATTATTCCTCTCAAAAGATAAATAGATAACGGTATTAGAGAATATCCCTTTTCCTCTGTCTTTCCTGTCAGCCTCTTGATCTCTCTCTTTTGCATGAGAAGCTTTCTTGTCCTCGTGGGATCAAGATCTAAGTGGTGTGCAAAAGGATACGGTGTAATGTGCATATTGTGCAAAAAGAGCTCCCCATCTTTAACCCTTGCGTAGCTATCCCTAAGACTGGCACGCGCCTCTCTCAAAGATTTAACCTCTGGCCCAATAAGAACAATCCCTGCCTCATAAATCTCATCAATAAAATAATCATGGCGAGCCTTTCTGTTCTGACAAACAATCTTTTTCTCCATCTACTACCTGTCTAAGCGGTGCCAGGGGGCCTATACGTGAAAACATCTTCCTCAAAAACATCGGGCAGGAGAGACTTTGCCCTCCTCAAAACAAAATCCTCAACCTTCTTACTGGTAGGTAACTCTAATATTCCAGTAAGACCATCCGCCACCTTCCCTAATGGTATCATTCTGATCATTTTCTTAATCAGCGGGATAGAGCCGACATTCAGGCTAAACTCCCTCAATCCCAAAGAAAGGAGTGTCAAAATAGAAAGAGGATCACCGGCTATCTCCCCGCACAGGGATACCTCGATCCCCTCCTCATTACCCGCCTTGACCACCTGGTGTATCATCCTCAAAACAGCTGGATGAAAAGGTTCATAGAGATGGGCAACATGTTCATTGTCTCTGTCTATGGCCAATGCATACTGAATCAGGTCATTGGTTCCTATTGAGAAAAAATCAGCATGCTTTGCAAGAATATCTGCAATTGATGTTGCAGAGGGAATCTCGATCAAAATTCCGATAGGTATTTCTCTGTCATATTCAACGCCATCTCTATCAAGAGAGCGCATAACACCCTTTAAGATCCTCTTTGCCTCCAGAAATTGCCCCAAACCTGATATCATTGGGAACATCAACCTGAAATTACCATATACACTGGCCCTCAAAATGGCCCGCAACTGGGTTTTGAATACCTTTCGCTCATTCAGACAAAATCGAATAGACCTCAGACCTAAAGCAGGATTATCTTCCCTGCTGGTCTGCATATCTGATACCATCTTATCACTTGCAATATCCAGAGTCCTTATGGTAACTGGATTAGGGGCTACCATTCTGGCAATCTGGCTATAGTCATCAAAAAGGGTTTCCTCATCTGGAAAATCTCTCTTGATCATATACAGATATTCTGTCCTGTAGAGCCCTATACCTTCTGCACCATTCTCAATTGCCACCTTAGCCTCAGCCAAAAACTCAATATTTGCCTGGATCCTTATCTTGTATCCGTCCACGGTCTCGGCAGGCAGATGTCTGACCCTATCTATGGCAGATTTATACCTGTTGTAACGCTTTTTCCTGTCTTCGTAGGAAATGATAGTATCAGGGTCAGGATTAACAATAACCTCGCCTGCATTTCCATCCACTATCAAAAGATCGCCATCCAAGATCATATCGGTAGCACTTTCCAATCCAACGACTACCGGTATCTCCAGGGCTTCAGACATAATAGCCATATGTGATGTTCGACTTCCAACATCAGTTAAAATGCCCGTCACATTACTTACATTGATCTCAACAATGTCACATGGCGAAAGACTATGCGCTACAATGATAACCTCTTCTTTAATCCCTTCCATGCTATCTGGCTGAACTCCCGCTAAATTCTGTAATACCCTTTCGCTTACACTATCCACATCGTCCATTCTACGGCCAATGTAATCATCCTCAATCTGTCTAAAGAGCTGGTGGATTTTATTTACCGATTTTTCCAAGGCCCATCCGGCATTAATCTTCTCCTTTCGGATCCTTTTTAGGGTTGAATCAAAGAGCAGACTGTCCTCCAGGATCATTGAGTGGGTATCCAGGAGAAAGGCATATCCCTCTACTTGTTCTGACATACTGGATTTAAACTTCTGGATCTGCTCCTTTGCCATATCCACAGCCTGCTTAAAACGATCGATCTCTCCGTCTACCTCTTTTCTGTTGAGTAACTTTCTGTGAAAAATCTGAGTCTTGAATCTATCTAAATGATGTGCTTTTCCAATAATGATACCAGGGGAAACAGGAAAACCCTTCATTATCTTCTTTCTGGGGCGATAGTGCCCTCCCGCGGTCTCTCCAAATTTGTTTTTAAAAAGTCCTTCCAGCTCGTCCATAAATTCTTTGGCGTCCTTGCCGACTATTCTGGCCTCAATCTCACTCCCTTTGGGGCAGGCAAGTGAAAGAATAGATAAAATGCTTGAACCATCTGCCTCACGAGCATCCTTTCTTAGAAACAATTTTGCCTTATATTTGCCTGCCAGCCCCACTATATGGCCAGCTGCCCGGGCATGCATTCCGAGTTCATTGATTACTTTTAACGATCTTATCTCTTCCATAATTATTTAAATTGCAACTGTTCAGGTAGCCACCAAGGCACCAAGCCCGCCCTGGCGCGACGACTTCATATAGTTCTAAGGTCTACGAAAGCCAGGTCTGGGCCAGGGACACAAAGAATAGACATGAGTTTTACCTTCTTAATCTTAGTGCCTTGGTCTCTTAGTGGCTGAATGGTTACCCTAAATTTAGTAATATAACTATCAATTGTCAATAACAGAGATAGGCCTCTTTCTTTCCTTCCGGCCTTCAACAATAAGAGTATACTCCCCCCTAATCCGCTCATCCTTGAGTAAAGATAGTATCTCACTGACTGACCCTCTTTTTACCCCCTCAAAAACCTTTGTCATCTCTTTGGCAAGAGCAATATTCCTGTCACCCAGGATCTCATACATATCGGTAAGCATCTTAACCAACCGATGGGGAGATTCAAAGAAAATTATGGTCCGCCGTTCAGACTCTAGATTTTCCAGTTCCTTTCTGCGTCTCCCTTTCTTGTTTGAGAGAAAACCAACAAAGATGAATCTATTGGTAGGTAATCCAGAAATGGAAAGTGCAGTCAAGGAAGCCGATACACCTGGAACCGGGACTAACCTTATATTGGCATCTATGGCCTCCCTCACTAATCTGGAACCAGGATCCGACAAGCCAGGCGTTCCTGCACTACTCACAAGGGCAATGTCAAGCCCTGAGTTGACCTTGTCAAGAAGAATACGTCCTTTATAGTGCTGATTATGGCTGTTATAGCTGGTTATTGGGGTCTTGATATTATGATGTGTGCATAGCTTCCTGGTATGTTCTCTACTTTCAGCTGCAATCAATGCCACTTCCTTTAAGACCCTCAGAGCCCTTAAGGTAATATCCTCCAGGTTACCTATTGGGGTAGAAACAACATAGATTGTGCCCTGATTTAACTGATTCTTGCCGCTATTAGAAACCATTGATAAGTGCCTAAAGTTAAAGAAACAAATCATTTCAACCTTGATGATTTCGTAAAAAGTCGAGAATCTCTTGAAAACGTCATTCCGGCGAAAGCCGGAATCCAGTAAATTCAATTACTTCTGGATGCCGGATCAAGTCCGGCATGACGGTTTTGGGACTTTTTAC
>Ga0209979_1005266_pt1 | contig 10250 bp, 9 predicted proteins | sample AnhtaG_FD_183114 | JGI IMG/M metagenome (GOLD analysis project Ga0209979, IMG submission 183114) | Deep subsurface microbial communities from Anholt, Denmark to uncover new lineages of life (NeLLi) - Anholt_01485 metaG (SPAdes) (version 2) | ecosystem: Environmental > Aquatic > Marine > Oceanic >...
CCGGCTCGACACGCCGTATACCGCGCCGCAGCACGCCGCGCCGCACCACCCGCAGGATGATATAAGGGGCAGATCACTAATAGGACTATTCGGGAACTTTTCCCTAAAGGCCCGTTTTCAATAATGAAAACGGGTCTTTTTTTGGGGTGCGTAACACTTTTTATTTCGTATACTGGAAGATGACATAGGAGGAGAGTATGCCGGTAGTCAAATATCAGGATATCAAGCTGTCTGAAGTGAGCGTGGATGGCATAAAAGGAGCACTCAAGGTCAACGTCATTGGCAGACGGGAAGGCTGGCCCGAGCACACGCTGCGGGTATTTCGCATTAAGGGCGGTGGATTTACTCCCCGGCACCGACATGACTGGGAACACGTCAACTACGTCATCAAAGGACGCGGGCGTCTTCGGATCGGGGAGGAGCTGTTTGACCTGGAGGAAAAGGATTTCGCCTTTGTGCCGCCCAACAGTGAGCATCAATTCGAGAATCCATACCGTGAGGATTTCGAGTTCATCTGCATCGTGCCCAACCGGGGGGCCTACTGAGCAACTGTAAGGCAGAACCTGCACTGGTTTTGCCGGCCCAACTTAATGGCAGAAGCAAAAGGATTTCTGCCATGCGAAGGCTTTGAATTTACTTGCATTCTTGGGGAGAATTTATATTTTGTGGCAACCGTGATGGTTCGTCGGTTCACAAGATATATAAAATAAGAGTAACTTGTTACTGCGCCATTAGCTCAGTTGGTAGAGCAGCTGACTCTTAATCAGCGGGTCCTAGGTTCGATCCCTAGATGGCGTATTTTTTTATGCCTGCAGATTGTCACTTCTTGGGTTTATCGTAGCTGGCTTTGGGGCGCTTGTATTTCTTAAGGTGTCTTTCGCAGAGCCAGAGGTATTTCTCGTCGGGTGTCCGAACCCGCTGCAAGCCGCCCCATCTGCCGGCCGTGTCGAGCTTCTGCAGAAGAGCCGACAGCGCCCGCAACCCCGCTCCCTCCAGCTCCTGTCCATTGACGACGCCGTCAAGTCCTACCAGAGGTTTGCGCCGGCAAGCAGCCTGCGCGCGTAAGGGGCTGACTTGGACGCCTACGAGCGGCACAGTCCGGCAGCAGGCATTAGAGTGTGAAACTAACCTTTAAGATGAAGCGAAGATCGAAGTAGGTACTGAAAGGTTTTTGGGTCATCCTTCGGCTTGATACGTAAATCTTTGCGCATTGCCAAGATCAGTTGCTTTAACATTCGCCTCATGTTTGACGCCCACTCAACTATTTCTTCATCGGTTCTCTTTTTTTTCAAATATCTTTCTTGGGCATAGTAGAATTCAAAGGCGATGTTGGCGACCTCCTGAGGTGCAATAAGACTGATAACGTTATAGGCATGTGCGTACTGCTTGTACGTCTCCTCGTGATCCCTCGGTTTGGACGCTGTTTCTGTTATCGACTCGATAAGCTGGCTATAATATTTGAGTTTGTCTTTGCGCCATTCGGCCTCTAACTGCATCTTTCTTGTAAATCGGTAGGTAGCGTAAGAGGAAATGAATGCTACTGTGATCGTTCCGATTACCATGATAAAGGGAATGAGTAATTGAGTGCTTGATATCCATGCTTCTGGACTATTTATAACTGAATCCATATCGCAAGATATCACTTTCCAGACGCAAGCGCAACATCAAAGTACAATTTCCACGGAGCTACTGGGCAGCCCAGCCAACAGCCTGAACATATAAATAACCTAATTTGTGATTGACTTTCAAAGTAGATTCCGCCATATTCGTTTCTATGGCGGAAAAATGGGAATGGCAAAGCCTGTCTGAGCACAAGTCGATTGAATACACCTGTGCATATTGTGGTAGAGAGGTTGCAGTGGCAAGGGGATATAACGCGTCCAGTGATGAGAGACAAGTACGTAGGGTGCGTATCTGCCATCATTGCTCACACGCAACCTACTTTACCGCATCCCTCCAGCAATACCCCGCACCCCCATTCGGTGAACCAATCCACAAGATAGCCGACAACATTGGTCATCTTTATGACGAAGCTCGGCGTGCCTTTTCGGTGAACAGTTTCACTGCAGTTGCGCTTTGCTGTCGCGTTCTACTCATGCATATTGCTGTAGATCACAAGGCGGAAACGGGGAAAAGCTTCGCCTATTACGTTGACTACTTGCGTGATAACAACATCGTTCCTCAGAAAGCCAAGACGTGGGTAGATTCAATACGAAACATCGGCAACATCGCAAATCACGAGATCAAACTCATCGACAAGGACAAGGCCGAGAGTATCTTACGATTCACGGAAATGCTTCTCAAGCTGGCATACGAGTACCCGTCTATTGCTGAGAACCTCACAGCAGAGGAAGAATAACCCCCAGCTTCACGTAGTTTGTTCTAATGGAAATAATTCTGACCTTTATAGTTGGTGCTGCGATTCCACTGATAGCTCTCATTTGGAAAATATGGGTAGATCGCCAAGACCGTGCGATAATACGGATGCAGGTCAGAAGAGACCAAAAGGTGTTCTACCAACCACGGGGGGTTCTCACACAGTCGGTTACCCCACAAACGTTTACCACTGAGGATACTTGGTTAACGCTACTTGTTAGTAATCAGGGGAGACGGCCTTGTATCGTTACTATGGCCGGAGCAGAGCCGGTCAGTATAAAAAGGGGCGGTGGATTTATTTTTCCGTTAGAAGGAACCAGAGGGGGTGTGCGACTCGATGAAAACTACCCGACCCATATTTTTCAATGTAAACAAGATAACGATCTAAAGTTTCAAGATATTTTATGTTTCTTCGTAACAGATGCCTCGCACAAGACCTATTACCTTTCTTATCGTCGCTTAGGACGCTTTAGGATGCGGTGCCGACATGTAAAACGAAACACCTACTGGTGGCTTACAGGTGATTTAAAATACCGCTAACTGTTGTTTCTGTGATTTGTGGTCGGCAAGGTCATCCAACATCGAGTTGACAGCAGTAGGGTTTCGCGCTTACTTACAGCATGTGGACTCCACGTTGGGTCAAGACTCACATAGTACAGGCCGCAATCATCATCGCGGTCGCGCTGCTGGTGTAGCTGGTGCGGTGGCTATTGAATCCAATTTATGCGGAATCGATGGGAAATTTTTCAAGAGGTTATTGTCATCAGCAGCGAATGTTGGGTTTCTCGTCCGCCAAAGGCGGACTCGAAACCCAACCTACAAGTAGAATATGTCAAAACACAGGAGCTTCGACCTGCTGCACGGAACTCGTTTTTTTGCTTTCGCCGGCTCGACCATAACACCATATTTGTTCTGACTCAGGCTGTGAATCGTATGCGGTGGTGCGATCGGGGGGTAGCCGCATCGCACGGAATAAATGTGGGAAAGGAGTTGAAATATGGCAGATACAAAGACCAAGTACCCCACCCAGCCCTCGTTGGTGGGAGCGAAGATCTATTTGCGTCCGGCCACCGCTGACGATGCCGCCAACGTTGAATACTGGACCCTGCACAGTGAACCGGAGGCACTGAACTGCCGGCCGCTTCTGTTTCTGACACCGTCGGAAGCAGCGGAACGTTACAAAAGCAAGGAGAAATCAACGTCCCAACAGAGATTTGCGGTAGTCAGAAAAGACGATCAGATGTTGGTAGGCGCGGTGGCGTTTTTCAACTACAATCCCTTAAACCGCTCGGCTGAGCTTGGCCTGCTGATCGATCCTGAGGAGCGCAGAAAAGGATACGGCAAGGAGGCGATACAACTACTGTGTCGGTACTTGTTTAAGTTCCGGGGACTTAACAAGGTCCACGCCCAGACGGTAGACTTTAATGAAGCCGCTATAGAGCTGCTGGAGACACTCGGCTTCAAGAGAGACGGCGCTCTTCGGGATCACTACTTTTACGACGGCGAGTTTCACAACGCCGCCATCTACTCTCTTCTGCTTTTCGAGCTTGATTGGTAGGCTTCGGGTCTGGTGTAGTTCTTCAGTTGGGATTGGAGGACTGAAGCGTTAGATTTATCGTAGAGGCAATGGGAGGGAGTACGGATAAGAAAACAAGGTAGTACTATGCCAAAGGTTACCCCCGAGCTGGCCCTTAAACTGAAGAACCTCCCCACTACTCCCGGAGTGTACCTGTTCAAAGACGCCGGGGGGAAAATCATTTACATCGGCAAAGCCAAGAATTTGCGCCACCGGGTGCGCACCTATTTCCAATCGCCTAGTCGTTTCGATGCCAAAACCAGCCGCATGGTATCGCGGGTCGTGGATCTGGACCTCATGGCAACCGAAAGCGATATTGAAGCCTTGATTCTTGAAGCCAACCTTGTCCATGAGTACAAGCCGCGTTACAATGTCTCGCTGAAGGATGACAAACACTTCCCGTATATCAAGGTTACCACCGATGAGCCTTTTCCCCGAGTTCTGGTTGTCAGGAGGTTAGCCAAGGATGGCGCCACCTATTTTGGTCCGTACACCAGCGGCAAGGCGATGCGCAAAACAATGGCGTTCCTGACCCGGTTGTTTTGCATTCGCTCCTGCGATCTGACCATCCCCCACCCGAAAGGGAAAAAGCAGGAAATCTGCCTCGACTACCACATCAAGCGCTGCGGCGGGCCGTGCGAAGGATTGCAAACCCAGCAGGAGTATGGCGAGCTGGTTGAGTCGCTCATCCTGGCCCTGTCGGGAAAGTCTCAGAAGCTGATTGACCGGCTGGCCGAAAAGATGCAACTGGCTTCGGAAGCGATGGAGTTTGAGGAAGCAGCCAGGTGCCGCGACCAGATCGAAGCGATCAAATCGGTGATGATGAAGCAAAGCGTTGACGTCGGTGAACTCGTGGACCGGGACATTGTCTCCATCGCCCGTGAGGAAAAGGACGCCGTGGCGGTTGTGATGCAGATTCGGGAAGGGGTGCTTATCGGCCGACAGGATTTTCAATTGGCGGCTCACGTCGACGACAGCGATGAAACCGTGCTGGAGACTTTTCTGACCCAGTATTACAATCATCAACCTAATCTCCCCGAGCAGATCTTTTTGCCGCTTGATTTGCCCGATATCAAGCTGTTGGAAGGATGGCTGAGACAGGTGAAGGGATCGAAAGTCGCCGTGGTCACGCCAAAGATTGGACCGAAGGTGAAGCTGGTCGATCTGGCGGCTCGTAACGCCCGGCTTTTGCTGGACGAGTTGCTCATACAGAAACGGAAGCAGTCCGAACGCACCAGCAAAATGGTCACCAGCCTCAAAGACGAGCTGAAACTTTCCCGCTCCCCCCGCCGCATTGTCTGCTTTGACATTTCGAATACGGGCGAAACCGATGCCGTCGGGTCGTGCGTTTATTTTGAAAACGCCCGACCCAAGAAATCAGGTTATCGTCATTTCAAGATAAAGGGAGTCACCGGCCAGGACGATTTCAAGATGATGCGGGAAGTTATCGGGCGCTACTTCCATCGCATCAAGGAGGAACAATCCCAGCAGCCGGACCTGGTGGTGGTCGACGGTGGCAAAGGGCAGTTGTCGGCAGCTTTAGCTGAGTTGGCTTTTCTCGGTTTTAAGGAGCAGCCGGTTCTGGCCCTGGCAAAACGGCTGGAAGAGGTGTTTCTGCCGGGCGTCTCGGACTCCATTGTCATAAACAGAAGCTCCCCGGCGCTGATTTTGTTGAAGCAGCTTCGCGATGAAGCCCACCGTTTTGCCATAACCTACGGCCGCAAGGTGCGTACCAAACGCACCATCAAGTCGGCGCTGGATGACGTTCCCGGCATCGGCCCGGCCAGGAGAGAATTGTTGCTCAAAACGTTTGGATCGGTTGACAGAATCAGACGATCATCGATGGAAGAGCTAGCGAGAGTGAAGGGAATCAGCGGCAAGCTGGCGGAAGCAATCTTGCGATCCATCGCCAAGTAGTTAAGTAGGGCAGGATCCCTGCGATCCTACCACCGACGATCGTTGCACTGAATAATTGGCAGGTGCACAGAGCACCTGCCCTACAAATCTGGTAGGATTTTGTTATTGCCAACTTCAAGTTGCTATCCCTATACTCTAACATGCAGACCCAGCCCAGAGCATACACGGTCACACATATTACCCGACTGATCAAGACGACCCTCGAGCAGTCGTATCACGATATCTGGGTCGAAGGCGAAATCTCAAATTATCATTTGCACTCTTCGGGTCACCGATATTTTAACCTGAAGGATGAGCATGCAGTTATCAGAGTCACGATCTGGCGGCCGATCGGGGCCTACCTGAGGTTTGAACCAGAGGACGGCCAGAAAGTCCTTGTTTACGGCGATATCACTGTGTACGAAAAGGGTGGCAGTTATCAGCTCAACTGCCGCAAGCTGGTGCCGGTCGGCGTCGGCGAGTTAGAACTCGCTTTTCGGCAGCTATATGAGAAGCTCGCTGCTGAAGGACTGTTTGATGAAGACCGCAAAAAGGAGATTCCGCAGTATGTGTCAAAGATCGGCATCGTGACCTCTCCGACTGGCGCGGCGATCAGAGACATTATTCAAATCGCACAGCGTCGTAACGATGCGGTTGAACTGGTTATATATCCGGCGCAGGTTCAGGGCGACGGCGCCGAGTACACCATAGCCGGTGGGATCGAGTATTTCAATAGTCGGCGCGATATTGACGTCATAATAGTAGGGAGGGGCGGCGGTTCACTTGAGGACCTGTGGCCCTTCAACACAGAAGCCGCAGTAAGAGCCATTGACGCTTCGAGGATACCGATTGTTTCGGCTGTAGGCCATGAAGTTGACGTCACTCTCTCCGACCTGGCTGCCGATCTTCGTGCCCCTACGCCATCCGCCGCGGCTGAGCTGGTCGTCTGGTCCAAGCGGGATTACTTAGAGTCCGTCCACGCCAATCTCGTAAGACAGGCGAACCTGCTGCACAGCCTGGTGGTCAGCGCGCGACGAAGCCTTAAGGCCCTTCTTGATAGGCCCGTTTTTACCCGACCGTATGATGTTATCCTGCAGCGACAACAATACCTGGACAGTCTGGCTGCACGCCTGCACACCGCAGGAAAAAACAGTTTTGAAAAGCATAGAAACCGCCTATCTTTGTCGATGTCGCGGCTGGATACGCTGTCACCGCTGAAGATTCTTGGGCGTGGGTATTCGGTCAGCCGGAAACTGCCTGGAAAAACGCTTATGAAATTTGTCGCAGATATTCATCCCGGTGACAGAATGGAAACGATCCTGTCCGACGGACACGTGGTGTCTCTTGTTGAAGAGATTGAAAAGAGGCAGTAGGAAGGAGCATGGCCACCAAAAAGAAATACCAGGATTTTGAGTCGGCTATCGAGCGGCTCGAGGAAATTACAGACCAACTGGAAGCGGGTGAGACGTCACTTGAAGACTCCATAAAGCTATATACTGAGGGACTTGAAATTGCCCAGTTCTGCGAGAAGAAACTGACTGAAGCGCAAAAGAAGATTAAAATTGTCCGCGAAAAAAACAACCTGCCGGTTGAGGAAGAATTTGATGAAGAGAAGGCGGATGGATGATGCCGGTTGAAGCCACGGACATCGAGATTTACTTGAAGGAAAGGCGCCAATTCGTTGACGGACTTCTTGATAGATATCTCCCATCTAAAGAAGCCGAGCCAAAATCTCTCCATGCCGCCATGCGGTACTCGGTCATGGCCGGGGGGAAACGGCTGCGGCCGATCCTCGCCCTGACGGCCTGCGAGTACTGCGGAGGGAACGTTGAGGGCAAGGACCGGCCGATTCATTGGGCCGCGGCGGCGCTGGAGATGGTCCACACTTACTCCTTGATTCACGATGATTTGCCCTGCATGGATGACGATGACCTCAGACGGGGTATTCCCACCTGCCACAAGAAGTTTGGCGAAGCTGTGGCCATATTGGCCGGGGATGCTCTTCATGACCTGGCTTTCAGCCTGATGGCCCGGACCGGTTTGACCGAGGCCGTGGCGGAGCTGGCGCAAGCGATCGGCACCGACGGCATGTTGGGTGGGCAGATTGCCGACGTTGAGGCGGAAGGCCGCGATGTCACCCGGGATGACATTATAAACATCCATACCAGAAAGACCGCGGCGCTCATCCGGTGTTCGGTGAGACTCGGCGCCATGTTGGGCGGAGCGGATGCCAAACTGCTGTCGCGGCTCACCCGGTATGGGGAAAAAGTCGGTCTGGCCTTTCAGATTATCGACGACGTTCTTGACATCGAAGGGGATCAAAAACTCCTGGGAAAGAATACCGGTTCCGACCGTAAAAAACAAAAGGCAACCTACCCGCAGGTGGTGGGTGTTGAGCATGCGCGTTGGGACGCGTCACAGCTAATTGATGAGTCTGTGGCTCTTTTTGACGCCGATGATGAAAACATGCTCAAGTCCCTGGCGCTGTATATCGGCCAGAGGCAGTATTGACCTGTTTCGTGCAAAGAAGCGTATGAAGTTTTTATCCAAAATTGATTCTCCTGCTGATACAAAGAAGCTCTCTGTCGAAGAGCTGACCGAACTGGCCGGGGAAATCCGGCAGGAGATCATATCGGTCGTATCTCAAACCGGCGGGCACCTGGCCACCAATCTTGGGTCGGTGGAGTTGACTATTGCGCTGCACTACGTATTTGACCTGCCTTCGGACAAGCTGATCTGGGATGTCAGCAATCAAACGTATACGCACAAGATGTTGACGGGTCGGCGGGATCGGATGCGCACCCTGCGCCAGTACAAAGGGCTGGCCGGGTTTGCCAGACCTGAGGAATCGGAATACGACCACTTCGTCGCTGGTCATGCTTCCACTTCCATTTCAGCCGCCCTCGGTTTTGCCGCCGCTCGCGACAACGCCGGGTTGGATCACAAGGTAGTGGCCATCATCGGGGATGGCGCGTTGACGGGGGGGCTGGCCTACGAGGGTTTGAACAACGCCGGTTCGCTCAAGAAGGACCTGCTGGTCATCCTCAACGACAACACCTGGTCAATTTCCAAGAACGTCGGCGCTATGTCCCGCTACCTTACCGGCATCATGACCGATGAAAAGTTCAACAAACTGCGCAATGAAATCTGGGAAATGACCGGCCGCTTCAAACGCCGCGACAAAATCCGCGCCGCGATTTCCAATATTGAGGATTCAATAAAGAGCCTTCTGGTCCCCGGTATGTTCTTTGAAAAGTTAGGATTTCGTTACTTTGGTCCTATCGATGGGCATGACCTGGAACTGCTGATCAAGACCCTGCAGCGGGGGAAAAACCTTCAGGGTCCGATTCTCTTGCACGTTGCCACCGTCAAGGGGAAGGGCTATGAACCGGCCGAGAATGACCCCTTTAAGTATCACGGGATAGGGAAATTTGACAAAGTAACGGGTAAGGCTGCTGCCGGGCCGTCAAACCGGTTGTCCTACACGAAGGTCTTCGGAGAAACCATGGTCGAGCTTGGCGCCAAGAGTGATCGTGTAGTGGCGATCACAGCCGCGATGGTGGCCGGGACGGGGCTGGTGGAGTTTGCTGAAAAGTACCCGGAGCGATTCTTTGACGTAGGCATCGCTGAAAGTCATGCCGGAACTTTTGCGGCGGGGTTGGCCGCGCAAGGCGCCAGGCCCTATCTGGCCATCTACTCGACCTTCATGCAAAGAGCCTTTGACCAGGTTATCCACGATATTGCCCTGCAGAATCTACCGGTGGTTTTGTGTATGGACCGCGGCGGCCTGGTGGGGGATGACGGCCCCACGCATCACGGCACCTTTGACCTCTCCTTCCTGCCGTTGACGCCGAATCTCACGGTGGCCGTGCCGAAGGACGGCAACGAATTGCGCGCGATGCTGCACTACACGGTCGACCACGAACTGTCAGGGCCGGTGGCTATCCGTTATCCGCGCGGGAGCATTCCCTCTGACATGGTTGACGAAATACTAAACATCGACTGGGGGAAGTGGGAAACTCTCACACCGCTGGAAGACATTGTTATCCTTGCGGTAGGAACGATGGTGACGCAAGCCCAGGAGACGGCAGAAATCCTGTCAGCCAGGGGCATCACTCTTTCTATTGTCAATGCTCGCTTCGTCAAGCCGCTCGACTTGGAAATGTTGTCCAAAGTCATGGACAGGGCCAGCTTCGTTTTGACTGCTGAGGAAAATGCCCTGCGGGGCGGCTTCGGGCAGGCGGTGGCCGACTACCTGCTGACCAACGGCTACACCGGCAGGTTCAAAGCGCTCGGCATCCCTGACCGCTTCATCACGCACGGCAGCCGCGACTTGCTTCTGAAAGAGATCGGCCTCGACCCCGGCGGCATCGCTGTATCTATCGAAGAACTTGTTTCCAGC
>Ga0209979_1005267_pt1 | contig 10247 bp, 7 predicted proteins | sample AnhtaG_FD_183114 | JGI IMG/M metagenome (GOLD analysis project Ga0209979, IMG submission 183114) | Deep subsurface microbial communities from Anholt, Denmark to uncover new lineages of life (NeLLi) - Anholt_01485 metaG (SPAdes) (version 2) | ecosystem: Environmental > Aquatic > Marine > Oceanic >...
CTCTCCAGGGACGGGATCATCACCTCTCTCAACTCGGCATTTGAGTCAATCAGCGGCTGGTCGTGCGCTGAGTGGCTCGGTAAGCACTTCGCGCCCATCATCCACCCCGATGACCTGCCCGCCGCGATGGAGGACTTCCGGCTCGTCCTGCGAGGAGAGGTGCCGCCGGTGGGCGAATACCGCATACTGGTTAAGTCCGGCCAGTACCTCACGGTGGAAATTGTGCCCAGGCCCCTCATCGTTGACGGAAAGGTGGTCGCCACATTCGGAATAGCCCGCGACATCAGCGGGCGCAAGCGGATGGAGGAGGCGCTCCAGAGCGCCCGCGAGGAGCTGGAAAGCGCCGTAGAGCGCCAGATGCAGCGGGGAAACGCCTACGGGCTGACCTTCCGCGAGTTCACAGTCCTCTACCTGGTGGCCGACGGTAGGTCAGACAAGGAGATTGGCGCCGTCCTCGGTATCAGCAACCAGACCGCGCACAAGCACGTGGCCAGCATCCTCAGCAAGATGAGTGTCGCCTCTCGTACCGAGGCCAGCGTGCGGGCCGTGAGGGAAGGGTTCCTGGACTAAGGGCTACGCGGACAGCGTGGAGTACCTAATAATGGGTATTGACCGGCGGGCTTCCGTACAGGAACATGAATAACATGTTTGCCCACCGTTTAGGACCGCCGACGGAATCGCCGCAAGGGGGGCCGGCCGCGACCTGAGGTTTCTGCCATCCCTCAGTGGGCCAGGGGGTCTCCCGCCGACAGCCCTAAACGGTGGGCAAACAGAAAAACCAGCCAGCCTTACCGTACCCTCTTTGGACGTCGGCGTCAAGCGGCCCGCGCTGATGTTGACTCCGATCCGCTGAGAGAGGCGAGCCGAAAATAGGCTCGCTTTTCTCTTTTCCTCAGTGTTTTCCTAGGGAATCGCCCCGCTCTCTTTCAGAGCGACGATCTCGCCCCAGTCGTACCCCAGCTCCAGCAGGACCTCCTCCGTGTGCTGTCCCAGCTCCGGCGCCGCCCCTTGCGGCGCCTGTGGCGTGCCCAGGAAATCGGCCGGCGAGGCGATGACCTTCATCGGGCCCTCCGGCCCCTCCACCTCCGTCAGCACCCCCGCCCGCTGGGCTACCGGGTCGTGCACCACGTCGAACACGTTGAACACCGGCGCCCACCACACGTTGTGCTCATCGAACCTCTTTCCCCACTCCTCCAGGCTGCGGCTGGCGAACGTCGCGTCCAGCTCCCTCACCATCTCCAGAGTGTTCGCCCGGCGCTTGACGATGTCGGCGAAGCGCTCATCCTCGAGCAGCTCCTCACGGCCAATCGCCCGGCACAGGTCCGGCCAGTGCCGGTCCGCTTGCAGGAGCAGGAGCCAGAACCAGAGGCCGTCCCCGGACTTGTAGCAGCTGATGAGGGGGTTAATGGGGTGGGTGCGGTCGTAGGGTGCAACGGGGCTGTCCAGGCGGAGGGCCACGCTCAGGTCCCAGCCCATCATGTACGCCCCCATGCGCAGCAGGGAGACGTGCACCTTCTGGCCGCGGCCGCTGCGCTCCCTGGCCAGCAGGGCTGCGCATACCGCCCCCGCGGCTCCGTTGCCTGCCATGTGGTCGCCCATGCCGCCGCGCTGGTGGGGGATCTCGTGCCCCGCCGGCGTCAGTCCCGCCGCCACCCCCGCCCGCGCCCAGAAGGCGCCGACGTCATAGGCTGCCCGGTCGCGGTCCGGCCCCTCCAGGCCGTAGCCGGTGATCTGGCAGTACACCAGCCGTGGGTTCGCCTCGCTCAGCTCCTCGTAGGTCAGCCCGTGCTGGTCCAGCACCCGCGGCCGCATATTGGTGACAAAGACGTCCGCGTCCTCGATCAGCCGGCGAGCGATGGCCCGTGCCTCATCGTTGTCCAAGTTGAGGGCGACGCTGCGCTTACCCCGATTGTCCAGCTCGAACGGGGGGTTCGTCGAGAGGGTTGCGCCCATCATGGAGGCGAGCCAGCCGCGGAAGGGGTCGCCCTGAGGGGGCTCGATCTTGATCACTTCGGCGCCCCAATCGCACAGAATCGCCGCCGCCGAGGGGCCGGCTACCCACAGCGCCAGCTCCACTACCTTCACTCCTTGCAGCGGACCCGGCATATCAAACCTCGTTTCCAGAGCGGAGATGTAGGTGGTGCCGGGGGGCAGATTCGAACTGCCGACACCGCGATTTTCAGTCGCGTGCTCTACCCCTGAGCTACCCCGGCACCAAGCGCATTCTAGGTACGGCTGCCGGTCGGCGTCAAGGCGAACGGACTGACCGTAAGGCGGCCCTGGAGTACAATTCGCTGCGAGCCCGTGGTCGCCAGAGAGGTGCACATGAAGGTCGGCGCCATCACCGAGACCAGAGTGGAGGAGTACCGTGTGGGCCTGACTCCCATGGGGGCGAGAGCCCTCATCCAGGCCGGCCACCAGGTGTTGATCCAGCGGGGCGCCGGCCTGGGCTCCGGCTTCCCAGACGAGGACTACGAAGCGGCCGGGGCCACCGTCGTCGACACGGCTGCGGAGGTCGCTGCTGCCGTCGACCTGCTGGTCAAGGTCAAGGAGCCGCTGCCCCCGGAGTACCCGCTCCTGCGTTCCGGCCTCATCCTCTTCACCTACCTCCACCTGGCGCCGGCGCCCGACCTCACCCGCGCCCTCCTCCAGTCTGGCGTGGACAGCATCGCCTACGAGATGGTCCGCAGGCCCGACGGTTCGCTGCCCCTGCTGTTCCCCATGAGTCAAGTGGCTGGTCGCATGGCCGCCGAGGTGGGGGCCCATCTCTTGAAGAAGCCTGGGCCCGGGCGGGGCAAGCTCCTGGGCGCGATCACCGGCGTGGCCCCGGCCCGCGCCGTCGTCCTCGGCAGCGGCACCGTGGCCACCGCCGCCTGCCGTGTGCTCGTGGCCCTGGGAGCACGGACTACTGTCCTCTCTCGCGACCTCCGCCGCCTGTTCACCCTGGAGTCCCAGTTTCGCGGTCGCCTGAGCACCCGCGTCATCAATCCCGCCGCCCTGGCCGAGGAGTTGGAGGGGGCGGACCTCCTCATCAGCGGCGTCCTGGTGTCCGGCGGCATCGCCCCCAAGCTGGTCAGCCGCGAGATGGTGCGCTCCATGGGCCCCGGCGCCGTAATCGTCGACGTCTCCGTCGACCAGGGCGGTGTGTGCGAGACCTCGCGCCCCACCACGCACGCGGAGCCCACCTACGTTGAGGAGGGTGTGGTCCACTACTGCGTGGCCAACATGCCGGGCGCCGTCCCCCGCACCTCCACGGAGGCTCTCACCGCTGTCACCCTGCCATACGTGCTCCACCTGGCCGACCGCGGCTTGGACGCCCTCCGCGAGGATCCGGCCCTGGCAGCCGGAGCCAGCACCATCCGCGGCAAGCTGGTCAGCCGGCCGGTGGCGGAGGCCCAGGGGCTGCCCTACACCCCCCTGGAGCAGGCCCTGTGACCCCGAGAATTCCTCATCACCGCAGCCTAAAGCCTGCCTGCCGGTAGGCAGGCCTGCCCGCCGGTAGGCAGGGCTACGGCATGTGAATGCGCAGGTTGATGCCTTAGCCTTCAGGCTGGGGTCGTGCAGATAGCCTTAGATACGCCGTACTGCGTACTGCTTGTGCTATACTTCACCAGGTCATGTCCTCTCTCCTCATCGTGGCCCCGGAGCCCCTCAGCGGCAAGACCGCCGTTGCCGTTGCCCTTGGGCGGCGCTTCAAGGACGCCGGCCGCACCGTAGCCCTGGTCCGTCTGGCCGGAGACGGCCACGCCGAGGCCGACGCAGGGCTGTACGCAGGCCTGGCCTTCAACGACCGCCGCCGGCCCGGTCCCGTCGAGCCCCGGGAGGCGGCCACCGATGCCGACGTCACCCTCATCGAGGCCCCCGCCGGCGACCCCCGCGGCCTGGCTGAGTCGCTCGCTGCCAGGGCGTTGATCGTGGCGGCCTACGCTGACCCTCTACCCGCCGACGTCCCTTCCTTCTGCGGGCCCCTGGGTGACTCCTGCGCCGGCATCATCATCACTCGCGTCCCCCAGCGCCGCCTGGAGGCCGCGCGGGCCGCCGCTCAGGACGTCGGTGCCCGCCTGGTCGCCCTGATCCCGGAGGACCGGACCCTGGCCGCGCCCTCCCTCGGCGCCATCGCCGAGGTGCTGGAGGCACAAGCGACCTTCTTGGACAGCACCCGCGAGAACGTCATCGACCGTCCCATCATCTCCTCCATCAGCGCCGACCCGGCCCAGGGCTACTTCGCCCGACACAACCCTAACGCCGTCATCGTCCGTGGTGATAAGCCGGACCAGCAGCTGGGCGCCCTCAACGCCGGCGCGCCCTGCCTCATCGTCACCGGCGGCCTGCCCCTCCTGTCCTACGTGAAGCAGCGAGCCGAAGAGGAGGAGATCCCTATCCTTGGGACCCGCTACGACACCGTGGCTGCCGTCCAGCGGCTGGAGGCCCTGTACGGCGCCACGCCCTTCTCCGGCCGGGCCAAGGTGGAGCGGGCTGCCCAACTGGCGGGCGAGCTGGACATCGCCGCCCTGGCTTAGGAAAAGGCAGCGGACGGGCATCACTCCCGTCCGCTCTTTCTGTCCCGGTTCCGAAGCCTAGTGCTGGAAGCGGGTGGCCTCCACCTCCTGGGTCGCCGGAGAAGCCTCAAGCGGCTCCTGGTCCGTCTGGGTCGGCGGGCCGGTGGGGACCTGGGCCGGGCCGGGCTGCGCAGCCGGGACCGCGCCCGGCCGCGCCGTCCCGCAGGAGGGACAGGCTACCCAGGAGAAGCTGAGCAGCCGCTCGCATTTGGTGCACTGGTCCCTAAGCTGGGTCTGGCATGAGGGGCAGAACTGGAAGTCCTTGTCGACAAGCCTGCGGCAGGACGGACAGGACCCTTCGTCCCCCAGCTCCCGAAGCAGCGCCTCCTCCTCCAGGGAACGGGCGTATGCCTCCTCCAGCGTCTCCCGCGGGCGCATCAGAAGGTACAGCGACAGCCCCGGCAGGTTGAAGCCGGGGAAGAACATCAGCACGACGAATACGGAGAGGGTCTGGAGCGACGAGTCACGGATGCGGTCGCGGATGTCACGGTAGACCCAGATGACTACGCTGAGCCAGAGCAACAGCGCCCAAATGCCGGCCACCACGCCGGCAAGAATCACTAGCTGTTCCTCCATTGCTACCTGCCCTTAGTGCTACGGAATAAACTTTTGCGCATTATAGCACGGTCAATCCATTCGTTCCATCACTGGGTAGAACGCGCAAGACCTGCTCTTGGCTTCTCTCCCACCTGCCGATAAACTGATTCCGTAGCTATGTCACGGCGTAAGCACCGCCAGAGCCGCATCGAGCCTTACCGTCTCAGCGTCACCCTGGAGGACATCGCCTATGAGGGCGGTGCCCTCGCCCGCCACGACGGCAAAGTCGTTTTCGCCGACTACGGCATCCCCGGCGAGGAGGTTGTGGTGGAGGTGGACCGCGAGCGCAAGGGTGTCGCCATCGGCCGTGTTGTGGAGGTGCTTTCGCCCGCCGGGGACCGGGTCGACCCGCCCTGTCCGTACTTCGGCACCTGCGGCGGCTGCCAGTGGCAGCACATCGCCTACCCCAAGCAGCTGGAGCTCAAGACCTACATCGTCCGCGAGCAGTTCCGCCGCGTCGGCAAGTTCGAAGAGGCGCCCGTCTCGCCCGCCCTCGGCGCCGACGACCCCTGGGCCTACCGCAACCACGCCCGCTTCTCGGTCAACCGCGAAGGCGAGCTGGGCTTCGTCTCCCGCCACGGCCGGCGGTTCCTGCGTATCGACAGGTGCCTCATCATGCACCCCTGGGTCAACGAGACGCTGGCCAGGCTCCAGGGCAAGTGCGCCGGTCTCCATCAGGTCGCTATCCGCTACGGCGTTAACACCGGCGAGGCGCTGATCCATCCCGACCTCAGTGACATCGAGTCGTCCCTCCCCTCCGGTCAGCGTCACTACCACGAGGAGATGGCCGGCGGCCGCTTCCGCATATCCGGCGCTTCCTTCTTTCAGACCAACACCGCCCAGGCCGAGAAGCTGGTGGATCTCGTCCGGCGGCGGCTCCGGCTCAGCGGCGGGGAGCTGCTGCTGGACGCCTACGCCGGCGTGGGCACCTTCGCTGTCGCCCTGGCCTCCCACGCCCGCCGCATCATCGCTATCGAGGAGTCCGCCGCCGCCGTAGACGACGCTATGGCCAACATCGCCGGCTCTCCCAACGTCCAGTACTTCAGGGGGAAGGTGGAGGCCCTTCTCCCCGAGCTGACTGAGCGGCCCGACGCGGTCATCCTGGACCCGCCCCGTCAGGGTTGCCACCCCAAGGTGCTGGAGGCCGTCCTGGCCCTGACGCCCGCCCACATCGTCTACGTCTCCTGCGATCCCGCCACCCTGGCCCGCGACCTCCGCCGCCTGACCGACGGTCTGCCCGGCCAAGGCGGCTACGCCCTCGAGGACGTCACCCCCGTCGATATGTTCCCCCACACCTTCCACATCGAATCCGTGGCTAGTCTGGTCCGCCCTGGGTCTCCCGCGTGAACCAGCGCTCCTGTCATTCTGAGCGGCGATCGGGTTCGAAGGGGCTCACCAGCACCCGCCCGCGAAGGAATCTGGGGAGGGGTCACGCGTCACTCTCGCAGACCAACTCGGTCAGCAACTCTGTAGACATGGCTCTGCAAAGCTCATGCTGATCCTCGCCTCCGCCTCCCCCCGCCGCCGTGAGTTGCTGGCCCGCCTGGGCCTGCCGTTCGAGGTCGTGGAGCCAGCCGTCGAGGAAGGGAGCCTGAGGGGCCGACCGGAGCGCATCGCCCGGCGCCTGGCCGCCGCCAAGGCCCGCGCCGTCTCCGAGGAGCGCCCCGATGCCACCGTCCTCGCCGCCGATACCGTCGTCGCTCATCGCGGCGTCCTCCTCGGCAAGCCCCGCGACGCCGCCGAAGCGGAGGCGATGCTCAAACGCCTGCGCGGGCGCGTCCACCGCGTGGTCACCGCCGTGGCCGTCCTGCCGCCCGGCCGGCGCCGACCCCTCGTCGAACACGCCGTCACCCGCGTCACCATGCGTCGCTACGCGGACGCCGAGATCGCTGCCTCTATCGCTCGCGGCGACCCCTTCGACAAGGCGGGGGCCTACGCCATCCAGGACGAGCGGCTGGCCCCCGTGGCCCGCTACGATGACCCGCCCGCCGGCAGGCAGGGCCCGCCCGCCGATAGGCGGGGCTGCTACTGCAACGTCGTAGGCTTGCCCCTGTGGACGGCCGTCCGCCTCCTGTGCCGCGCTGGGCTCGACATAACGCATATCGGAGCAGCGGCTCTGCTGCCGCAGTGCGCGGAGTGCTCGCTGGCGTCGTAGGCAGCCGCGTTGCCCCTCCCAGCCGAACACCTGTATCATTCGGGTAGCATGACCTCCTCCACCACTTCTCCCATCCTCGCCCCCCTCAACCCGCGCCAGCGGGAGGCCGTGGAGCACATCGAGGGCCCCCTCCTCATCCTGGCCGGGCCTGGCTCCGGCAAGACCCGCGTCATCGCTCACCGCGTCGCCTACCTCATCTCTGAGCAGCGGGTCCACCCCCGCCGCATCCTCGCCGTCACCTTCACCAACAAGGCCGCCCGCGAGATGCGGGACCGCGTCTTCGCCCTCGTCGGCCGGGAGCGCGCCCAGGACATCACCCTGGGCACCTTCCACGCCGTCTGCGCCCGCACCCTGCGCATCGACGGCGAGCAGATCGGCGTCCCCCGCAGCTTCGCCATCTACGACGCCGCCGACCAGGTCGCCGCCGTCAAGCAGGCGATGCAGGACCTCGGCCTAGACAGCCGCCGCGTCGCCCCCCGCGCCGTCCTGGCCGCCATCTCCCGCGCCAAGAGCGAGCTCCAGGGGCCGCGCCAGTTCGCCGCCCTCGTCGCCGACTACTTCCAGGAGGTTACCTCCCGCGTGTTCGTGCGATACCAGGACCTGCTGGAGCAGAACTCCGCCCTGGACTTCGACGACCTCCTCAACAAGACGGTGGAGCTGTTCCAGGAGCGGGGCGACGTCCTGGAGAAGTACGCCCAGCGCTACCTCCACGTCCACATCGACGAGTTCCAGGACACCAACATCGCCCAGTACGTCCTGGCCAAGCAGTGGGCCGGCCGCCACCGCAACATCTGCGTCGTCGGCGATCCCGACCAGTCCATCTACACCTGGCGCGCCGCCGACATCCGCAACATCCTCAACTTCGAGCACGACTTCCCGGACGCCACAGTCGTCATCCTGGACCAGAACTATCGCTCCACCCAGGCGATCCTGGACTCCGCCCACGGCGTCATCGCCGTCAACAAGCAGCGCAAGGAGAAGAACCTGTGGACGGAGAACGGCCCCGGCCAGCCCATCGTCGTCCACGAGGCGTATGACGAGGAGGACGAGGCCTCCTTCGTCGCCGAGGAGGTACAGCGGCTGGCCAAGGCGGAGAAGATCCCCCTTCGGGGCTTTGCCGTCATGTACCGCACCAACGCCCAGTCGCGCCCCCTGGAGGAGGCGTTCGTCCGCCGCAACATCCCCTACCGCCTGGTCGGCGGCACCCGCTTCTACGAGCGCCGCGAGGTGAAGGACCTCCTGGCCTACCTGCGCCTGGTCCACAACCCGTTCGACTCCGTGGCCCTGATGCGCATCATCAACGTGCCCCCGCGCGGCATCGGTGACCGCACCCTGGCCGAGCTCACCAGGTGGGCCGGAGAGAGGTCCATCCCCATCTACGCCGCCCTCCAGCTCATCGCCGACGCCGAACGCGACTCGCCGGATGACCCCGCTCGTGGTGAGCCAGTCGAACCACGAGCGGCTGACTCTGCCGCTCGTCCTTCGACAAGCTCAGGACGAGCGGACGTTGCAGCCCACCCCTTCCAGACGCGTACCGTCGGTGCCCTGCTCCGCTTCCTCGGCCTCGCCAACGAGCTCATCGCTGCCGCCCGCAGCGCCTCGCTCTCCGCCCTCCTGGACGCCATCATCGAGCGCAGCGGCTACCGCGAGTACCTCCTGGGCGAGGAGCGTGGCGGCCTCCCGGACGGCGAGGAGCGATGGGAGAACGTCCAGGAGCTGCGCGCCGTCGCCACCCAGTACGACGAGCTCAAGCCGGAGCACGCTCTCCCTTCCTTCCTGGAGGACGCCGCCCTCATCACCGACGTGGACGAATACGATGAGAAGGCCGACGCCGTCACCCTCATCACCCTCCACGCCGCCAAGGGGCTGGAGTTCCCCGCCGTGTTCATCGTCGGCCTGGAGGAGGGGCTGCTCCCCCACATGCGCTCCCTGGAGAGCGGCGACCCCGCCCAACTGGAGGAGGAGCGCCGCCTCTGCTACGTGGGCATGACCCGCGCCGAGGCGCACCTGTATCTGGTCCACGCCTTCCGCCGCGCCTTCGCCCAGATGGGCGCCGGTCTCGGCGGCCACAACCCACCTTCGCGCTTCCTGACTGACATCCCGCTGGACCTGATGGCCCAGCGGGAGCGCGCCGCCGCCCCCACCCTCTGGCCATCCCGCCACCGCTACGCCACCACATCCCGCGCCCAGGGGCGCGCTGTCGAAGGGGGAGCGATCCCTGCCGAGACGTTCGCCGCCGGCGACCACGTCCGCCACCCCAAGTTCGGCGACGGGATCGTCGTCTCCTGTCAGCCGTCCGGGGCCGACTACCAGGTAGTCGTTGCCTTCCAGGGCGAGGCCGGCATCAAGAAGCTGCTGCTCTCCTTCGCCCCGCTGGAGCGGCTGGAGGGCGAGTAGGCCAGCGGCGGCCCCGACAGTGGAGCCAGCCGGCTGCCGGTGGTGTAGAATAGTCGCGTCATGGAGCCGCGCATCCAGTACGTCCACACCGCCGATGGGCTGAGCTAGCCCGTCATATGGTGAACCCTCACTCCGCACTTGCCTCCGCTGGCCCCTTCCTCTAGCCTAGAGGCGACTCACTGACCGAAGGGAGGGCTCTCCTATGCTCCCGTACCTCGTAGGCGCTCCCGACTGGGACGACATCAGCGACTGGCTGGCCGGCGACGGCGCTCGCATCATCGCCATCATCGCCGTCGCCCTCGTCGTCGATTTCGCCCTCCACCGCATCATCCCCCGCGCTCTGCGGGTCGCCGTCGAGCGACAGATGAAGCGCGCTCCGGAGGAGGAGATCGAGCAGCGGGTGGACACTCTCTCGTCGGTGTTCACGGGCACCGGACGCGTCATCATCATCCTGGCGGCCCTTCTTACCCTGCTGCCCCTGGCCGGCATCAGCATCGGTCCCCTCCTGGCGGGCGTCGGCATCCTCGGCCTCGCCGTCG
>Ga0209979_1005268_pt1 | contig 10242 bp, 8 predicted proteins | sample AnhtaG_FD_183114 | JGI IMG/M metagenome (GOLD analysis project Ga0209979, IMG submission 183114) | Deep subsurface microbial communities from Anholt, Denmark to uncover new lineages of life (NeLLi) - Anholt_01485 metaG (SPAdes) (version 2) | ecosystem: Environmental > Aquatic > Marine > Oceanic >...
GAAGGGGGCAGCCTGTGGGCTGTCGCGTTGAATATCCAGCGCCCGTCAACTGCAAACATCGGGCACTTTCCGGTGGTCATCTCATAGAAACTGAAGGGGTCTGCCATAAGCGCGCCTCGCAGTGAGGCCCGTGTCAGGAGGTCTGCGACCCCTTCGGACCGAATGATTCCATCTGTGATGACCGTATGCGTGCCCCCATCTGAGGCGAGTATCTCCTCAGCTCGTTCCACGCTGCACATCCGGACCCGGTGAGGGTAATCCGGCGTCAGGTGAGCCAATTCCGCGGCAGTATAGACACGATCTGCGACAAGCCACAGTATGCGTGGGAGCCAAGACTCATCGCCTATGTGTCGCCAAACCGTCAGCAGCAACTCGTGATCCCCGATGGCAATGATGGCTCCTGTCTTATCCGGTCGGTACCAGCGCAGCCAGATGAGGCGATTCCCGGTGAGCAGCAAGCCCGCAAGCGCTACGAATGCGCCGAATGCCAGTCTGTTCATGCGCCAGGCAGGCAGCAGGTAGAAGAGCCCGGCGCACATGGCTGCTCCGAGTGCAGTAGCGAGCGCTGTAAGATATAGCGAGCGCCCCCGCATTCGCAGATACCCCGATTCGTACGCACCCGTCACATACAGCGCGGTCAGCCACGCGCAAGTGATGAGGATCGTTCGCGAAAGCCACTCTGGGGCGAGAGGAGCGAATGCGACCTGTTCGGAGACTGCCGCCAGCCCGTCGGCCGCGGTAACACAGACGGCCACTGCTGCAGAATCAGCGGCGATGATGCTCCGTAGCCTTCTGCGCTTGGCCACAGGCAACGTTCCGCCCTCCCATGCAGTCCCCGTCTAGCTACGGGCGGCAGGCTATCGGGTGGGTTTCACGGAATAGCACGGCAGCGCACGCAGACTGCGAAGCTTGCCCGTCGCCGATCAACACGGCTTCAGTCATTGTGCGCAAACTAGACATCCATATCGCGGCATCTGATGTAGGCAACTACTATCACTCTGAGCACAGAGCGCCCTCTTGTGGCTGCGAGACGTGGTGCGGAACATCGCCACTGCTCTTCCGCTTCGGCGAGCGAACACCCGCGAGCCCTCGCCTCCTCGTCTTCGCCCCGGCCCCGAGTCTCACCGCGCGGCACAGAGCTCCGGCAGACGGCTTTCAGGACCAGCCCCTCCCTGGTGGGCGCGGTAGCTCTCTCACATCGATGCGTGCTGTGATCGCTCTCCTCGTACCTCAGGGGAAGCGATGTACATCTATCGGATCGCCTGCATGGGCCCGTTCTCGTTAGGCGCGGCTGCGCCTTCATTCATCTGCGCGCCAACGGAACTGAGCCAAATCGAGTCACGGCAGTCTTTCTGCTGCTGTGCCAGATCGCCCGGAGCTGGACCTGTCGGTTAGAGGGACGGACTCCTCCGCCCTGAGAAGCTGCCGGTAGAGTCGGCCGACCCGTTCGATCATGCGGTTTACGTCGAACTCCGCTGCCCGCCGCCGGCCCGCCGCACCCATGCGCTGGGCCAGGTCCGGATCGGCGGCCACTCGCAGGATCGCATCGGCCAGGGCGATCGGATCACGTGCCGGCACGAGGATGCCCGTCACCCCATCTTCCACCGCCTCGAATGCACCATCAACGTCGGTCCCCACCACCGGCTTACCCGCTGCCATTGCCTCCAGATACACGATGGGAAGGCCTTCCCAGAGCGAGGACAGCGCAAAGACGTCAAATGCGGAGACCAGCGCCGGTACATCTCGTCGATAGCCAAGCATGAGCACAGCGTCATCCAAATGCCTCTGCGCCACGGCGGCTTTGACGTCATTCAGTAGCGGACCATCCCCGACGATGAGGAACTTGGCTTCGGGCATCCGCGCCCGAACGTGAGCTGCAGCCTCGATGAAGTCCAGCGGCGCCTTCTGTGGCGCCAGGCGCATTACGGTGCCAATGACCCGGTCCGATGGCGCAAGGCCGAGGTCGCGTCGTACTGCCCCCGGGTGCGACGGCGGTCGGGCAAACCTGTCGAACTCCACGGCCTCCTCGATGACTGCGTATTGGCTCTGCCTGCCGATCCCGTGTGCAAGGCCCGTTTGTACATCGGACTGCGAAACGACGATTATGCGGGTCGCTAAGCGGCAGATGGCGCGCAAGCATAGCACCTGCGCGGCCGGAGGGAGCGCGTGCGTCGAGTCCCTGAACATCCATCCGTGGACATGTGCCAGACGCACGGGCACACCAGCGAGACGGCCAGCGAGAAGTGCCAATACATTTGCTTTACTGCAGTGCGCATGCACGATATCGAAACGACCGCGCTTCAGCATCCTGGTGAGCCGGACGAGGGAGGTCAGATCCAGAGTCAGGCGAGGACCGCGGACCAGCGTGCCCATTAGAGATACCGGGACGCCGCATTGGCGCGCAAGGCTTATCATCTCTCCCTCGGGGCCGGTCCGCGTGCCAGCTACGAGAGTCGCATCGTACCCCTCATGACGGAGCAACTGGGCCAGCGAAATGGCGACCTTGCTGGCTCCGCCTGCCGACAGATGCGCGATCAACTGGAGAACTTTTGGCCGTGACACACTCACTCGCCCCGGTAGTGACGTGGGATTGATGCAGCGCCGTGCCAGACCGGTGTCGGTTGATCCCGAAACCTGCGGCCACCGGGCCTGACTGTGACTATTTCGCCCCGGCCGCCACCATTCCTTTGTTTTTTTTCATCGTGTGCCGATGCCACTCGCTCTGGCCTCCTGAGGCGGCACGTCATCTGCGGCCGGCACGTTCAGGAGGAGCGCGTGATGTGTCGGATGATTCGCGTGCGTTCGCCCCGCTCGACGACCTCGATGGTGATGTCGTTCGGGCCCGGGCGGAGAGTGGCGAGCGCACTGAAGACGCCACCCGCACCGGGGTTCCGCCTCTGTCCGTTTACAGCGACCGTGGCCCCGTCCTCGACCCATCCGGAGACGGCCACAGTGTCTTCACCCACATGAGCAGCCCATGGCTCCTTGAGCAGCAGGTACGGGCGCTGCTCGATGCGCTCGAGCTCCGCCGCCAGGGTCTCACGAGCGGCGCGGAAGCGATCGGCCGAGCGACCGAAGTCGGCGAAGTACCACTCTCCCACCACCTGCTCGCAGATGCGATCGCTTATGTAGGTGTCAGGCAGCTCTTTCGCGGCGACGCCCAGGGTCTGCCGCACGGTGGCCGCCTTGGCAGAAAGCATGGTGAGGTAGTCGTAGTCCTGCAGTCCCTGCCGGGTGAGCTCCCAGCGCACGGAGTCCAGGAGGTAGGGAGGCCGGTCGTGCGGATATACCCAGACGCTCGCGAGCGCGCCGCTGGCGTACCGTCCGCGCCAGGCGCCGATGGTCCACATGAGGCACGAATACATCCGCTCCCGCCACAGCCACCAGGGCAGCTCCCGGACCAGCAGCGGCGGCAGCGCCACGTCATAGACCTCGGGGTTGTAGACGCCGATGCGGTCGCCCTGCTGACGGCGCTGCTGGGCCAAGTCGCGTACGGCGGCATAGCTGCGGAAGGTCATCAGCCAGTCTGGCAGCGTATCATAATAGGGCTCAGCGACCGCAACACCGAATGCCATGGGCCGCAGGTCGCCATCGGCGCGCTGCATGAGGCGTGCAAGCTGTGTCACCTGCTCGCGGTACTCGGCCGTCGGCTCGTCCCAGAAGTTGTGGAAGAAGTAGTCGAGCCAGCCCCTCTGCTTCAGATGCGCCGCCACACCCCTGATTGTGCTCACCCACTTGGCCGCGAACTCGTCGCTGGTGTGGTGCTTGCCGAACGGGCCGAAGCTCTGTTTGAAGCTGCTGTCGTGCCCGGCGACGAGATAGCCATAGGGGAGCTGTAGGTAGTTCATGCCCAGCTCTTCGATGAGATATGAGGCGACCTTGTCGAACTCGGTGAAGTCCAGCGCCGCCTCGTTGCCGTCAAATGACAACGCCGGCGCGGGCCGGATAGTGCGTACGCTCATGCGGTGCTCGGCAACGTTGCGCCACCAGGCAAGCCGCATGTCGTCGGTCACACTCGTGCCCGGGCGCGGCACGCCAACGCTGAAGCGGAAGGTGGGGCGCTGTGGGAGGCCAAGGCGCCGGACGCGAAGGCGCAGAGGGAACGTACGCTCACCGACGCCGTCGATGCTCGCCGTGATACGGCCACGGTACTCGCCGGGCGCGGCGCCCGGAGGCACCCTGATGGTCACCCAGAAGCTCTGCTGCCCGCGCGGCGGAACGCGAACGGGTCCTGCCGGAAGGAGCTTATCGGGGAAGCGCTTCCCCATCTCCTCCCCAACGAACCCGAGTGGATTGACTGTCGCACGAATGCCGGACGAAGCGAGGGAGCCGTCGATGGTGATCGGCCCGACCTCGATGCCGACCGAGGGCAGCTCTTCAGCGGCGCTGACGACGACCTGGAAGGCCACGCATTCGTTGGCCGCGCAAGCAGCGTCCACGCCATCGACGCCGGGCAGGTCGGGGAGCGCATCCGTCACGGCGGGGACACGTTGATTTGCATCTTCGCGCCAGACGGCAAGCCGGGAGTCGCGTGCAAGAACCCCGGCCCAGGCGCTCGGGCCGACCTCCCACATCGCCCCCATGGGCACGACCAGCCGGTCCGCCGTCGCCGCCACGTAGCCGGGCACGCCGGCGAGCCGCAGCTCGCAGTCCTCAAAGGCCGCGTCATCCGTCGGACCCACGGCCAGCGACCACACTGTGCCCCGATGAGCCGCCGGCACGGCGACCTCGACGCACTGCTGTACCGAATGCGGCGTCTTCGTGGCGATCTCGGCAACCGCGCGCTCGTCCGGGTCGAAGATCTCGACACGTGCACCCTCGCGCTGCCCACTGCCCGCGATGTAGACGTCGAACGCAGGCGTGCCCTGCGGCACCAGGAAGTAAAGGCGCCGGGCCGCCTGTCCGAAGATGTGCAGCGGGCCCACGGACGAGGCGAGCATCGAGAGCCACTGCGTGTTGGCGTCGAGCGTGTAGTAGTTCGCTGCCCCATCGGCGTCAACGTAAAGGAGCCCGGTGACCCGTGGTGCCACTCGGATCGTGGTCGTTCGCCCACTTGCCGCTAGGGCTTTGACCGCCGGCGTGCCCTCGCGCCCCCTGACGGCGATGGGGACGTCGCTGCGGCCTGCCCCGGCCGTCACTTGAAGCACAACCTCTTGCCCGGCCTCGGCCCAGAGGCAAAAGCGAGTGCTTCCTCGGCACCGTGTTTGTCGATCCGCCCGGCCAATAGTCGCCGTCTTCGGCGCCAACCACGCCGCCTGGGCCGCGGTCGGCTGAGAACAGGCCAGCACGAACGCGATGGCCATACTGCTCGCGATGACGACGCGAACCGGCACAGTCGTTCCTGTCCTTTCCCGCTACTATTCTCATAGCCCCCGCGCGCCGGAACCCAAAGCAACCAGGCCCGCAATGATCACTATGATCAGCGCGATCTTGCCGAACAGCCTTTCTTCGACTGTGTGCGCCAGTTTGATCCCGGCAATACCTCCTACGAGCATCGCCGGCAGGAGGAACATGGCATAGCGCAGCAGTGCTGTGGTGATGAGCCCTTCCCGGCCGAAAGCAATTGCGGCCACCACACTGAGCACGGTGAAGTAGAACGCCAGGTTCGCCCTGAAGACCTGCTTCCCGACGCCTTGATTCGTGAGAAACAGTATCACCGGCGGGCCGCTCATTCCGGTGCTCCCGGCCAATACACCACTAATAAGACCAATGGGACCCATGGCGAGTTTCTCATTCTTGATCTCCCTTCGGAAACCACACAGGAAGGTGACGCCGAATGCGGCGATCACGGCGCCGATGAGGACCTTCAGCACATTCACGTCCAGAATGGTCAAGATTCTCGCTCCGAACGGGACCCCGATGCTGCCTGCAACCAGGAGCGGCCAGATGCGTCTCAAGTCGAGCCATCTTCTCGCTTCGAGCGCTATGGCCATCGTGAGCATGCCGGCCTGCATCATTACGATCGGCACGACCATTGTCGGCGGCAGGACCATTATCAGTATCGGAACAGCGACCAAGTTAAACCCAAATGCAGTGAGTCCCTGGGTGAAGCCGGCGAAGAATATCGCAAGGAGTCCAACGAGGAGTGTGGCCGTTGAGTCCATCATGATATGGCGTCCGGAGCAAAGCCTGCCAGCCAACGACTGGACCGCAAGCAGTGTACCCCAGGCAGCCTCCCTGGGCCGGTTCGGGATGCGCGGCCGCTCCTCTACCGCCTCTCGTAAGCGCCCACGTCCCAGCCTGCCCCTTGTGGGCGGGGCACGCCGTCGCCATCCGTTTTCACCTGCTCCAGAGCCACGCCTCTGTCAATGGCCGGCGAGCCCGGAGCCAGGTGGAAGTCGCCTTGTCCCCAGTCGTTGTCGGCGGCGACTACGAAGGCCGAAGTCGAGACCGCGAGGTTGGACGGATCGCTCGCCTCGCTGGGCTTGCTCGGCGCCAGGAACAGGCAGTTCTTGACTTCAAACCCCTCTCCATATCCTCCCCCCGACAGGAAGGCCTCCCGGATGGCCCCGCCCCAGGTGTTGTTCCAGAGCCTCAATTGCTCGATCTTGTTCTCGTAGCGCACGCCGATATCCGAGCTGTGCATCACGCAGTTGGTCACCGTGACATGCGAGCCGCCGCGCGAGCCGGGGCCGCGGAGGCGGAAGCAGATCACATTGTCGAACACGGTGCAGCGATCCACCAGCGCATCGCATCGCTCTTTGAGGTTGAATGCCGCCGCGTTGCCTATCGGCCCGCGAAAGCCGCCGACGAGGCAGTTGCGGATGACGATGCGCGGGCGTGGCGCTTCCGGATCGCATTTGGTGTCAATGCCGTTCTCGCCCGGCACCATTGTGGGCGGATAGCGCGGGTGGGCGAAAGGGTCGTTCGGCGGCATGCGGCCACCGTACAGCTCGCAGTCCTCGACCAGCACGTTGTCCCACGGCTCGCGGCTCGGATCCGCCTGGATGCAATCCCCGGAGCACAGCTCGATCTTGCAGCCGCGCACCGTCATGTTGTACGAGTGGGTGAAGCGAACGCCGTGCGAGTCATCGCGGCTCGTGCCGTCGGAGGCGAGGTTGTGGTGAATGTAGCAGTCCTGCACGAGCCCATCGCGCGAGTCAAAGAACTGGAGGCCATCGCCGTACCGTCCGGGCCCAGTTATGCGGCCGGCTCGGCGGATCTCGCAATCGATGAAATGTATCCCCTGCCCCTTGGCCCATACGCACGTGTTATTGCCGTACTGGGCGTCGAAGACGAGGCCGCGGGCCGTTACGTAATCGGCCTCCAGAGTCAGCGCCCGGCCCTTTGGCGCGATGATGGCCATCCGTGGATGCTCCGCCTGCAGCGTCACGCGCCGGGCGTCGCTGTCGCCGCCGCGCCGCAGCTCCAAGGACTCCCCATACGTCCCGTCCGCGACGATCACCGTGTCTCCGGGCTTTGTCAACGCGAGCGCGTGGGCGATCGTCTTCAGCGGCGCCGCCCGGGCGCCCGCATTCTCGTCCGAGCCTGCTGGGCTCACGTAATAGCGCCGTCCCTGCTGTGCCGGCGCGATGCTCATCACCAGCCACAGCATCATTACGGCTGAGATCCCGCCAATTGCGCGCAAAACTGCTGACCTCCGCTTCGGTGCTTCCTCCGTGCCACTGCGCGCTCCTTCTTCTGAGCAACGAGTCCCTCAGTTGCTATCGCCCCTGCCCCGTGTGCGTTACTGGTGTCAGCCGATTCACACTTCTGGGCGGAAAAACACTTGACATACGGTGGCCGAATTGGTATATGTAAAATACATATAGGTGAGCGCCAAATGCCCCGGGGCAAGTGCCATCGGCACGGAAGAGAATTTGGGCCGTGTTCGTGCTCTCTGGGGAAGCTCTCGCGCCTGGTGGAGCCGCAGATGCTGCACCTGCTGGCCGCCCGGGAGGCACAATATGGGTATGAACTCCTGGCCCATGTGCAGCAAGCGAAGCTGACGGACTCGGAGATCGACGTGGGCGCCGTGTACCGTACGCTGCGCGTTTTGGAGCAGACCGGGTGCGTGGTCTCGCACTGGGAGCCCGGGCCCGGAGGGCCGAACCGGCGGATGTACGACATCACGCCGCTCGGATGCCAGCACCTCAAAGACTGGGCTACCGTGCTCGCGCGCCGGGGTAGGGCCATGGTAGAGTTCGCCGAGGATTGCGCCAAACTGTAGGCCTCGGGGAAAGCCGCAGATGCTGCGGCTTCTTCTTGGTCGAGTGTGTATGCAAAATACATATAGACGCGGTGACACGAAATGAAAGTGGCGCTCGCCGCTGACGGAACCGAAGTCGCCGCCCACTTCGGGCGGTGCGAGAGGTACGTAGTGGCCGAATTGGACGGTGGGGCAGTGACACGCGAGGAAAGCATGGCCAATCCCGGCCACGAGCCGGGTCGGCTGCCGCGGATGCTGAACGAACTGGGCGTGGACACGATCGTGGCCGGCGGCATGGGGCCGCGCGCCTGGGCCATTTTCGAGCAGTTCGGCATCGCGGTCATAATCGGTGTCTCAGGCCCGGTGGCCGAGGCCTTGAGGCAACTGGCGACGGGAGATCTCAAGCCTGGCGAAAGCACCTGTGAGCACTGAAAGCCGTCGAGAGCAAATGGCAGAATGCGCCTTGCGAATCTACATCCTATGCGAGGATAGCCTCAGCCGACGCGGGCTGGTGGGCGAACATGGGCTGTCGATGCTGGTGGAGTCGCCGGATGCCCGGGTGGTGCTGGACGCCGGACCGAGCGCCGCCACGGTGCAGAATGCGGACAGCATGGGCATTACATTGGCGCCACTGGATGCCGTCGTCGTCAGCCACGGGCACTACGACCACACGGGCGGCCTTGAGGCTGTCCTTACCAGGCTCGGCGGCGCACGGGTGGTCGCGCATCCCCTCGCCTTCCGACCGAGATACGCCCTCCGAAGGACAGGTGCACGCCGGTACATCGGTCCTCCGCATACCGCAGACGAATACGAACGCCTGGGAGCCGACTTGGTGTTCTCCGCCGAGCCGGTCCAACTGGGTGAGTGGCTGTGGACCACCGGGGAGGTGGCACAGAACGCCAATGGCAGCACCGCCTCCGGCAAGCTGTACATCGAGGAAGCCGGCGCGCTCCTCGCGGATGATTTCCGCGACGACGTGTCGCTGGTGGCGCGGCTCGAGGACGGATTGGTGGTGCTCACCGGCTGCGGGCATGCAGGCGTGTGCAACATCGTGCGCCGGGCTCAGCGCCTTGCGGGGAGCGACCACGTTCATGCCCTCGTCGGCGGGACGCATCTGGTCGGGGCGGATGAACCGACGATTCGGCGAACGGCAGAGCACCTGTACCGGATGGGCGTGGAGGCCATCGCGCCGTGCCATTGCACGGGGTGGCGTGCCTTTGCGGCGCTCAACGAGGCGTTCGAGGGCCGTGTTGTGAAGGTGGCAACCGGCGACATCCTGGAGTTCGCGGGCAGAGGGCAGTTCCGTCTCGTTCAGCATAGTGAGCCGGTTTCTACCTCAGAAAGGAGAAAATGAGAATGCGTTGGCGCAACATGTACTACATGACTGGCTTGCCCGGGTGGATGCGTTTCGGCTTCAGCCCGGGCTGGGTAGGGCGTAGCGCGAGCGGTTTGGGGCCGTGCGCCGAGTACCTCATGACGGAACAGTGGCCGACGCCGCAGATGCAGGCGGCATGGCAGGGAATGCAGGCAGGTCAAATGCCCACGATGCCCTGGGGCGGGCCCGCAGCAATGGCGGCGCAACCGGGGCAAGTGCCCTGGGGGCCCTTCGGCGCGCCGCCCGACCCTCGGGCGCAGCTTGAGTTCCTGAAGTCGCAGGCAGAGATGCTCAGTCAGCAGCTCGATCAGGTCCGCCAGCAGATCGAAAACCTGGACGAGAGCCAGCAGTGATCTTCCGCGCGCGACAGTAGGGGGCGACCGGCCGGTCGCCCCCTACGACGGTGGGGCACCCCAGCCCTCCAGAAAGGACGATTTGGAATGAAAGTGGCAATTGCTTCCTCCGGGGATGCACTCGATACTCAAGCCGATCCTCGGTTCGGCCGGTGCGCGTTTTTCCTCATCGTGGACACAGACACCATGCAGTTCGACGCCATGGAGAACACGGCGGCAATGCAGGGCTCCGGGGCCGGCATTGCAGCAGCACAACTCGTCGCGAACGCTGGTGCGGAGGCCGTGATCGCGGGCAACTACGGGCCCAACGCGTACCAGACGCTCTCCGCCGGTGGAATCAAGACCTACGTCGGGGCGCAGGGCAC
>Ga0209979_1005270_pt1 | contig 10241 bp, 9 predicted proteins | sample AnhtaG_FD_183114 | JGI IMG/M metagenome (GOLD analysis project Ga0209979, IMG submission 183114) | Deep subsurface microbial communities from Anholt, Denmark to uncover new lineages of life (NeLLi) - Anholt_01485 metaG (SPAdes) (version 2) | ecosystem: Environmental > Aquatic > Marine > Oceanic >...
TGCCTTTCTTGGCATAACATTACCCGGGATTAAAAGTTTACAGCAATATTCCAAACAGGACAACACTAGATGCTATTAATAATAATGGACTGCTAATAAACCACCAGCGCACCGAGACTATGACTTATGGAAGAAACCTCTGGTCTTCTGGCAAAGCCATACCATTTTTGACGAAACAAGCACTCCCTCTTTACAAATGGGAATTTTAGGGCTAAAATAGATACGATTTTGGCGGGAGTAGCTCAGTGGTAGAGCATCTGCTTCCCAAGCAGAGGGTCGCGGGTTCGATACCCGTCTCCCGCTCCAGACAGGACTTAGCTCAAATATCTTAGCGTTTATCCCTTTATGGCCATTATCTCTTAAGACATAGTCTAAGCCAGTGTTGTTGATGATTTTCCACAGTCTCCTTTTTACTGACCGGGTTGCAATCGCTTCCATACTAGACATCTCGTATGTTATTGTAGAATGGTATTATGTTATTATATAATGACAAGGGACGGAAATCCTCACTCAATTAAATGAGCCGGAGCTGAAGATAATGGGTTGCTTCGCTGATTCCTCTAGCCAAAAAGGAGGTTATTGCCCTCCGCATTCTGAAATCACGGGCCGTTAGCTCAGTTGGCAGAGCACCTGACTTTTAATCAGGGTGTCACAGGTTCGAGACCTGTACGGCCTACACTCAATCCCCTCTAACTCTTCTAACGAATGTCTAACCAATGCTTTCTCGTCCTGTTTTTGTGATGCTTTCTCTAACATCAAATCCATCGTATCCGCCGGGGCCCGTAGATCGCCCTCCCAGTGATTGTAGACGGTGAGTGTCACCATTTCACTGGCATGTCCAAGCACTCGGCTGATAACTTCTATCGGCTGTCCGGCTTTACGCTGCAGTGTGGCGTAGGTGTGTCGTAAGTCATGTAGACGGATAGGCTTTAGCCCTGTATTCTGGACAACCCTCTTAAAAACCTTGGATACATATCTTGGATCGGGTAGAGCCCCGTCTTCACGGGAAAAGATAAAATCATCCTCGGATAATCTCCGACCATACCACTGAGCATTGGCTTCCTGTCTTTCCCGTAATTGCTGAAGTAACAATGCTAGCGAGATAGGTAAAGCTACAACCCGACGTGATCTCTTTGTCTTCGGTTCCTCAAATCGCCAATCATCCTTACCAAGCTTGTATACCGTTCGGCAAATCGAGACCTTTGGCGAAACGATATTCAGGTCCATGTCTCGCCATCTGATACCAAGTGCTTCACCACGTCGCATACCGGTAAGGGCCAGTGTAGCGAATAACTCGTAATGGTTCGATTTGGCGGCGGCTGTCAGGAAAAGATCTAGTTCATCCATATCCCATACTTCGGTCTCGGCTTTCTTAGCAGCTGGGGGATCGGCAAGATCGGCAACATTTCGTGCCAGCTTTCCCTTCCGAACCGCATCATCCAGTACCCGGTGTACAACTCTGTGTACATATCGGGCAGTGGTAACTGATTTCCTGGCTCCGACAATGTCGGCCATAATGCTGTTGATATCGTCCGGTGTAAGCATAGTGGCCGGTTTAGCCCCAACCCTGGATATCACGTGGGTTTCGAGCATCTGCCGGTAGCTCTGCAGCGTTATTGGCCGGACACGGTTCGGAGCGGTAGTGGCAAGGTAGTTCCGGCATAACTGTGCAACTGTTTCCCGACTGGGTATTATAAATACGCCCTTGTTGACCTGTGAAACGGCTTCGGCAAGTGCCCTCTCCGCCTTTCGCCTAGTGGCATGCCCCGCCAGCCACTTCCGCCGCCATTTTCCCGTACCCGGATCCCTGATTGAAAGGACAGGGTAATAACGCCCTCTCTTCCCAGCAATGTGTCCTCTCATAAACGCCTCCTTCAGTTTTCATTTTCAAGGTTTTCCAGCCATTCCAGTATAAGTCTTTCGGAGAATAACAGGCGTCCTTTACGACGCTCCCCGGTTATCTCATCGATTCTACCACCGACGCGCTTGTGCGGAATCAAACCCTGGTCACACCACTCGTACAGGGTGTTCCTTCCGATACCCAACATCGGCCATACCTCACTTGCCTGGAGTATACGATTAGGTGTCCTGGGTTCTCTATTGCCATTCATCGCCAACACTACTCATTGTTGTAACTCAGTCTCCTATATGATATTATAGCATAGAATAGACAATATGCAATCACATAAAGTATAATTGCAGCATATAATGGATAATACTGCAAAGATTATATCAATCAGGCAGGAATTGGGGGTTCCGGAAGACGGATTTCCGGATGAGAGCACGGCCCTTGAGTGGTATAGGGAACATTATAAAGAAGCGAAGGGAACAACGTTTAGAGGTGGCTTCGGCTACCGATTCGAGGAGTTTGGACGCAGTATTGAGTTTGACTACGAATATGATTACGACAGCGGAAGGCTATCCCTTAACTATATTCCTGAGATTGACAAACAGGTCCCCCTGGATGTCCAGGCATTATCACTGGCTTGGGATAGTGGGATTGACCCGGTCAATGCCACAGCCTTGCGTTTACCTCTACTCGTGGGATACCCAAAAGAGTCTTTACCACTAATACCCAGTTACATTTCCGCTGCCATGGGAGGTGCCAGACTGCTGATGCACCCACCATCGGTTGTTACCGATGAGATGAGGAGACGGATACTGGATGAGCCCGGCCCCTTCTCGACCGGTATAAACCAGGGCTATCTCGGGGAACGTAAGAATAAGAATATGCCTCGATACTTTGATGTATATAGAGCCTACGGTGATTGGGTAGAGATGAAAAGGGAGAAGGAGCGTAAAGGCACTATAGTCAGTAGGAAGGGGTATCTGAAGTGGATTGCCCAACGACTGGTAAAGGAGTATGGCTGGGAATCAGTACCGACCTCCTACACTGTCTTACGCTACCTCGAAAGGGCGACAAAGGTATGGGGTTCCCCATTTACAGATGAATGAGAAGGTAATCACTGGATAACCCCCTCCAGTATATTGACTAGCTCGTACGGATATCTGTTGTTAGATGGTACTAACAATATGCTGTTTTATTACCCCCGAAGAAAGCATAAGTGCTAGTCAGTCTTTCATGGTAATGGCTGGAACTGGAATATATCCTACCGAGCTATTGAGTTAGCGACTTCCTACTAGGCATCCTGTATTCGAATTACTGAAACAGCATGTACAGTGAGTGGAGCTTGTGTGTAATTCCTGAGTGCTTTGAGTAACTAGTAGCGTAACATAGTCAGTAACTCAGCTACTCGTCTCTAGTGGTCGTTTGCTTATCCAGTATAGTGACAGGCATATCTACTGGATGTCCGAATAGGTGCTATCAGTAACTAAGTAACACTGGAGTAGATCGTATTGTATAACAGATTAGGGGATATCGATACTTAATAAACCAGGTAACAAAATAAGCTTATGTGCAATGGTAAACAATATGGACTTCAGTAATGCCACTAGACACAATGAATTCATGCAGAAACTCATCTTGATCGCGTGCTAACGTCTCCTCTTCAAACATAGGGCACGGGCAACAGTTTCTCTCAGTGTGATAGCGCTCACAGGTTTAATCAAGTAATCGGTAGCACCCATCTTCAACGCCTTTTCCCGCTGTGAGACTGCAGCTGACGCAGTGAATACGACAACAGGAATTGACGATAGTTCTGGGTCGCTTTTCAACTGCTCTAGCACTGACCAGCCGTCAACACCGGGCAGCTTCAAGTCCAGCACTATGAGATCAACCTGGCTCTCTCTCACCAATCTAGGACCTTCATCACCGTTCTCGGCCTGAAGAACATGGTAGCCCTCAAGCTCAAGCACCCGTGAGGCAAAACTCCGGACATCTGCCCCATCCTCTATAACAAGAACTATCTTTTTGTGACATCCTTTACTCATGGTGCTATCCTCTTGCTACAGTTTCTATTCCAAATAACTTCCTATCTTCTTTTTAGGCTCAAATCTCTAAACCCCCAGCAAACAACACGCTAGGAAGCCCAAGGCGATAAACAGGATAAAGGGCAATTCCGGCGTCACCCATACCGTAGCTGCGACTTTTCCTTCTCCATGATAGGCTTTCAGTTGCTGCACTGTTTTGCTATTTATAGGCGTTCCGCCCAATGAATATCGCCTTGTCAGGTGGCCATCTGTTTCTTCATATGCATGCGTCAGCCTAGCAAATCTATTGCTGCTGAGTCCATTAATTTTTACTCTATAAGCGACAAAGCACATCGCAGTATTTCTCACGAATTCTTTTAGCCCCAAACTGTAGAGATTGCGGAAGAAGAGGGAGATTGGGACTGCTAAAGCTAAAACGGCGGCGTTCAGGAGTACCATGAGGGCGAAGGGAAAGACTACGGGCACAGGTGCATCGAATAACGGGAAGTGATGAGAAAGGATAGTAAATCCTGGCTGCATGGGAAAAAGCACGGCGATACATATCAGAGCTTTTGCGTCAGCCGCACCGAAGAGTCGTAACCGGAAGAAAACGTAGGACACGACACTGGTGATAGTAGCTGAGAAAATAAATGGAGTGAGAAAAGACATGCCCTGCATTACGGCGTAGTATCCGGCGAATACGATACCCACCCCCACCATGACAAGCCACACAATATTGGAGACGCTTCTCTTTCTGATGTCAGAGTAACCAGCGTAAGCCAAAATAAGCAGGGAAAATACTACGCGATAAATGTCCATTTCAAAATAATGAGGGGTTGAAGCAAATAACACTCTCCTTTCCCTCCTAGTACCAAAGAGCTTCGTCCTCCCGGAGAAACACCCGCTCCGTAAAGAACTGCATGTTATTTTCGGTGTTGATGACCCAGAACGAAACGGTGACCGCATCACCTCCGCTGTATTCTGGGTGTTCAATATTGGTCCATCTTACCGTATTCTCCTTGGGCACATCCCAGCTGGTGGCGCTAATAGAGTCCGGTGATGAGTAGTCCGGGAAAACGTCATACATCTCCGGGTCGTTAGTCAACCCCGTAAAGTCAGCGTGGATGTCAAAGGGAGCGGAGGCATTTTTCACTGTAACTGTTATCGTGGACTGGGTTTGTGCATCATCCCCCTCATCTATTGTGATGTCTAGAATAGAAGGATAGTCCTGGCTGGTGTCAATGCTGGTATATTCCATTGGTTCGGATTCAGTACTGAACGTTGCCAGCCCGGCATAGAGCGCATCAGTGGTCACATCGCCCGCGGGCAGGGAGATTTGTCTTATATCGTCACTTTCAATAGTAATCTGGTCTTCGGTGACTTCGACCTGTATGCCTGTAGAAGTTGGGTAAGTGTAAATTATTTCCAATTCGTCGACGTAGAACCGATCTTGGGGGTTAGACATATTAGCCTCAAAGGCAATCCAGAACTGGCCGGAGAGGGTGTAGCCGGATAAATCGATATCATAGAAATGATAAATGTTATCGGCGTCCCCGTCCACCCATGTTTTAACCGTAGTCCAGTTCACGTAATCATCGCTGATGCGGCAAATTGCCTCCTCGAAGGTCTGGCTGGAATTAGCCTTCGCCTGAAACCGGAGGCTGGCGCTAGTCGCTGTGGAAAGGTCGATAGCCCGCTCGGCATAGCCCGTACTGCTTTGCAGCAGCAGGTGGTAACTGCCCTCATATGGGGTGCCAGAGTCAGTAACGGCGGAATGACCCGTGTGATACCAGTTATCAAGCCATCCGGTGCCGCCGGTCCAGCCCCCGCTTTCAAAATCGTCACTGGCCGTAGACGTTTCTTCTTCGGTACTCGTCCCGGCAAAAAGCTGTTCCCAGACTTCCGGATAGTCCGTATCGAGCGTGATTATCACCGACTTAATTTTAGTGCGGCTATATGATTGGGACAGCGGTTTTATCTCAATCGACTCCGTTTCCATAGATGAAGACGCAGTTAAGTTCCCGGTCAAAACCGGTATATAAATCTCGTCACCTACAATTAGCGACTGCTCGTCCGTAGTTGCGCTAGCGTCCCCATAGTCCCTGATTATTAACCCGTGTTCGTAGACCAGCTTCGGGCTATCAATACTGCCCTGCACCTCATAGATGATTCGGTTTGATGTATAGTTAGTGGTAATCGTCGGGTCCCCCACGAAATCAATAGTATATTCAATGCTGACCGACACGTTTTCCGAGGTCAGCGTGCCAGCCACCCCGGGGCCGGGATTCACCAGGAACATCCGGTTGGGATAGCGTACGCCCATCCGGAAATCGCTGGACTTTGGCACTTCGGATATTGCTACATCCTCCACGTCTGATTTGAACATTATCATGTCATCATGGACCACATTAAGGTGCTCGTATTCCACATCCGTATTCCAGTTAGGCACGTAGTACGCTTGTATGGTGCCATATACCGTCGCCACGATCAGCAACATCAGCATTGCACCAATCACCACCGAGACCCCTCTTTCTTCTTTACACAGACTCCGAATTCCAGTTCTCATTCTCTTATCTCGCTCCGGTATGGCTGACCTACATCAATAGGGTGTAGGCGATAACCGCCACTATGATAAAGAAAACCGAGTGCTTAAACCCAGCAACCGCTTTCCCTTCACCTATCTTCCCAGTGACAATACCAGCAAAAAAGCCCTGTATCACCAGAGCATGGAAGAAAAGCCTATTGTATAGGGCCAGGTCCTCCTCAGACACGGCAAACTGTCCCAGCCCACCCGGCAGGGCTTCGCCAGTAGCAACTTCGGCCGCCTCCTTCATCATGGGGAGGAAGATGAAGCTCATAATCAGTATCACAGCAAGGAAAACAAAGTAGCTGATGTAACAGACCAAAAGGTATGGCTTGGTCTCCGAGCTTCTTTTCCTTTCCAGGGCTTTTGTCTCCTCCGCGTCGGTGGCAACGCCCTCCAGTATCTCCCCTAACTGACCACCCATCCTAGATGCCTCGATCAGGGTGAAGATCGTTCTCCGGATAAGCGGCGTGGGGTATTTCTTGGCGAAGTGAAGCAAAGCGTCCTCAAAGGAAACACCCCATGCGATCATACTATCGATCTGCTTTATAGCCGGGGTAAGCGCGCCATACTGCCCTCCCGCAGCGATGCTCATCGCCCCCTTCAGAGTCATTCCCGATTTTACGGACAGGCTGATATCGCGCACCATAGCCGGAAACTCTGTTTCTAACTTCCCAGTTCTTCTCGTCTCGTAGAGGTTAAAAAGGCTCGGGGGCATAATAGTCAGGATAAAGGCCAGAATCCCGATATTCATTGGGTCGACACCCATGTAGAAGGCAACAGCGACACAAGCCATCGCAATTCCGGCCGAGATAATATATAGCAGATAACGCCTCTCCCTTATTGTACGCAGTGGGGATTCAATGAATCGCTGTAAGGTGGACTTCCTTCTACCATGCTCTACTGCCTCAAGAATAATGTCCCTGTTCATTCTATTTCAGCCCCTCTGGTGTTAAAGAATCGGTAAGCAGTATAAACATCATTGAGCCCAGTGGGATAAACCCGTATATAATCGCCATCAGAATCATCGGACTTGCCCCGCCTAACATCATCATGGCAGCGAACATGACAATAACAAGGAGTGGCGCCGCCACCAGCCCGATGATATAGACCTCAGAAATCAGGCCTAGAGCCTCAATAAACTCGGCAAACTTCCTTCTGTTCTCTTCCATGGCTTCCCGCCCCTTGCTGACAAAGTAGGTTCCCATTTCGCTTCCTGAGAGGGCATTCGTTACCGCCCCCTGGATGAATGTCCTCAGATGTGTGGAAGGAGTAACCGAGGCCAGGTTGCGCAACGCGCTTATAAAATCAAAGCCAAGCAGCTCGACGTCCTTCACCACCAGCTTTGCTTCTTGGCTTACTTCACCGAAGAATTCTTCTGTCTCGGCAAGCTTCTTGAAAATCAAGTAGGGAATGACACCTGTGGTAGCCATGAATGACATCCAGGAGATGGCATAGGGCAGATGTCCGTCTATCCCCTTTTTCCTTTCCCAGCCCTTAACCCGTGGATAGAGGATAAAGAGGAGGAACATAGTCAGAAAACAAGCGAGCGACACTAAGACAACCAGGCTGAAGTCAGCCAGAATCCTTAGCAGGTCAATATCTGCCACGTCCCTTGCGAAGAGGAATCTCCATATCAGCACATACTTAACGAGGAGGGCAGACACCACCTGCAGCAGGGTGACGCAGACAAGCGATAGCAAAAGGGAATACAGAGTAGCAGTGGATAGTAATCTTTCTACGGTGATATGTATCCGTGCCTTTATCAAGTCATTGGTCAGGAAGGAGAAGCGAGTTCGCCTTTCCCTGTAGTAACCACCAAAGAGAGTCAGAGCCATTGTACCCGTGTTCACAGTATCTCTCCCTGCAGCAGACTCTTTTCGACCTCATCTGGACGTACACTGTAGTCAAACAGCAGTTTGCTCAGTGTATAGAAGTCGTTCACCTTGCTCTCACGTAGCAAATTCATTATTCTCAGCCGCCGGGCATACTCTGCCGACAATTCTTCCTCGCTCATGTTCAGCTTTTCCATTGTCTCCAGGAAGACCTTGGACTCCCCGCTGAATTGAAAGTTGCCGGTAGCGAGTCGGAAGACCACATTCGTCTTGAGGGTTCCGTTATCAAAGTCAACACCGGTCACCTCTGTCACATTAGTGCATCTCCTCGACCTAATATCGCCGACCTTTACCATACTGACCAGCGCCACGATGTCTATGCTGTCAAGCAGCATTAGCGGAACGTCTATGGGTGGCTTGGTCAGCCTCTTTACCAACGACTCCACTGAGTCGGCATGAACCGTGGAGAAGGTGATATGGCCAGTGGCCATAGCTTGGAAAAGGGTAGAGGCTTCCTGTCCTCGCACCTCTCCAACCAGCAGGTACTCAGGCCGCTGTCTGAGGGCAGTTCGCAGCAGGTCAAACATATCAATTGAGCCACGCTCTTCGGTTTCCCTGGTGACAGAGGGTATCCAGTTCTGGTGAGCAAGGTTTATTTCCCTGGTATCCTCAATGCTCACTACCTTGCAACTGGGCGGTATGAACATGGAGATGGTATTGAGGAAGGTAGTCTTTCCCGAGGCTGTGCCGCCGGCAATGAGAATGTTAAACCCGTTTTCTACCGCCATCCATAAATAGACAGCCATCTCCACTGATATTGTCCCGAGGTTTATCAGGTCTACCGGAGTGAAGGGTGTCTCCCTGAATTTTCTTATAGTAAAAGTGGAGCCTCTGGTGGTAACCTGGCTTCCGATACTCAGTTGCAGCCGGTCATGGTTAGGCAACGAGGCATCAAGTAAAGGCTTGGCCATAGAGATGTGCCTGCCGGACCTCTGCGCCAGCTTGTAGATGATGGAGTCCAGCTCTTCCTTGTTAAGGGTGACATTGGTCTCTAGCGACCCGTACTTCTGATGGTAGACAAACACCGGAATCCCGGTGCCGTCAGCCGATATGTCTTCGGCCCTCTTGTCTCTCAGTATCGGATCAAGCCTGCCGAAACCAATCAGGTCTCTCGCCACGTAGTACATTATCCTTTCCATGCTCAAAGCGCTCAGGCGGATGCCGAATTCACTGGTTATCTTCTGGACCTTTTGCCTCAGGAAGTCCTCAGGTTTATCCAACGAGGCAAAATCCAGATTGATTACCTCATAGAGCCATAACCTTATCTCCTTTAGTAGCTCCTCTTCGCCTCTGGTCAGGCTGACCTCGCATACCTGATAGGTATGCGGCTGGCTGGCTTCAATGCCAATGTAGGCATAGGGTTCATTCACCGGATACACCTCCAGGAATCTTTCCCTGTCTATCTCCGGCGCCAACCCTGGCTCAGTAGTATCCTCTATAGCCTTGCTGTTTCTCCCCACAATTGCGAGTCCCTGCTTCATATATTTCCACACCTGCTTCACGGAGTCTGAAACCCTTCTCGTTTCGAGTGCTTTTCTTTTCGCCTCTTCCTGCGCCCGCTGCTCGGCGAATATTGCCTCTAGGGCTTCTTGAGCCTTTTTTTTCGCCTCTTCTTTAGCCGCCAACGTCTCCACTTCTAGGCGTATCGGCTTGCTGCCCTTGAGCAGCGGAGAGCCGCACCACTCACAGTGGTCTAAACCACTGGTTTTCTGGCCACAATCGGGACATATTATCCCTTTGCCTGACAGTCGTTCTTGTTCTTTTTGATCTGTGGTCACAGTCTTCTTTTATCCTTCTATAGCCAGTGTCCGCGGCCGCAGGTAAGTGAATCTCTCCAGCCGGGCACAAACTAATAGCGCTCCCCTGCCTGGTCACAGACCGACCAGCCGCGG
>Ga0209979_1005271_pt1 | contig 10240 bp, 6 predicted proteins | sample AnhtaG_FD_183114 | JGI IMG/M metagenome (GOLD analysis project Ga0209979, IMG submission 183114) | Deep subsurface microbial communities from Anholt, Denmark to uncover new lineages of life (NeLLi) - Anholt_01485 metaG (SPAdes) (version 2) | ecosystem: Environmental > Aquatic > Marine > Oceanic >...
TGAGTTTAACCGAGAGAATTTTTTTGGCTTTCTCTTCTTTTGCCTTTTCCTCTAAGATTTCAAATAGACTGGCTACGATAGAAAGTTCATGCATTCTTCTGACGCAATTTATGGAGGGCAGAGAGGAAATACTCTATCAGTTCATTAATTCCTGAATCCTTAAGAGCTGATGTTGTAAAAATTTCAAGCTCCGGGTTTATCTGCAGAGCTTCTTTCAGGGCATGTTCCAGATTGAAGGGAAGCACAGGGAGGAGATCAGACTTGGTGATAAGCAGACAGTCTGATGTTGTGAAGGCTTTGGGATACTTTTTAGGCTTATCATCTCCCTCTGGAATAGAGAGAAGCACGCATCTGATGTTTTCTCCTAAATCATAGTTTGCAGGACAGACAAGATTGCCGACATTTTCAATAAAAAGAAAGTCAAGATCTGCCGGGATTTCAGGAAAGATTTTGCCTACCATCTTAGCATCCAAGTGGCAAGCTCCTCCCGTGATGATCTGCCAGGCGGGAATGCCTTTGGCTCTTATCCTCTCGGCATCCCTTTCTGTTTCGATATCTCCTTCGATAACTGCCATTTTGTAATCTGCTTTCGTTCTCTCAGCTATTCTTTCTAAAAGAGATGTTTTTCCAGCCCCTGGCGAGCCCAGGATGTTGATGGTTAAAATTCCTTTTTTTTCGAGCTTTTCTCGAATTTCAGAGGCAATTTTTTTGTTGGAGCCGAGAAGCTCTTCTAAAACGAGGACTTCCTTTTTCTTCGTTATTTTTGATGTATTCATTTTTTCTTCTCAAAATTGTGTGTTTATTTTACATTGCGCCCGTAAAATTAACAAAAGGTTGTTAGCGAGAATTATAGGGAATATCTAGTAAAAAATCAATTTTGGAATTTTTTTTGTTTTCCTGTTGACAGGGAAAAATATTTCAATTAAAATCATATGTAATTATAAGCTTATCAATAGTTTATCTATAATTACGCTAAAACCTATAATAATTATAAAGTTTAACTAATGCCCTTATACAAAGTAATAGAAAAAATATGTTACTTTCCCCCTGATATTTACTTCCAATGCAACAAATACCCTGGGGGATGTTCTATAAATTGAAAAAAAGGACCTCTTTAGTGAGATGGTGTAAGCATGACGACTATTAAAAGTGATCCTACTTTGTTGGCTGAGGTTCGAAAGTATGGCGACTTCGATACCAACGCCTGTTATCAATGTGGAAGTTGCACTGTTATATGTGATTTAGCAAGTGACTCGGCTTCGTTTCCTCGCAGAACAATTCGATATATTCTATTTGGTTTGAAAAAACTGCTGCTGGGTAGCTTGGATCCGTGGTTATGCTACTTCTGTGGCGATTGTTCTACGACTTGCCCGAGAGAGACAGAGCCCGGAGAAGCAATGATGACACTCAGACGCTATCTCACAGCACAATATGACTGGACAGGCCTCTCTGCAAAACTATACAAGTCAAGGGCATGGGAATTGGGAGCACTCTTCGTGGTCGGCATGTTCATGGCGTCCCTGATATGGTTCTTTCACGGCCCCCTTGTGACAGAAAGGGTTGAACTAAACACCTTTGCCCCCGTCCATATGGTGCACACTTTCGACCTGATTTTATTTGGCGTTCTTGCCTTCTTTCTGCTCACCAACGCGTTTCGCATGTACTGGTTCACCATGCACCAGAGCAATAGCGCCAGAATACCTGATGTCATACGGGGTATAAAAAAGGATGGCTTTGGATTTACTATGCACCAGGACGAGAAGATCAGGATTCCGCTCCATTTATTCATCACCGAAGCATGGACATTGATATGGAATTTCATTACCCAGAAACTTTTCCTAAAATGTGCTAACAACATGGGTCGATGGCTCAAACACTTTTTACTCGTATCAGGATATGTGCTCATGCTCTTTCTTGTAGTCGGCCTTCTGGTGTGGTTTCAAACGGACAATATCTACCCTATTTACCATCCTCAGAGATGGTTGGGCTATTACGCCACTGCTGTTCTCCTCTTCGGCACAGTGGAGATCCTTATAGGTCGCATCAGAAAGCGCGAACAAATTCACAAGTTTTCAGACTTTAGCGACTGGATGTTCCCGGTACTGTTGTTACTGACCACTGTGACCGGGATATTGGTTCATATTTTCAGGTATATGGGGTTGCCGCTGGCAACTTATTACATGTATGCCGTCCACTTGATTATAGCAGTGGCAATGTTAGTGGTTGAGGTGCCGTTCGGCAAGTGGGCACACATGTTGTATCGCCCACTGGCGGTTTACTTACAAGCGGTCAAAGAAAGAGCGCTGCAACAGCAGGCGCCTGAAGGGGCTGTATTAGATAATGTCTAATAACAAACAAATCTCTAATAACAAAACAGAGAACGAAAAAATTGGTGCTACATTAGTTGTTGGTGGTGGAATCGGGGGTATGCAGGCAGCGCTTGACCTGGCAGCATCCGGTATAAAGGTTTATCTGGTTGATAATAAACCATCTATTGGTGGAGTGATGGCCCAGCTTGATAAAACTTTTCCTACGAACGATTGTGCCATGTGTACGATGGCGCCAAGGTTGGTTGAAGTTGGCAGACATAAAGATATCGAAGTGATTACCCTGGCGGATATTGAAAGTATAAAAGGGACTGCTGGTAATTTTACTCTAAAGCTTAATAAGAGACCGCGGTTTATAGATGAAGAAAAATGTACAGGATGTGGCCTTTGCGTAGCTAATTGTCCTGTTCATAACATAATTTATGTTACACCTGAAAAAGACAAGATAGAAATTTCTGATGATCACGCGAAAATAATGAACAATATAATTGCAGAATATATAGATACAGAAGGAGCGTTGGTCCCTATACTGCAGAAAGCTAATAATACTATTAATTATTTACCAGAGCCGGTTTTGAGATACACGGCTGATAAGTTAAATATGCCTCTAAGTGTAGTCTGTAGAATAGCTACGTTCTATAAAGCTTTTAGCCTGGAGCCAAGAGGCAAACACATAATATCTGTATGCCTTGGAACAGCCTGTCATGTGAAAGGTGCTGGCAGAGTTGCTTCAGCTCTTGAAAGTGAGCTAGGGATAAAGAGAGGAGAAACAACGAAAGATATGAATTTTACTATTGAGACAGTTCGCTGTATCGGATGTTGTGGATTGGCTCCTGTTTTGAAAGTTGGAGAAGAGGTCCATGGTTTGATGAGTAAAATGATGGTACCTGAATTGCTGAATTCGTATGAAAAAGCTTCGTAATAAGTTAGGAATTGTTTATAGATAATGATTATTTGGTAATTAATTAAGTCTATTTTGAGAGAAAAATTATGGCAAAATTGAAAATTGGAGATTTAGATAAGATAAGTCAGAGAGTGAGAAAGACAACTCTTTTAAGAGAAGGGGCTGGTAAAGCTAAAATAGTAGTACATATGGGAACCTGCGGAATTGCTGCAGGGGCAAGAGAGATAATGAATACTTTGCTAGATGAATTTGCCGAGCAAAACATTGACGATGTTATTTTGACAAGCTCAGGCTGTGCTGGATTATGCAGTAGAGAACCTATGGCTACAATAGAATTGAAAGACGAAGCTCCTGTTAAATATGTTGATTTAACTGCGGAAAAGATTCGCAGGATATTATCAGAGCATGTCCTTGGTGGAAAAGTAGTTGGCGAATATGCTCTGGCAAAAGGTAGCGAGAGAGTCTCTTGATTAGATGCATCGGAGAGTCATTGAGTGGTTAGAAAAATGATAGGTAGCAGGGATTATGCGATGTGTTGCCTGTTACTGGCTTGGATGGAGGGGATAAAAATAAATTCCTTATCAAACTTAAATCTTCAAACTGCTTCTAAAACAATTTTTTTGCAGAGGTCGGATAGACTATGAAAGAGCAAATTACGGATAAATACAGGTTACACTTAATGTTATGCGCGGGGACAGCCTGTGTTTCCAACAAGTCTTTTAAAATAAAAGAAGTATTAGAAGAAGAGTTGAAAAAACAGGGGTTGGATAAGGAAGTTCTAGTTGTAATGACAGGCTGTAATGGATTTTGTGCTGTAGGGCCAGTAATGACAGTTATGCCAGACGGCATATTCTATCACACCTTAACCGAAGACGTACTCCCGCATCTTGTCGAAGAACATTTCCTTAAGGGCAGACCTGTAAAGAAACTTATGTTCACTCCCCCTACCGAAGAAATTATTATCCCCAAGATGATGGATATTGGTTTCTTTTCACGTCAGACGCTAATCGCTCTTAGGAATAGGGGTTTGATCGATCCTGAGGTAATTGATGAATATATTGCCAGAGATGGATATAAGGCACTCGCCAAGGCCTTAACGGAGATGACGCCGAATGACATAATTACAGAGATAAAAAATTCTGGTCTTCGAGGCCGAGGCGGTGCAGGGTTTCCCACCGGCTTAAAATGGGAATTATGCCGAAAATCAAAGGGTGAAGTTAAATACATAATATGCAATGCAGATGAAGGGGACCCAGGCGCTTATATGGACAGAAGCATTGTTGAAGCTGATCCTCATTCTGTATTAGAAGGGATGTTGATCGGGGCCAGAGCCATAGGGGCAAGTGAAGGATATGTCTATATCAGAGGTGAATATCCGCTGGCAATGAAGAGGTTAGAGATTGCTATTGATCAGGCAAAAGAATATGGACTTATCGGAGAAAATATATTCGATACGGATTTTAGTTTTAATATCCATGTTAAGCAGGGAGCCGGTGCATTTGTTTGCGGTGAAGAGACGGCGCTTATAGCTTCTATTGAGGGCCGCCCGCCAGAGCCAAAGCAGAGACCACCATTTCCAGCTCAGTCAGGGCTGTGGGGAAAACCAACCAACATAAATAATGTTGAAACCTGGGCGACTGTTCCCGTAATTATTAATAGAGGAGCAGAGTGGTTTGCGAGCATAGGTACTGAAACGAGCAAAGGTACGAAAGTATTTTCTCTTGTCGGGAAAATTAATAATACAGGTTTGGTCGAAGTCCCGATGGGAATTACTCTAAAAGAAATTATTTATGATATCGGAGGTGGAATTCCTAGAGGGAAGAAATTTAAGGCAGTCCAGACTGGAGGGCCATCAGGAGGATGTATCCCGGCAAGTTTGATTGATTTACCGGTGGATTATGAAAAATTGACTGAAGCCGGTTCAATAATGGGTTCGGGTGGAATGATCGTAATGGACGAAGATACCTGTGTAGTGGATGTAGCGAAATATTTCATCGAGTTTACAAATGACGAATCATGCGGAAAATGTACTTCCTGTCGTGATGGATCAGCCGTATTGCATGACATACTTAAAAAAATATGCAGGGGAGATGGTGAAGAGTCGGATATCCAGGCTCTGGAAGATCTTGGAAATGCGATAAAAGACGGCTCGATGTGTGGCTTAGGCCAGACGCTGCCTAACCCAGTTTTGAGTACGTTGAAGTATTTCATGGATGAATATACTGAACACATTAAATATAAAAGATGCTCTGCTATGGTATGTAAAAGTATAATTTCATCCGCCTGTCAGCATATATGTCCTCTCTCGCAGGATGTGCCCAGCTATATAGGGCTTCTTGCCCAGGGAAAGTTTGATGAAGCAATCAAGGTAGTCAGAAAAGAGAATCCGCTCCCTCTTATCTGTGGACGTGTATGTCACAGTCCTTGTGAAGACAAGTGTGTGGCAGGCGAATGGGGTGATCCTGTATCAATTAGATCACTAAAACGTTTTCTTTCAGATTATGAGATGAAGCAGGGAGTTATTGTTGAGGAAAAACCTAAAGCAGAGAGAGAAGAGCGAATTGCTGTTGTCGGCTCTGGGCCAGGGGGTCTTACTTGTGCCTATTACCTTGCCCTGGAGGGGTATAAAGTTACAGTGTTTGAATGCCAGCCTGTAGCGGGTGGTATGCTTGCCTTGGGTATTCCGGAATTCAGATTACCCAGGGATGTATTGGAATATGAAATTGACAGGATAAAAAAGTTAGGCGTTGAAATTAAAACAAATACTACGATCGGAAAAGATATTACTCTTGATAAACTGAAGGAAGAATATAAAGCAGTCTTTGTTGCTATCGGTGCTCATAAAGGCTTAAAGATGAAAATCCCGGGCGAAGATGCTGAGGGAGTAATTGATGCGGTGGAATTCCTGCGGGATATTAACCTTAACCGCGAAGTGAAAATCGGGGATAAAGTAATAGTCGTTGGCGGAGGAAATTCTGCTATAGATGCTGCTCGAGTAGCAAAGCGCTTGGGCAAGGATGCGCGAATTTTATACAGAAGGACAAAAGCAGAGATGCCCGCCATAAAGAGCGAAATCGAAGAAGCTATAATCGAAGGTATTGATATACAATTTCTCGCAGCTCCGACGAAAGTCATGTCGAGTAACGGTAAAATCGAGGCTGTAGAGTGTATAAATATGGAGCTGGGGGATATAGATGCCAGCGGCAGAAGACGACCTGTTCCGATTCAAGGTTCAGAGTTTAATATTGACGTAGATACTTTGATCTTAGCCATCAGCCAGGAACCTGATGTTTCTTTATTGGATGGAAATAAACTGAATGTTTCTAAGTGGAACACTCTTGAAGTCGACCCGGAAACTCTCCTTACGAATGTAGAAGGGATATTTGCTGGCGGAGATGTGATAACCGGCCCGAATACAGTAACCGAAGCTATGGCTCATGGGAAGGTTGCTGCCCAAATGATAGACAAATATATCCGGGGAGAGAAATTAGAAAGAAAATATGAAGTAACCCGCCCTGCCCTGCGTGTAGAGCCAGTTCAGCTTTCAGAAGAAGAAGTCAAGAGTCTAAAAAAACCTGGAATGCCATCTGCGCCGGTTGCTCAAAGGATTGAGAATTTCGAAGAGGTTGAATTGGGGTATAAGGAGGCTGATGCGATTACTGAAGCTAAGCGCTGTCTCAGGTGTGATCTAGAGAAAGGAGAAGATGAGGAAGCAGTAGAAGAAAAAGTGGCAGTAGAGGAGAAAGTAGAAGAAAAGCCAGAGGAAAAAGCAGAAGCACCAGTGGCCGAGGAAGCGGCGCCCGAGGAAAAAGAAGTAGCAGAGGAAAAACCAGAAGAAAAGGTGGAAAAGCCAGTAGCAGAGGAAAAGGTAGAAGAAAAAGAAGTGGCACCAGAGGAAAAAATAGAGGAAAAAGCAGAAGAACCGGCAGTAGAAGCAGCAGCACCCGAACAAAAAGAAGAACCAGAGGAGAAAAAGGTTAAAGCAGTAATTGATATACCAGAGATGAAAAAAGTCAAAGCAGTAATTGATATACCGGAGATAAAAAAAGAAGAGGAAGTGGAAACAGCTGAAGTAAGGAAAGAAGAAGAAAAAATAGAGGAAGTAGCAGAACAAAAAGAAGAACCAGAGGAGAAAAAGGCTAAAGCAGTTATTGAAATACCAAAGATTAAAGCAGTAGTGGATATACCGGAGATGAAAAAAGAAAAGCCAGAAGAAAAACAAGAGAAGGAAAAGGAAGAAAAAGAATAATAATGACGTGAGAAGAAAATAATGCTTCTTGAAATTGAAACTACTATATCTGACGAAAAAAACATTCTAGGAATAATGAGTATAGAAAAATTTATCGAGAGCGATATAAGCGGAGGCTTAGCGTGATAGAGCTGACTATAAATGGAACAAAGCACAAATTCCCTGAAGGCAAAACTCTGTTAGAATGCATTGAGAGTACCGGACTAAAAATCCCGACTCTTTGTTATCATAAAGCTTTAACTCCGTATGGAGCATGCAGACTCTGTTTGGTGGAAATTAGTCAAAACAACAGATCCACAATTCAGGCCTCATGTACTTATCCAGCTATCGATAAGTTGGTAGTTAACACTAATACAGAAAAAGTTATAAAAACCCGGAAAATTATGTTTGAGCTCTTATTGGCAAGATGTCCGGATTCAAAGGTAATCCAGCAAGTAGCAGAAGAATATGGTGTAAAGGAAACACGGTTTGAAAAGAAAAATGAGGACTGTTTTCTTTGCGGGCTGTGCGTAAGAATGTGTCGTGAAAGAATGGGTATCAGTGCTATAAATTTTATTAATCGTGGCTCAGAACGGAAAGTATGTCCGCCTTTTGATGCGGCTTCTGATATATGTCAGACTTGCGGAGCGTGTGCTACTATTTGTCCTACCGAAAGGATTAAGCTTGAGGCAATCAGTAAGAATGAGGCAGTCCCTATAAAGCATGAATATAATGAAGGATTAATCGAAAGACCAGCTGCTTATATCCCTTATCCCCAGGCTGTTCCCAATAAAGCTACGATAGATGAAAGATATTGCGTCCATATGCTTAAGGATGCTTGCGGCGTCTGTAAAGAGTTTTGCGAGGCAGAGGCAATTGATTATGAACAGAAAGAGAAAGAAATTGAATTGAATGTTGGGGCAGTAATTTTATCCCCTGGGTTTGAAATATTTAATGCAAAAATCAAGGAAGAATTGGGATATGGGAATTATCCAAACGTAGTCACCTCGCTTGAATTTGAAAGAATATTATCTGCCTCAGGACCATACTTGGGTAAAGTTTTAAGACCCTCTGACGAAACTGAGCCTAAAAGGATAGGATTTATACAATGTGTCGGCTCGCGCGACACTGAAAGGGATTATTGTTCTTCTGTATGCTGCATGTATGCCACAAAAGAAGCAATAATCGCCAAAGAGCATGCTGGTGAAGATTTAAAATGCGATGTATTTTTTATGGACATGCGCGCCTTCAGTAAGGGATTTGATGAGTATTATCAAAGGGCAAAAGAGCTTGGAGTAGATTATATAAGGTGTCGCCCAGCTTCTGTGAAAGAAATTCCCGAAACAAAGAATCTTCTGATTGAATACTTGGCTGAAGATGATAAAAAAGTCTCCCGCGAATATGACCTGGTAGTTTTATCTGTTGGTCTCCAACCTCCAAAATCTGCTAAGGAAATCTCAGAAAAATTTGGCATTGAGTTGAACGAATTTAATTTCTGCAAGACATCTCCATTTAAACCGGTTGAATCAACTCGCGAGGGGATCTATGTCGCTGGGCCGTTCACAGAACCTAAAGATATACCTGAAACTATAATGCAGGCATCAGGCGCGTCATCAAAAGTCTTATCGCTTCTAAAAGATGTTAAAGGTAGCTTGATCGTTCCCAAGGAATATCCTCCAGAAATAGATGTAGAAGGGCAGGAACCGAGAATCGGAGTATTCGTCTGTCACTGCGGCACAAATATTGCCGGAGTAGTAAATGTTCCTAGTGTGGTTGAATACGCAAAAACACTTCCCAATGTTGTCTATGCAGATAATAATTTGTACACCTGCTCAAACGACACTCAAGAGTTGATAAAAGAGAAAATAAAAGAGCACAAGTTGAATCGTGTAGTAGTTGCCTCTTGTACACCTCGGACTCACGAGCCTCTATTCAGGAACACAGTCCGGGAGGCAAGTCTTAATCCCTACCTTTTTGAGATGGCGAACATCAGAGATCAATGCTCATGGGTGCATATGATGGAACCGGAGAAGGCATCAGAGAAATCCAAGGATTTGGTAAGAATGGCCGTGGCTAAAGCCCGATTATTGGACCCTCTCCAGAAAAAATCCGTATCCATAATTAAATCCGCGCTGGTTATCGGTGGCGGACTTTCCGGTTTGACCTCAGCACTTGAACTTGCAAGTCAGGGATCTGATGTCTATTTAGTCGAGAAAGAAAAAGAGCTGGGTGGAAACATGAGCCGTATTCACTATTTACTGAGTGGAGATAATCCGCAAGATGTATTGAGAAGACTTGTTGAAGATGTAAAAAAGAGCGAGAAAATCCATTTGTACACAGAAGCCAAAATAGAAAATATTGAAGGTTCAATCGGAAATTTTAAAACGAAGATTTCTACGAAGGGCAAGTCAGAAGAGTTTGAACATGGTGTGGTGATTGTTGCCACAGGAGCCCAAGAATATAAACCAAAAGAGTATTTATATGGTCAGCATGAAGGAGTCATAACTCAACTAGAGCTTGAACAGCGCCTGAGCACAAATGGTAAGTGGTTAGAAACAGATAAAAATCACCAACCCAAGAATATTGTAATGATTCAATGCGTAGGTTCTCGTGATGAAGAAAGGCCTTATTGCTCAAGGATTTGCTGTTCAGAGGCCGTTAAGAATGCTTTAAAAATAAAAGAACTTTCACCTGAAACAAATATATATGTACTATTCCGAGATGTGAGAACTTATGGATTCAGGGAAAGTTATTATACCAAGGCAAGACAAGAGAATGTTG
>Ga0209979_1005272_pt1 | contig 10238 bp, 5 predicted proteins | sample AnhtaG_FD_183114 | JGI IMG/M metagenome (GOLD analysis project Ga0209979, IMG submission 183114) | Deep subsurface microbial communities from Anholt, Denmark to uncover new lineages of life (NeLLi) - Anholt_01485 metaG (SPAdes) (version 2) | ecosystem: Environmental > Aquatic > Marine > Oceanic >...
GCGATGGTGAAGCTCTTGCCGCTGCCAGCGCTATGCTGTATCAGGTAGCGGTGGCCCGGGCCTGCGGGGCGCGCATCGCCGATTAGGCGCCGTACCGCGTCGAGCTGATGGTACCGCGGAAAGATGTAATAGTGCGACTTGCTCTTTCCCTTGGCCCCGTTATTCGCCGCCCTCTCGTGTACGAAGCGCGCGATCAGGTTGAGCACGCTGTCGCGCGACCAGATCTGGCGCCAGAGATAGGCCGTGGCATAGTTGTCCAGGATGGGCGGATTGCCCTTGCCTCCGGCGTAGCCCTTGTTGAAAGGAAAGAAGCGTGTGCCCGCGCCCACAAGGGAGGTGGCAAAATGGACCTCGTGTGGATCGACGGCGAAATGGGCCACGCACCGGCCGGGCCGGAAAAGCGGCTCGCGCGGATCGCGCGTGTAGCGATACTGCCGGATGGCATCGTGCACGTCCTGCCCTGTAAGCGGGTTCTTGAGCTCCACGGTAGAGAGCGGCAAGCCATTCAGAAACAGCACCATGTCCAGGCTGTTCTCGTTCCTGGTGCTGTAGTGCAACTGCCGGATGACCGAGAACTGGTTGGCCTTGTACCTGCGTTGCAGATCAGGATTCAGGGTTGTCGCGGGCCTGAAACAGGCCATTTCGAAGCGACAACCTCGATCTTTGAGGCCACGGCGGAGAACATCCACGACGCCGCGTCGCTCCACCTCGTCGGCCGCCCGCTGGATGAAACTGCTTACTGTGTCACGCCCATAGTGGACCTTCAGCTTGTCCCAGGTCTTGGGCTGGGTGGCATAGATGAATTCCAGGAGCAGGCCGGGGTCCAGGCATAGTTCGCGACTATAGTGCTCCTGAGTTCGATGGCGGTAGCCTCCAGGCACCCAGGTTCCGTAGCTTCCCTCACCCTCGCGCAGGAGCCAATGTCGCGTACCAGGGGCGTTGGGCCCGCCGGAGAGCAGGGTCTCTTCGATGGCATCCTCGAAGGCTTTCTCGGAGATATCGACCATCATCATCCCTCTTCTGAGCGGAGCGGTTCGCGATGAGGCGAGTTGGCTGGGATCGGTGTTTTCGCGAGCTCTTCCCGCACATCGATTTGGCCGGTGACGGCGGCGGTGATAAGCGCCGCGCGATACTCTTGTAGCTTTTCGATGACCTGCTGCACCCTCCGAACGAACGTCTCGATCCTGGCGGTCTCGCAGTCGAGGAAGTCGGCGATGGCGCGCTGCTCGACAATCGGAGGGATAGGAACACTCATGTTGCCGAGGCACTGCCAATTCGCGCGTGGCATCTTGGCGCCATACGTGGAAGAATCTACTATCTTGATGAAGCAATCTGAAAGACAGTAATAGAACAGATACCTTCGCAGCACTCTCCTTGGACGCAGTACGATCAATTCTGAGGAGCAGCAACCAGCAAACTCAGGTGCCATCACCTTCGCCAGATAAGGCCGCAGCTTGCCAAAAAGGACGTCCGTAGGCTGAAAAAGACTGCAAACGCTCTCGGGAACTATTTGAAACTCAGTGTCGATGAGCTTCCCGGTCTCTGATTCGACATTCTCCATGGCAATGTATGGAAGCATACCCTCGCCGCCATTGATCCGCTCATTCACAAGATCCGCAGCTACCTTCAGACGAAGCGCGTCCCAATGCGCGGGGATCTCGCCCAGCCACTCCACGCCTGAATCCTTCATCGGCGCGTGAGGAGCCAGCCCCTTGGTCACGGCACGGGTGATGATGGCGGCGCGCTTCTCCTGCAGAAGCTCGATGAGGCGCTCGTTCTTGGCGATGAGCGCGTCGATCTTGGCGGTCTCGCAGTCGAGGAAGTCGGCGATGGCGCGCTGATCGGGTAAGGGAACCCAAGGTATGAAAACACTCCCAATCACATCGCCATTTAGGTTTGCGAGGCCCGTGGTGGTCGTGCCAAAGTAGTTCAGCTGCTCGCGCCCAATTGGGGAGTTCAGCAAGTACCACAGCAGCCTTGGGTAGAGGCCCTGATGAGATCTGAGGCGTTGCGTGAAGTTTGAGAAGCAACAGTCCAAGGCTTCGATTTCCTCCGTGACGAGTGCGGTCTTGCCGAGATGCAGTGCGCTGCCGCTCGATTTGGTCACCACTAGGTCGCCAGCCACCAGGCGAGCGACCCTGCGCTCAGTGCTTGTCAGTCGTCGCCTCGCCGGATTGTCGATCCTCCAGCCGCCGTCCAGAGTCATCTCGGTTGATCGTAGGACGATTGTGCCTTCGTCGTCGAAAGCCTCTCCCCAGACGCCGCCATCATTCTGGATGAGCCCGTACTTCAGCCGCTTCACCTCCCAATGCGCCGGTATCTCCCCCAGCCACTCGATCTCTGAGTCCTTGTAGGCAGGATAGCGCCGCCAACGGCTTTTCAGTCCGATAACGTCTCCTGCCGACTGCCCACTCACGTCGCAGCCTCCTGATCCAGCCGGTCCGGGCTCCAAACCAACTCGCAGAGTCGCTGGTAGAGCTTCTGCCGCGCTTCAAGGTCGGCCCGCTTGAACTGGGGATGGGGCTGGAAGGGGAGACCGGCGGACTGAATGAAGTGCTGGAAGGAGGGGTTATGGTCGTAGCAATCCTCGTGGAGCGATCGCGCCAGAAGGTTCTGCGAGACGTAGTGCTTGCGCTTTTCCGCATACGGCAAGTCGCCAAAGCTCTGGTTGAAGCCCCGAGGCAGAAGTATGAGACCTCCGATCTGGTTTCGCACTCTCTGGAACTCGTCTGGGCCATCGAACTCGTCGGTGTGACGCTCATACCTATCGGCCCAGATGTGTTCGATCTCGTAGGGCTTGGTGATGTCTCGCGAGACGTACTCGGGAAAGTGGTTGGGCATCCCGCACTGGACCTCGGCATAGGCGGTGAGGCGAGCAAGGATATGACGGATGTAGCGTTTGCTCCACTGATTCAGACGCAGATCGGGAACCCCGAGTCGGTCCCTGTCAGGCGCTCCCGAGAAATCGGCGTCCATGTCGGCCAGCCGGGCCTTGAGGAACGCGACAAGCTCCGGGACAGTCCGGCCCCGGATCTCTTTCATCAGGATGAACATGGTGTAGACGATGGTCGAGTAGTTGACCGACATGTAGTTCACCACACGCTGCGCGGTAAAGATGTCGATATACGTCGCCATGATACGCATCTTACGGGCGGCTGTCTCCTGGTCGTCCTCAGGTGTTATGGGGCCCATCAACAGGGGATACTGAAGGGTGAAGTTGTTGTGGGCGTTATAGTAAACTGCTTCCCAGCCTTTGGTGAGTGTCTCTTCCGCCTGACGAATGCGGGTGTACTCGCTGACGTAGCGGGGGAACAGTTCTCCTGTAAAACGGCGGAAATCGGCTGAGGTCCTGAGACCAATGGTATCACGGTTGTCGCGCACCCACTTGTGGAACGCCGTACCGATGATGTCGAAATCCCGAGGCACGGCTCCTCTCTTGCGCTCGCGGATGCTCTGAGCGTACTTGGCGCGCAGCCAATGCTTTATAAAGTCTGCGCCCTCTTCTCTCCCAAACGCAGCAATCTCTAGCATCCGCTTTTTCCATATCTGGTTGAGCTCGGTCCGCTCACTTGGATCTGGCACCTGGCTCAACAAGTAGCCCTTGAGCATGTCTGTGGGCGTCAGAGTCTTGCCCCGGTCGTTCATGGTCTCAAAGATGATGTACGCGTCGTCATCCGAGTCGGTGGCTATCTCCACGAGCTCCACCTTCTCCAGGAGCCAGTCCACGAAATGTGGGAGGGCCCGCCGCTTGAGATCGTCTGGGAACTGTTCCCGAATGTCGGCGTATCGGGCATGCATGTTCCTGACCGACTCGTCGCTATCATCGGCGGGATCATAAGGTTCCCCCACGGTGTACAGCGCTTCCAGGCAGCGCTCGCGCTCCGGCACGTCCAAGTTGAAGGAGCGCCTGCCATACCTGGTCGAGCAGATGAAATCGTCCAATTTGGTGGCGTTCTCAACATCGCACTCATCCTGCAGATGTCGCAGATAGATGAGCAACAGCGTGAGGGAGGTGAGCCGCTGCTGGCCGTCCACAATGTAGTCCCTGCCGTTGCGCTGGCTCAGGATGATCGATCCCAGAAAGTATCCGCGATAGTGCTCCACCTCCGCCCGCTCGTGGCCCGGGTCGTAGCTGTCTGTGAACCGCCCATGGAGGTCATCAAGGAGCTCGGTGATGTTCTTGCTGTCCCATTTGTACTCGCGCTGATACTCGTCAATACCGTACTTGCGCCCCTGCAAGAGTTGGCGAACTGATCTCTCGTCTGCGCGAACGTAACTCATCGCGCTACCTCCGTGAGCATCGTCATGATGTCCTTTTGCAGTGCTTCTATGTCGGCCTCGATCTCTTCGAGTGGGCGTGGAGGTTGGTACTGGTAAAAGTACCGATTGAAGTTGATCTCATAGCCCACTTTGCCCACCTCGTCGTCCTTGTGGTCACGAATGTCCCTGTTGATCCAGGCATCGGGTACGTGCGGCAGGACCTCGCGTTGAAAGTAGTCGTCCACGTCCTCGCTGAGGGGCACCCTCTCATAATCGCATAACTCGCGGTCGGGCTCTGGCTGGCCTTTCCGGTCGCGGCAGATCTCTGCCGTCTCATCTCGCTCTGAGAGCGCTGAGAGGATAGCTTTCCTGATGGGGTTGGAGATCTTTAGATCATCCGGGCGTAGGGCGTTGTTCAGCGCCTTCCGAAATGGCTCACGATCCTTGAAGAGTGTGTCCGGCATAGCATCGAGCACTCGCAGGATCGCTTCTTGATGAACTTGGCCTTCCTCGATCTCTCGTTTGCGGGCCAAGGGGTTCCTTTTCTTCGATTCAGTCAGACGTTGGAAGGCTCGCTCTTGTTTGAGCCGATCGATGCGATCGGCGCTGGCCTGAAAGTTCAGTCGGAGAGGACGCTCGACGGTGATCTTGCGGTAGCCGAAGAAGCTGGTGGGATAGATGCGCACTCGCTCGCCTTCCTTAAAGCCCCTGCACAGCTCAGTTATCAGATCGATCTGCTCAGCCGAGATCTGGCGGCGTTTCTGTCCCAGGCTTCTGCGCATCGGCACCCAGCAATTCGTTGCGTCGATGAGTTGCACGAAACCCCGTCGCTCCGGGGCCTTGCGATTCGTCAGCACCCACACGTAGGTAGCGATGCCGGTGTTGTAGAAGAGCTGCTCGGGCAGGGCTACGATGGCCTCCAGCCAGTCGTTCTCCAGGATCCAGCGTCGGATCTCGGTCTCGCCGCTTCCAGGGTCGCCGGTGAAGAGGGGAGAGCCGTTCATCACGATCGCTATGCGACTGCCGCCCTTCTCTGGAGGCTTCATCCGGCCAAGCATGTGTTCCAAGAAGAGCATCTGCCCATCGGTGATGCGGGGTACGCCTGCACCGAACCGTCCGGCGTATCCCAAGTTTGCTTCAGCCAGGACGGCTTCGCGATCCATTCGCCAGTTCTTGCCGTAGGGCGGATTGGTGATCAGGTAGTCGAAGTGCTTGTCGGCGTGCTGGTCGTTGGAGAGAGTGCTTCCGAGGGCAATCTGTTCTGCGTCGCGACCGTCCGCGCTTTTCATGTACAGGTCAGCCTTGGACATGGCCCAGGTCTCGGGATTCACCTCCTGTCCGTAGAGGTAGATCTCCGCGTTGGGATTGAGCCTCGTGATCTGTTCCTTCGCGATGGTAAGCATTCCGCCCGACCCAGCGCAGGGGTCGTACACCATCCGGACGATGTGGTTGCGCATGAGCATGTCCTGGTCCTGAGACAGCAGCAGGTTCACCATGAGCCGGATGACCTCGCGGGGGGTGTAGTGCTCTCCAGGGTTCTCGTTGAGCGCCTCATTGAAGCGGCGGACCAGCTCCTCAAAGAGGTAGCCCATCTGGTGGTTGGACACGCTGTCGGGATGCAGGTCTGCTTCTGCAAAGCGCTGCATGACGAGGTAGAGCAGGCCAGCCTCATCTAGCTTGTTGATGGTGTTATGAAAGTCGAATCTCTCCAGCACCTCGCGCATGTTCTTGGAAAAGCCATTGATGTAGGCGCGCAAGTTGTGCGCTAGGTTGGGCGGATCCTGCAATAGTCGCTGGAAGGTGTAGGACGACGTGTTATAAAACGCGTAGCCCGAAGCGCGTCGCAGTTGTGGATCCAGGTTCTTAAGTCTGCCGTGCAGCTCGGCATACCGGGCCACAACCTTTTCCTTGGTGGGCTCCAGCACAGCATCGATGCGTCGGAGCACCACCAGGGGAAGGATGACGTCCTGATACTTGCCCCGCTTGAACGTGTCACGGATCAGGTCGGCCACCTTCCAGAGAAAGTTGACGATTTGGCTGTGGTTCATATGCAGCACCCTCGGTGGTCAGAAGCTTAACGAAGTTTGAAGTAGCTGAGTAAAGGATTACGTAAAAGCAGCAGATGAGTAAGAGAATGTTGGATCGCCTACTTGTAGAGTATTTCAGGAGTTCAGCATTTGATGTCCTGGCAAGTCGGCGCCCCTAGCTCCGCGAGAGATCACAACGCATGTTCTTGCAGTTCCTTCCGCACGACCTCTTGCGCCAGTTGGACGTAGATCGAGGTTGTTTTTAGGTCTGCGTGGCCCAACATCTCCTGAACGGTTCTGAGGGATGTCCCTTGGGCCACGTGGTGGGTGGCAAAGGTGTGGCGGAGGGTATGAACGCTGGCCCCCTTGATCCCTGCCTCGGCCAGATACTTCTTGACGACCCATTGAATACCCCGGGGCCCCATTGGGGCCTGGAACTTGGTCACAAATAGGGCATTGTAGGACGTCTCTGGTCTTACCTTGAGCCAGGTCTTCAGAGCCCGGCAGGCCTTATAGTTCAACGGAATCCAGCGGTCCTTTCTCCCCTTGCCGACCACGTGTAGTCTGCCCACCGTGCCGGGGTCGTGGCTTATTCTGGCTGGTAGCTCTATGTCATCAAGAGTCAACCGAGCGATCTCCGAGAGCCGGATGCCCGTTTGAAGCAGTAGCTCTATGATAGCACTGTCGCGCGGATGGTGGCTACAGGCCCTCAGCAGCGCCTCGTACTCCCGTTTGCTCAGGACGCGAGGTTCCTTCTGCTCGATCTTCGGTGGAATCAGCCGTTCCGTGACGTTGACATCGATGTATCCCGATTGGTGAAGGAACCCAAAGAAGGACTTGAAGGAGTAGGTCTTTCGTTTCCGTGATGTGCCCGCATATCCTCTGCGGTCCAGCTCTGCCAGATACACCTCCAGATCGCGCTGTGACACCTCTTGCAGACGTTCCCTGCCACTGTCTTCGAGGAAGCGGATCAAGTCTACTAGGTCGTTGCGATAATCGACCCTCGTCTTGGCGGCGAAGTTCCGCGAGGGCATGTAGACCAGCTCATACAGTGCCAGCGCCTCCTGTAGCGTCTCAGGGGCCTTCGTGTCCAGCAACTGCTCTGGTAAAGGCGATGATACTGTGTCAATCATGCGTGTTTGTCTCGTCTAACCTTGCTATCCAAGAGTAGCACATAAAGAGTGAAACTGTCAATGTCAGTTTGCCTCGACGAGAGAAGACTGACAACGGCGCTCGCTAAGCTACGTGCGGCAACGTACATTAGACTGTCACGTGGTCGGGGAAGACGTCGAGGGACCTCTCTTGCACCGCTGGCAATGGGATACCTCGCCCGGGGTACGACAATGTAGAACAGCTTCCTGCTGTCCCCCAAGCCTTGGTGGTAGGGGACTTTCAGGGGCCAGAGGGCCCGTTAGCAATATCCCTGAGGAATCATATTCGTCTAACCAATCATTATCCACAAGTTATCAGCAGCAAAAGGGGCTCGCGCGCGGGGTTTTGGTCATCTAATGGTAGTTATACGAAAGAATCCGGCCATTGGGGCGAGAAGCGACTGTGAAGACCCGAGGGGTAAACGAGGCGTTCTTTGCTCAAGCACACGATGTAAGGTTCACGGCAACACCACGGCTCACAAGAATGCATCTCCAGCGTCGTTCCCCGCGCAAAGCCTCGTGCCCGTGACCGAAGGAGGCCTGACAATAGTCTAGCCCCCAAGAGGGAGTGGTTCAGAGAGCTTGGCCCACGCCTTGACAGAAACGGCCTGTGGCAGTACAAAGAGAAAGTGATGGGTTGATAGTCGCGGTTTTGCGATGATGGGTTCAGGGCTTTGCCGCTGGGGAGCGTGGACAATGACGGCAGCCACAGAACACCCCTACGAGATGGTCATCTCTCGAATGACCATTGACAAGCTTGGCATCAAGCTCTACGATAGAGTCTCTGCGGTGGTCGCTGAGTTGATCGCCAACGCATACGATGCTGATGCCGAACACGTCACTGTCGTTGCACCGCTCGGCGTTTACTTGGCCTCAAAGGCTGCTGGTCAGATCACCGATAAGGGTCTCACAATCCGAGTCATCGACGACGGACACGGGATGACGCCTGAGGAGGTGAATGCATTCTACCTACAGGTAGGACGGGACAGAAGACAGTATCCAAACTGGGGCGCACGCTCTCGCGAGAAAGAACGCCCCGTGATGGGACGCAAAGGCATCGGCAAACTCGCGCCTTTCGGCATCTGTAGGGAGATCGAGGTTACATCTTCGGGTGGTGAGCGGACCAGGGACGGTTACTTGACTGCTCACCTGATCCTCAGATACGAGGACATCGTTCAGGATACGGATGAACCCTATTATCCTGACGTAGGCGAGCACAACGGGACCTATCGGGATACCCATGGTACCGAGATACTCTTGCGGAAGTTCGCCTACCGGCGGATTCCTGATGCGGAGACTTTTCACCGCCAGCTAGCGGCGCGATTCGGCATTGCACGCCCTGATTGGCAGATCGTCGTTCAGGATGCGAGCGACTGCGAGGCCAGCTTCACAGTGGGTGACTTGGAGATAGCCACGTTGGACGGGACTCTTGTCAGGCTCGAAGACCGTCCAGTGGAACTGGAAGATGACAGGAGACTTCCAGTGTCTGGCTGGGTCGCCTACTCCAGGGATTCCTATCGAGACGAAACAATGGCTGGAGTTCGGATTTACGCGCGAGGAAAGATCGTGTCCCAAACCAGGGATTTCTCGCTGCGATCCGGATTCACTGGCGAGTACAAGTTGCGGTCCTACGTAGTAGGTGAGATTGACGCAGAGTGGCTCGATGACGACGACGGTGAGGACCTGATTAGATCTGATAGACAGGACATCCTCTGGAACTCAGAGGAAGGACAAGCGCTACGCAAGTGGGGCCAGGACCTGCTCAGGGAGTTGGCTGCGAGAGCAGAGACTTCCCTCCGAGGACAGATCTGGGAGCAGTTTCTGGCGAAATCCAACATCAGAGAGCAGGTGACAGAGCGGTTCCAAGACCAGGATCTGCGGAACCAAGTGATGGCCGTGGCAAGGATACTGGTAAGCAGGACTGACCGAGCAGCACTGAACGACCAAGATTACGTTGTTGCGATAACCCGACTAGCGTTTGCGTTTGCTCCTCATCGTGTACTCGTGGACAGACTACGAGAGGTCGCGTCTCAACAGACAGGGTCTCTTGAACTAGTGGTGAAGCTGTTCAACACGGCTCGCGTAGCGGAGATGTACGCCCTCGGTCAGGTTGCATTCGAGCGAGTTAGCGCAATCGAGCGCCTGAGAGACAGGTGGATTGTGGAGGCCAACGAACTCGATCTCCAGCGCATCGTGGAGAGCGCTCCGTGGCTCATCAACCCAGAGTGGACTCAATTGTCGGCCAATCAGACGCTGGAGACATTCCGCAGGAGTTTCCAGGATTGGTACCTGGCGACGTACAAGCAAGAAGTGCTGACGACGACCATAGGCTATCCTACCCGAAGGCCAGACTTCGTGCTACTCAACTTCCGAGGAAAAGTCGAAGCGGTCGAAATCAAGGCACCGCACCATAGCCTGATGGACGAGGAATTCGTCCGTTTGTTCAGCTACTACAACGCTCTGAAGAGCTTTCTCAATGAGAATCCCGAATTTGGTGCTGACTTCGCAGGTGGCGTGCATGTAACACTGGTGTGCGATAATCTGAGTCTGACGGATGCAAGGCGGGATCACTTTTACTCCATGGTGAGAGAAGGAAGGCTTGACAACAGAACTTGGCAGGAGTTCCTGGCAGCAGCACAGCGTTCGCATCGGGACTTCTTGGCGGTGATCGATCAAAGAGCACCTGGGTCAGGAGTGTGAATGACATGAGCTGGCTCACCAATGCGCCGCTTTTGCCCAACCTGGTTGAACGCTAGGCCGTGGTTCCCCAACACAAGGTACGCAATGCATTGTACCAAGG
>Ga0209979_1005273_pt1 | contig 10237 bp, 5 predicted proteins | sample AnhtaG_FD_183114 | JGI IMG/M metagenome (GOLD analysis project Ga0209979, IMG submission 183114) | Deep subsurface microbial communities from Anholt, Denmark to uncover new lineages of life (NeLLi) - Anholt_01485 metaG (SPAdes) (version 2) | ecosystem: Environmental > Aquatic > Marine > Oceanic >...
CATCCTGATGGAACCCCAGCTTTTTGAAGATGTTTTGGGGTCCAACTTGCGGTCCCATAAACTCCACGATGATCTCCTCCACATCAATGGCGGCCGCAAGCCCATAAAGCTCTCGCGCCATCAGCATACCGAGCCCCTTATGCTGGAACGGGCGCGCCACGATCAGCCTTAATTCGGCAACGTGTTTTGTCCAGCCATGAGTCGGTAGATCTAAGGACCCGTCGGCTACGATTTGATCATCCACGACCGCCACCAACCGTAGGGTTCTGCCCGCTACCATCTCTTGGATTCTCTGTCGCAAAACTTCACGCTTGGTGACATCGACTCGAAGATAGGCCCTGTCCTCTTCGGGAAGTGCCGTGAAGAAGGCAAAAGATCGATCAACGTCATCTTCTCTCATCTCGCGGATGAGAACTTCGTTACCGTCTTTCAGTTTTACTTTCTTTTCCATCTCTCCATCCTGTTCCTTCCCGAAGGTTATCAGCGGTCATCATCTCTTGCTCTCTAATCACGGATATTGTGAGCGGGAGATGCCGACATCTGCCCCGCTCCATCCTTAAGCAATGCACCTTATGATAATCACAGAGCAGGAATTCGACAATAGAAAACCTCCTCAAAAAGAAGCTTGAGCTTCCTTGCCGCAGGGCCGGGATTTGAACTCCGGAGAGGAGGATTATGATTCCTCCGCCCTGACCAGCTGAGCTACGTCGCCGCAGAGACTTAAGAGATGGACGAGAAAAGATGCAGTCATCTACCTCAAAAAACCTCACAGAAGTGGACGGTGTCAATTTGAGTCTCGCTCAGTACAGACTAGTACAGCTTTAGTTTTTCTGCTTTACCTCTATCAAGACTCCGTTAGGATCTCTACAGAAGAAGTATCTTTCTTCAACAAGCTCTGTTACAATCTCTGCTTTATTTGCATTTAATTTGTCATACATCCCTTTAAGATCAGAAACACTGAACGCAATATGGCTAGTCCCTACTCTCTGCAGTAGCTTTTCTAACGTGCCCTTAATACTCGTTGTTTGCTCTGGTCTGTCTGGTTGCAGCAGTTCAAGATGGAGATTGCCGAGTTCCAATAGTGCTATGGTCAATCGCAAATCTTCCTTGTAAGTTCTTTTAACCTCTTGAGCCCCGAAATTATCTTTGTACCAGTTAAGGGCTTCATCAAGGTTGACTACACTAATACCGATATGCGCTAGTTCAGTTTGCATTTTCTCTATTTGGTTCTATAATGACTTTGAGGCCTTCCCCACTACTCGCTACCCGAAATCCTTCTCCTATCTCCTCCAGACTTAACCTATGCGTAATCATATCATCCACTCTGACACTTCCATTTCTTATAAGTTCTAACGCTTCACGACAGGACTCTGGAGCCGCACCATAAGTTCTGGTTTCTATTAAACCAGTTCTCCAATGAGCATAATCATCACGCCCGGTCTTCTCTCCTTCTCTCGGAGTTGCAAAATGTATAACACGCCCACCCTTACCAAAAGATTGCAGTGCTTGCTCGGTAGCAGATTTTGAGGCCGTAGAAATTATTACAACATCAGCAAGTCGCCCATCATTTAATTCTCTGATAAACTCAGGACTACAATCTTTTGCACGAGTAATGTAATCTGCTCCAGAACGTCTTGCTGCCTCTAACCTGCTATCACTAAGGTCTGTTGCAATGATCTTCCCCACCCCGCGTTCTCTGGCAAACTTGATATTCAGCAACCCTGCAATACCGCTTCCGAGAACAAGCACAGTATCTCCTGCTTGCAGAGTAACTCCCTCTATGACTGATCCTAATGGTTCAACAAAAGTCCCTTCTTCATAAGCTACATTGTCTGGAAGTTTTAATATTCCTGTTTCCACACTTCTTCCTGTAACTCTAACATATTCAGAAAAACCACCAGGGTCGAAGTTATTACCTTTTTGAAATTCTTCACATAAAGTTCCATTCCCCCGCTTACAATCATAACATTCATCACAAGGCACATGATGGGTTGCAAAAACTCTATCACCGATGTTATATCCTTTAACCTCTTTTCCAATTTCTACAATGTCTCCAGTCAACTCGTGTCCCTGAACCATGGGAGCTTTCTTTATCCTATACCACTCCATTATATCAGTTCCACAGATGGCACAGGCCCTGACCTTTATCAAGAGGTCTTTGTTGCCGACCTTCGGAACCGGCATGTACTCCACTCTAACATCGCGGTTATTGTAGTACATGCCCACCTTCATCGCCTCTGGCACTCTCATCTCTTCTCAGCTTTTCTCTTACTCAACTCCCGGTACAAGTCGTGGGCTTTTTGAGGTGTATAAGCTTCGTGGACTATTGCTCTCACAGCTTGTATCATGGCGACGGGGTTCTCATTCTGAAAGATATTTCTTCCCATGTCCACACCGACGGCACCAGCCTGAATTGCGTCAGACGTAAACTCTAATGCTTCCTTTGTTGGTCTTAATGTACCACCAGCAATGACAATCGGAGCAAGACAGGATTCAACAACTTCTTCAAAACCGTCACAATAATATGTCTTAATCAGGTGGGCGCCATTTTCAGCGAGAATCCTACTTGCATCTCTAATATATTGTAACTGTTTACCTTTTTCGCTCTTGAATAATTCCTTGAGTTTGTCACCCACTGCCGTTATCCCGATTGCAATGAGATCATAACTACTGGCTTCATTCACCAGACTCACCAGATTGTCCATCGTTTGTCTCTGTCGGGGCAACCCGACGTAAACAGAAGCTGTGAAACCAATAGCATTCGCTCTGAGGACCTCGTCTATTGACACAGTTACGATCTCATCATCCAATTCCTCTCTTCTTTCTAGACTATTGCCGCCAGTTGCTCTTAGAATAATGGGCACTCTCGACCAGGGATCTAAAGTCCTTAATCCACCGATAGTAGGACTAAGAGCATCACAATAGGGAAGTAACGGTTCAACAGTCTTTCTTATATTCTCAAGGCCTTTTGGGACTCCCTGAAAATATCCGTGGTCAACCGCTAACATCACTGTACGCCCTGATTCTGGATCAAACATCTGAGCCAGTCTATTCTGCAGACCTCTTCCCTCTCCTTCAAAACTGAAATCCTGGATGCTTTTCATTTCACCTTACCTCAATATTTGAACGGTTGTTAAGTCTCATTCGCTCAAAGGTTATAATGAATCAGAAATCGATTGTCAACTAATGTATTGTGGAGTCAGAAATGAGAAATAGCGGCGCAGGGACTCCAACGCCGGGCTAAGAACCGCTCGGTCTCTTCTGGTTTACCTGCCTACGAACAGCCAGAATGAAAAGGGGTATCAATACTGCGTTAAGCAGAAACTGTAAGACTAGGATAGCATTCGCGACGCTCAATAAGGGGCGCTGCAAGTCGATCCGCCGTTCGATGACCCCTATGGCAAGACTTGCACCGAAAGCAGACCAATAATCAGACCATAGCTGTCTCCACTGTCTTTTGTGCACAAGGTCCCAGATTTCATACTTCGCGTATTCTTCAGCCGTTCCAGTATCGTAAACACGCTCCACTTGCGTGCCCACCAACAGCAGAGCGAGTGGAATGGCAAACCATACGAGGAAGAGCCAAAGGCCTGGGCGAACAATGGACTCCCCGTACTTCGACGCCAGCCGATATATGGAATTGGTGAGCCGTGATGGGACCGTCGTTTGCCTATCCCTCCCAGTCCCAACCATCCAACCCACATAGAAGTCGCTAGCAAGTCCGTATTCACCTCTCTTCTGGAAGTACCTTTGTAACCACTGGTACGCCCGGACTACTCTATTAGGCTCGCTCTGAAAGACCACCTCATCGAGTATTTTCCGGCGCGGGGCTTGGTACCAACGGCGTGACTCATTCCATTTGCTCACGTGCTCTAACTGCACAACATCCCAACATGGCTCTAATGAGCCCAACAGGAGCCCCTCTAGGTTGCAATGCCGAAATTCGAGCCCCGAGACGTTTTGAGTGATTCGCAGGTCCCTGAACGTCGTGTCTCTCCTGAACTCGACATGGTCGAATCGTAGTGGCACATGATGCGGCCATGATATGTGAACCAAGTCGAAAAGGGCTCCCTCGTGGAATATCGTCGCCTGGAACACGGGCTCAGCTAGGAATTCGCACGATCTAAAGTGCACCTTCTTGTGGAACTGCGTGCCTGTGAGATCGACCTCTCGGTCGAAAATCGTGCGGACACCTTCCGGCTCATTCGTGTCGCCAAAGATTGCTTGGCCTAGGAAATGCGCGTTGCGAAAGGAAACGTATGCCGCAACGCGTTGATTTTGGAAAGATACATCGCCGTAGAATTTGCACTTGTTGAAGAAAGTCGGTGTCCGGAGAGCTACTGGAAATCTGAAGAAATCCTTCGGAAAAATGAAGTGAGAGCAATCTATCTCTTGTCCCCCGTGGGACAACTTGCTGATCTCTGTGAGGAGTAGCTCAAGCTCTTTGTCGGGGTCATCAACGTGGCAGATGCAACGCCCATCGCGCACGACTGGGCGATCACACTGTCGCGGCTGCTTTCTAAACTCCGTACCCTCGGGCACGGGCAGCTCATATGCAACCTGGCAGCGCTCAGGCAAAGCGACACCCCCGCGTCAGGGTGAAATGGAAACCAAGTGGGTTACGAAAGAGTAAGGCGCTCTCCCTGGATCTCATTCTCCTGCTGGTGCGACACTCACCCAATAGCGGCGCAGGGACTCGAACCCCGGACACGAGGATTATGATTCCTCTGCTCTAACCAGCTGAGCTACGCCGCCACAAGTACTTACAAGGGAAACTAAAACCGGCCTGCGGTCAGTGTTCCAGCTTTTCTTCCCTTCATCATGATATCGGCGCCACCCTCGGAAGTCAACAAAAAAAAACGGAAGAATTCTCCTGGCAGAGGCCGGGGGCTGGGATGCCTCGGAGGTCTCCTCCGGCGTTTACTTCTACAAGCTCACAGCTGGGGATTTCACCGAGACCAAGAGGATGATGTTAGATGATCTTGCTGGGCTGGAAAGCCCAGCCTATTCAGGGAGAGCAAACATACCAACAATAGCCGGGGCATTCCTGCCCCGAAATTCCTTCAACAAGTGCCGTCGAATGCCCACATTCTTATCTACCTCCGGTAGACGACAGTTTGCGTCAGATGAGGGCATCTGACACCACTGTGTATGAAATAGCGCTCGGGTTCCTCCCGGGCGCTTTCTATCTGCCTGTTTCGGCCTAACTAAGGTTAAGTCTGGCATAAGATTGTCTGACCACAGGTTTTAGACCGACTTGACACAATCCTGGCTTTCTGTTTGCTAGTTTGCTATTGACATCGGGGCAGGGATTGGTATATTAATCAATATAATGGCATCGAAGGCGGGGGCTGGAGACACGCGGTGATAATCAGACTTCAGTTTCGTCAAGATTGGTGAACTTCAGGCTAATCCCTCGACAGGGATTTTGCTGAGTAGCATTTTGATTTTCATTCAGAAGAGCACAAGAGAGAGCGTTTTTGAAGGAGGTGAGCAAACGCAAGTGATTGAGTCAAGTATTGAGTGCAAACCAACTATCAAGAAATGAGGAAACTTATGAACTTATGGAAGATGAATAAATGGCTGTGGCTGGCGGCATTCTGCGCCACCTTCATGCTGGTATCCTCGCTGGGAGCTGCGGAGAGGTGGGTTATCCTGCAGGACTCCAACCCGGGAGACCCGCCAGAGCTTAACGTTGTGAGATCCGACCAGGGGCGTACTGTCATCGAGGTAAACCTGCCGGGATTCTGGGTCTCCGACCATGTGGTCGCAGGGGAGAGGTTCCAAGAGTTGACCATTCCTGAGCAGACCACCACCATGGAGATCGGCAAGCCGGCGCTTCCGGTGATTCGCACTCTGGTGGCCATACCCGGCAACGCTCGAGTTGAGGTGTCATATCAAGCCGGCGAGAGCGTCGTCCTCGAAGGCTACCGGGTCTATCCCTTCCAGGAGCCGCAGACGGATGAGCAGTCAGCCGACTTCGCCTTCGATGAGGAGGCGTATCGCTCCACGGCGCCCTATCCGGGGATCATCGCTTCAGTGGGCGATCCCGCCATCTGGCGGCATCTGCGGGTGGTGCTGTTGGAGATCGCGCCGGTCTCTTACGTGGCCGGCCGTCTGGAGATTAACCCGAATCCGGTGATCGAGCTGAGCTATCATTCCGGTGGGGAGATGAACCTCCTCGACACTCAAGTTGAGGTGGTCTCAGAGCGTTGGGCAAGAGCCTACGAGCAGCATGTGATCAACTACGATTATCTCAATATCCGGACTGGAGACCCCGACTCTCCGGGTCCGGTCTATCTGATTATCACCCATCCTAATTTCACCTCCGCCATCCAGCCTTTAGCAGACTGGCATCACAAGGAGGGAATGGAGACCGAGGTCGTCTCGATCACCACCACCAATCCCTCAACCATCAAGAATGAGATCATCAGTCGTTACAATCAGGGTGATCTGGAATACGTGCTTTTGGTCGGAGACGTGGGCTACATACCGGTCTACACCTGGAGCGGGCACCTGAGTGACTACTGGTATTCCTGCATCACCGGGGGGCCGGACTTATACGCTGACGTAGCTTTGGGAAGGCTGTCGGTGACAAGCAGTTCACAAGCTACAAACCAAGTCAACAAGATCCTGGCTTACGAGAAGAACCCGCCTCTGGACAGCTGGTTGAACAAGATAATCCTGGTTGCTCATAAGGAGGGCGCACCTGGGAAGTACGTTGGCTGTAAAGAGGAAATCCGCAACGGCATCATCCCTCAGCCGCCCTGGGTCGTCAACACCGCTTATGGTCATCAGTCCTCGGGCACCAATGCCACCGTAACTACGTCGATCAACCAGGGTCGCAACGTCGTAAACTATCGCGGTCATGGATCGACCACAGCCTGGACGGGGTGGAGCTACTACAACGAGAACTGGTCAACCTCCAACGTCAATGCCCTGTCGAACGGAAGTCATACACCGATCGTATTCAACATCGCCTGCACCAATCACTACATCCAGTCCAGTTGCCTGGGGGAGGCCTGGATGAACAAGTATCCGGGTGGTGCCGTGGCCTCTCTGGGGGCGACGGACCCATCTTACACCATCCCGAACCACGACTACGACAAGGTGCTTTTCGATTGGCTTTGCCAGATGGGTTTGTACCGCATCGGTTGGATAAGCAACGCCGCCGCCACTTACATAATCAACTACCACGGCTATTATGGCCAGGAGAATGCCAAGATGTATCTCTGGCTCGGCGACCCGGCCACCGAGGTCTGGACCGACATCCCCGAAGGGCTGAACGTTTCCCATCCTTCCACGTTACCTACGGGACCTTCCTCCTTTACGGTTCACGTTGAGGAGGCCGGAGGCGGAAACGTCTATCAGGCCACTGTCTGTCTGTGGAAAGGTGACGAGGTCTACTTGACCGGAACTACCGACTACTCCGGTGATGTTACCTTCACACCCTCTCCCTCGACAAACGGCACCATGTATGTGACCGTCAGCAAGCACGACTATATTCCTTACGAGGGCAGTGCTCAGGTCACTGGTGGAGTCCCGATTGTGACAATAGAGCTTGTTCCTGACCAGTCGCCGGTCATTGTGCCTCGCGGTGGTTCTTTCGGATTCACCGGCACTGTCACCAACACTACAGACCAATTCCAGTGGGTCGACATCTGGCTGATGGCTTACGTCCCGGGGATAGGGATGTACGGGCCTCTGAAGCGCTACAACAGTGTGCCATTCAACCCTCATCAGGTCCGTAGCGCTCATCTTAACCAGAGGATTCCCAACGGCGCTCCTATTTCAGACCAGTACATCTACTATGGCTACGTTGGTGACTATCCCTCCACGAAGATCGATTCTTCCTACTTCCCGTTTGAGGTCACTGCTAAAGGACTGGCCAAAGCTGGAGCGGGCGATTGGGTTCTCACCGGCTCATTCCTGGAAGGCGTGACCGATCTTCCTTCCGAGTTTGCGCTTATGAGCAACTATCCGAACCCCTTCAACGCTCAGACGGTGATCGAGTATCAGTTGCCGGTTACTTCCAGTGTGAAGCTGGAGATTTACAATCTCCTCGGTAACAAGGTTACCACCTTGGTTGATGGAGAGCAACAGGCCGGTTACAGCTCCGTAACCTGGGATGCCTCGGATGTTTCCTCCGGCATTTACTTCTACAAGCTGACTGCTGGGGACTTCAGCGAGACCAAGCGGATGATGCTGGTCAAGTAATAGAGCTGTGCTGTCGAATGCCTACATTCGACAGTCTACGTCAGATGAGGGCATCTGACGCCACTGCAAAAGCAAGAGCGCTCGGGTTCCCCCCGGGCGCTTTTTCTATGCGGAGAAAAGCCTTGACAGATAGGGAAAAGAGCGTATGTTATTTTTGATGGTTTTGCATGCGTCCTCAGAACAACAGGGTTCGCAGACGAGGTGCACAACTCCCGCTCCCAACAGAGGGGTTGATCCTGGAGCTGTAACCCTGAGACCTTCATGAAGAGAGGAGAGAGACGATGAGAAAGAAAATGCTTTTGGCGATTGCCTGTGTTTTGCTGCTGCTGTCCACGGCTGCTGCTGAGCCAGGCGACACCCTCTGGACCCGCGCCTACGGGGGGAGCGATGAGGATCTCAGTTGGTCCGTCCAGCAAACCTCCGACGGCGGGTATATCATTGCAGGTGAGACCGAGTCCTTTGGCGCAGGGGGCTGGGATGTTTACCTCGTCGAAACTGACTCTTTGGGCGACACCCTCTGGACCCACACCTACGGTGGGAGTGACTGGGATTGGGGTTATTCCGTCCAGCAGACCTCCGATGGCGGGTATATCATTGCAGGTTACACCGGCTCTTTTGGCGCAGGTAATTATGATGTCTACCTCCTGAAGACCGACTCTTCCGGCGATACCCTCTGGACCCGCACCTACGGGGGGAGCAGTGAAGAGCGGGGTTGGTCCGTCCAGCAGACCTCCGACGGCGGGTATGTCATTGCAGGTTACACCCACTCTTTTGGCGGAGGTAACGATGATGTCTGGTTGTTGAAGACCGGCTCTTCCGGCGACACCCTCTGGACCCGCACCTACGGGGGGAGCGATTACGATGTCGGATACTCCGTCCAGGAGACCTCCGACGGCGGGTATATCATTGCAGGCTATACCGAGTCTTTTGGCGCAGGTTATCGTGATTTCTACCTCGTGAAGACCGACTCTTCCGGCGACACCCTCTGGACCCGCACCTACGGGGGGAGCGATTATGATTGGAGCTATTCCGTCCAGCAGACCTCCGACGGCGGGTATATCATTGCAGGCTATACCGAGTCTTTTGGCGCAGGTCGTTCTGATGTCTACCTCGTGAAGACCGACTCTTCCGGCGACACCGTCTGCACCCGCACCTACGGGGGGAGCAGTGATGATTATGGCTATTCCGTCCAGCAGACCTCCGACGGCGGGTATATCGTTGCAGGTATGACCGAGTCCTTTGGCGCAGGTGGTGATGATGTCTACCTCCTGAAGACCGACTCTTCCGGCGACACCCTCTGGACCCGCACCTACGGAGGGGGCAGTTGGGATGACGCTTATTCCGTCCAGCAGACCTCCGACGGCGGGTATATCATTGCGGGTTATACCGACTCTTTTGGCGCAGGTGCTTCTGACGTTTACCTCCTGAAGACCGACTCTTCCGGCGACACCCTCTGGACCCGCACCTATGGGGGGAGCAGTGGTGATCTCGGTCGGTCCGTTAAGCAGACCTCCGACGGCGGGTATGTCATTGCAGGTTATACCGACTCTTTTGGCGCAGGCAATTATGATGTCTACCTTCTGAAGACCGACTCTTCCGGCGACAGCCTCTGGACCCGCGCCTACGGGGGGAGCAGTAGCGATTACGGCTATTCCGTGCAGCAGACCTCCGCCGGCGGGTACATCATTGCAGGTCAGACCTGGTCTTTTGGCGCAGGTTACAGTGATGTCTATCTGGTGTGCGTCACTGGACACGGGAGCGTCGTTGAGTCCGATGGCGAGTCCAAGAATCCAGTTGGATTCTCGCTCTGGCAGAACTACCCGAATCCCTTCAACGCCATGACGGTCATCGAGTACGAACTGCCCGCCGGTGGTCAGGCAACTCTGGCGGTTTACAACCTCGTGGGCCAGAGGCTGGCAACATTGGTGGAGAAGCGACAGCAGCCAGGTTACAGGTCCATCATCTGGGATGCTTCGGACTTCTCGTCAGGCGTCTACTTCTACCGTCTGACAGCTGGTGA
>Ga0209979_1005275_pt1 | contig 10237 bp, 9 predicted proteins | sample AnhtaG_FD_183114 | JGI IMG/M metagenome (GOLD analysis project Ga0209979, IMG submission 183114) | Deep subsurface microbial communities from Anholt, Denmark to uncover new lineages of life (NeLLi) - Anholt_01485 metaG (SPAdes) (version 2) | ecosystem: Environmental > Aquatic > Marine > Oceanic >...
TGAAGGGGGAGCTGAGAGGGGCGCGTAACGCTTGAGCGGCGGCGGGCTAGCTTTCGCCGTGCCTGCTGGAGGGGACCGGGAGACGGCGGAGGAGCTTCTGGGCTTCCTCAGCGACGCCGACGCCGCAGGCGTCGCAGTAGGTGGCGTAGATGGCCCTGTCGATCAGGCGCAGGCCCTCGCTGTTGAGCTCGGCGCGCTGCTCCTGGCGCAGGCGGAGCAGGCGGTTCAGCCTGCGCAGGAACTGAAGCTGTAGAGGCGAGTAGCTGGCCTCGTTCTCCGTAACCGGAGCGGCCATCTCGTCCATCCCTCCCTCGGACTCTTCGAAGCCTTTCACGTCACCCGGCTATCGCTATAAAGGTTCTCCACCTTTAGAGTATAGGCCCCATTGCGAGAACGCAAGCCCGCCCCGGCAGGGCAGGGGTAAATAATGGGTGGACGCCCAGATAGAGCCCAGGCGATGCGGAAGAAAATCGGCAGCGGTCGCCGTCCGGCAGGGCTGGGACGCGGCGACCGCTGCCGAGCGGTGAGGGTCCTATTGCAGGCCGACCTGCCGGTAGCAGCCCCTCCCGCCACTGCGACAAAGTGGACAGAAGAAAGAGCACCTCCAGGGCCTGGAAGCGCCCCTTCATCCGGTGCGGACGTGTGACTAAAGCCGCAGCTTGCCGTGAGAGGGCTGGCGCCGCCTCTGGCGGTGCTCTCCGTTGCCCTCGTTCTCCAGCTCTAGGGCGGCGGTGGCTCCGAACTCGTAGACGTAACCGCAGGAGAGGCACGTGCTGTAGGCACCGTGCCAGTCCTCTTCAAACAGCATAGACCCGCTGCACCTGGGACAGCTCCTGGGCGGAGCAGTCTGCATTGACCCTACCTCCTCCTTGGCTTCACAACAAAAAAGCCGCTGCCAGCAACGCTGGTGGGCCTTCCTGTCGCCGCCGAGGTTAGTTGACGGGTTCGGGTTGAAAGGCTAACCCTACTCGCCACCGGCGAGATTCACCCCAATGACCTGTCCCCCGGTCCGCCTAAAGCGAATTTGGCGTGGCGGCCATTTGTGACCGCAAGAACATATTAGATGGGCGGCGCTGGCCTGTCAAGACCACGTTAAGTTCATTAGGGACAGCCAGCAATCTGGCCCCCACCCGACCTGTCTCATGTGTACCGAACGAGTACAAACCCTTGACAAGGAATAGCGCCAATGCTAACTTCAATCCGCTGGCGCTCTTGGCTGTACGCTCAAGGAGCGTTAGTCTATTGTCAGATGGTCGCCCGAGTTTGTAGGCAGATGCCCGCGCCAACGATGCCCCCTGGCCGGGTCTAGGAGCGCCGCTCATGCAGCAGTATATCCTGCGGCGGTCCCTCCTCAACCTGCTGGCCATCTTCTTCGTTGTTACCCTTATCTTCCTGCTGCTGCGCATAGACACCGGTCACGTGGTGACTATGCGCGCCCAGCAGACCCAGACTGCTAGCGCCGAAGCAGAGGAAGCGGCCAGACAGCAGGTCCGCGAAGACCTGGGCCTGGACAAGCCGCTCCTGGTCCAGTACAGGACCTACCTCTGGAATCTCGTCCACGGCGATCTGGGCGAGTCCTTCCAGGCCAGGGAGGACGTGATCAGCGAGATCGGGGACCGGATCGGCCCCTCCCTGGAGCTGGGCCTGCTCCAGATCATGGTTGCCCTGGTGGTGGCCGTGCCCATCGGCGTCATCTCCGCCATACGCCAGGACACAGCAATCGACTACGTTCTCCGTTTCTTCGCCATCGCCCTGCTGGGGATCCCGGTGTTCGTGCTGGCGGTCTTCGTCCTGACGCTGTCCGCGCAGAAGTTCGGGTATACGGCGCCGTACACCGATTACAAGGACCTGCTTCCCTTCCCGCCCTTTGCGACGGAAGAGGGCGTGGGCGTGTGGAACAACCTGCAGATCATGTTCATGCCGGCCATCATCGGCGGCCTGGGCACTGGCGCCATCATCATGCGCTTCCTCCGCTCCCAGATGCTGGAGGTGCTGCGCCAGGACTACGTCCGCACCGCCTGGGCCAAGGGGCTGAGGGAGCGGGTCATCATCCTCAGGCACTCTCTGAAGAACGCGATGATTCCGGTGCTGACGGTGGTGGGTCTCCTGCTGGGGATCATCGTCAGTGGTAATGTCGTCCTGGAGACGATCTTTTTCATCCCCGGGATAGGCCTGTGGATCGTCAACGCCATCGGGGAGTACGACTACCCGATCGTACAGGGTGTTGTGCTGGTGGTGGCGGGGGTGCTGGTGTTCATCAATCTGCTCGTGGACATAACCTACGCCTGGCTTGACCCCAGGATCCGCTACGGGTAGGAAGGGAGGACTGTGCAGGCCGGAGACCGACAGGCTCAGCCCGCGGTGCTGGCCGCACCTGCCGAGTGGACGCTGCCCAAGCGGCCCAGCGTCGCTGCCAACGTCTGGAGGTTCGTCCGGCGCAAGCCCCTGGGCACCTTCGGTATGCTCCTCGTCATAGTGATGGTCGCCATGACCCTGGGCCCGCCCAAGGCCGAGTTCGGGACGCCGGAGCTCCCAGACCGTCCACTAGGGTTCGAGCTGGGCAAGCCCTTCATGGCTAAGTATGAGGCCCAGGCCGTCTTCCGCGGAGGGGTCGTAAATGCCCTGATCGGGCCCATCGACCAGTGGCTGAAGCCCAGCACCCAGCACTGGCTGGGCACGGACCGCGGCGGTCACGATACTTACTCCCGCATGGTCTTCGCCGCCCGGCGCTCCCTGTTCATCGGCCTCTGGGCCCTCACCTTCGCCACCATCGTCGGCTGCACCATCGGCGTCGTCTCCGCCTACTTCCGCGGCTGGTCCGATACCCTGATCCAGCGGCTGATGGACTCGCTCCAGGCCTTCCCGGCGTTACTCCTGCTGATCATGATAATCTCGCTGTTTGAACCCAACCTAACGATTATGGCCATAGCCCTGGGGTTCGTGGGTGTCACCAGCGTACAGCGGATCGTCAGGGGGGTGGTGCTGTCGACCCGGGAGGAGCCTTACGTGGAGGCGGCCCGCGTTCTGGGCGCCAGCGACCTGCGCACCATGGTGTTCCACATCCTGCCCAACATCATGGCACCGGTGATCGTGGTGTTCTCCATCGGCCTCGGCACGGTGATCCTGGCGGAGGCTGCCCTGGCCTTCATCGTACCCGAGAGCGTTCCCTCGGACCCCTCCTGGGGCATCATGCTCAACGTGACACGCGATAGCCTGCCGCCGGAGGCGAAGGGGTATCACACCGTGGCGGCGGGCGGCGCCATCGTCTTAGCCGTGTTGGGCTTCAACCTTGCTGGCGATGCACTGCGCGACGTGCTAGATCCCCGCTTGCGTGTTGGCTGATATCCTTCATAATGACGGTTGGCGATTGCGGCTAAGCTGAGCCGAAAGGAGACAGCAATGGCGGAGTCCAGCTACTGGAAGAGCTTCTGGCGGAACCGCGTCAGCCGCCGTCGCTTGCTGGGTTCAGCAGCCGTGGGAGGCGCTGGCCTGGCGGCAGCGGCTGTCGTCGGCTGTGACGGTGGCGGTGACGGCGGTGGTGGCGGTGGCGGTGGTGGCAGCGCCAACGTCCTCCGCTACCAAGGCTTCGACGCTCTGGTGTTGGACAGCTTTGACCCCCACCACACCCAGTTCGGCCCCCTCTACAGCGGCCACTCCGCGGTGTTCAGCAAGCTCTACAAGTACGCATCTCACTCCGAGCAGCTCTTGGTGCCGGACCTGGCGGAGGGTTTCCCGGAGATCATCGGTGACCCCAACGCGCCCACGGAGTTCATCATCCATCTGCGCCGCGGCGTTACGTTCCACGACCCCGCCAGCGTGCCGGCCGACGTGCGCGGTCAGCTCTCTATCAAGGACGCCGCCCAGAAGTTTCCCGGCCTGCCCGGCCGCGAGCTGACGGCGGACGACGTGGTGTGGACCTACGAGAGGCAGAAGAACGAGGACAGCCCCCGCTTCTCCACCTACTACCGCAGCAGTCAGTACAAGACGATGGAGAAGATCGAGGCGATAGACGACTACACCGTGAAGATCACCACCGCCGAGCCGATAGCGCCCATGCTTCACTTCCTGGGGGACACCAACGCCTTCATCTTGCCTCGTGAGGTGGTGGACGAGGGACAGGATACCCTGGACTTCGCTCACTCGGAGCCCCAGAGCCGCATGATCGGCACCGGGCCGTTCATGTGGGGTGAGCTGAAGTCGCTTCAGGATATCACCGTCTTCCGCAACCCCGACTGGTTCGCCCGCGATGACCTCGTCGACCCTGGCGTCCCGTCCCAGCCAGACACTGAGTCCGGACTGGAGCGTCCCTCCGACTTGATACCGCATGACGCCCGCCGCCAGTTTGTCGCTCCGCCCCAGGGCGCGACCGGCCGTCCCTACCTGGACGGCTACGTGGCCTACATGATCGTCGACAACGCCACCATGGAGTCCCTGTTCCGGGCCAAGAGGCTCGATGTCGCCATGGGCGCCGGTGACCCTCAGTGGGTGTTCGACATCAAGGACGAGCAGCCGGAGCTCGAGTTCCTGCGGAGGACCATCTCCGGCTGGGTGAACAGCCGCTTCAAGGTGGCCGATAAAGACACGGGCGAACCCTGCGTGCCCTGGGGCGACCCGCGCCTGCGCAGGGCGATCCACCTGGCCGCAGACCGCCAGCAGGTCATCGACTTCATCTGGGCCGGTGAGGGATTAATGACGAGCCCGGTGGGGCCTGCCATCAAGAAATGGGCGCTCCCCTACGAAGAGCTGCTGACGATACCCGGATTCCGGACGAGCGCGGCGGAGCGGGAGGAGGACCTGGCCCTGGCGCGCCAGCTCTACGAGGAGGCGGGCAGCCCGGAGCTGGAGTTCACGTTCGCCGACGTGCCCGACTACATCAAGGATTTCGCCCCCGACTTCGTAGATGGCCTCCGTCTCTCCATCGGGGCCAACGTCAAGGACGAGGTAATCCGCTCCTACCCCATAATTGCCGAGCAGCTTCTCAAGGGCTGCGACCAGATGAAGGCCACCTGGGGGTTCGACAACGGCTGGATCGACCTGGACGACTGGCTCTATCCTTACTTCAAGACCGGCGCCTCCAAGAACTCCTTCGGCGTGAGCGACCCGGAGATGGACAAGTTGCTGGACGCTCAGCGGCGGGAGTTCGACGAGGAGAAGCGTCGGGAGATCGGCTTCCAGATCCAGCGGTACCTCCTGGGCGTGAAGCCGGATGGGAGCGGCCCGCTGGACCTAAAGCCCAACACCGCCGCCTTCGCCCGCCTTGACTACGCTACGCTCATCGCTGCGACCGTAGCCTGGCCCTACTTCAAGAACCGCTACACCGCCCCCTGGTTCGGCAACAACCACTGGATTGCCAACGAGTGGCTGGATCGCGACGACCCGTCCTTCGCGGGACGCGCCTAGCGAGAGCGAGAGCCGGAACCACCCGGCGTCGGCGGGCGCCCGCCGTGACGGCGCCCCTGCCTGCGGCAGGGCCTAGAAGACCGCCACCGTGCTGCCGCCGTCCACCTGGACGGTCGTGCCGGTGATGTAGCGGGCCTTCACCGAGGCCAGGAAGACCACCAGGTTGGCCACGTCCTCCGGGTCGCCCAGGTGGCCCATGGGCACCCGCCGCTCCTCGATCTCGATCGCCTCCTCCATCGCCATCCCCGCCTGCCCAGCGTGCTCCTCGATGAGAGATATCAGGCGCTCCGTGGCGATGTTCCCCGGGCAGACGTTGTTCACGGTGATCCCTTCCGGTGCCAGCTCCCGCGATAGGGTCTTGGCCATGCCGACGACCCCCAGGCGCGCCGTGTTGGACAGGATCAACCGGTCGATCGGCTGCTTGACGGCGATGGAGGTGATGTTGATGATGCGGCCGCCGCCGGAGCGTCGCAGGGAGGGGAGGGCCTCCCGAGTGGTGCGGATGGCCGACATCAGGTTCTGGCTGATGGCCTGCAGCCAGTCCGTCTCGTCCATCTCCTCGAAAGTGCCGGTGGGGGGCCCGCCGGCGTTGTTCACCAGGATGTCCAGCCGCCCGAGGGCGTCCACCGTTTCCTGGACCACCCGCTTGATGTCCTCATAGCGGGCCATGTCGCACACCAGCGAGAAGACCGCGGCGTCCGTCTCCCGGCGGATGGTTTGGGCGGTCTCGGCCAGGGCCATGTTGTCGCGGGCACAGATGCTGACGTTGCAGCCCTCCCGCGCCAGGCCCATGGCCACGGCCCGCCCGATCCCCTTGCTGGAGCCGCCCACCAGGGCTACCTTCCCTTTCAATCCCAGGTCCATTGGCCACCCCTTGCGCCTGCCTGCTGGTAGGCAGGTCTCTGTGCCGGTCTTGGGGGTATCCTATGACTTCCGCCGTTGGGGTTCAACATCCGGCTCGGGCTTCGGGGGAGGGGCTGGCACTCTTGCTCTTGACAGGGCGGGCCGTCAGGCGCTAGAGTGCGGCTGACAACCGAATAGTGTTTTGACAGGGGTCCCTGTGACCCCGCGGCGGCGGGCCGCTCGCCGTCGGGGGGCAGGGGTTAAAAGCGAAGTCGGTGAGAGGCCGGCGCTGTCCCGCAACTGTATCCCCGGGTCCCGGTGATACCGGGGAAGCCAGGTCGCCTGCCCCTGTCGGTTACCAGCCTTCGCGGAAAGGCATGGGATCCAGCGGCGACGTGAGACCCCTGCCTGAGCGGGCAGGGGTTTTCTAGCATCGCTCGCGCCCCTTGCCTTCCGACCAGTCTCGGGAGGTTTGATGTTATGAGGCTACGTTACCTGGTGGCCGCCCTCGTGGTCCTGGTCGCCCTGGCCGCCCTGGCCTGCAACGGCGACGGCTCCGGCCCAACGGCCACGCCTACAGCCGTTGAGGAGGCGGTTGCCGCCCCCTCACCGGCCGTTGAGGCCTTCTCATTTGACTGCGCGGCTCCAGCCGAGGCCGTCAGGCCGGACGCTTCCGGCTTTCCGGCGGAGGTCACCGACAGCGTCGGTAACACCGTCACCCTGGAGGCGCCGCCGGAGCGCATCGCCTCCCTCTCTGCCGGTCACACGGAGATCCTGTACGCCATTGGCGCAGGGGAGCAGATGGCCGCCGTGGACAACACCTCGGACTGTCCGCAAGCGGTCAACGATCTGCCCAAGGTGGACGCCTTCTCCCCCAGCGTGGAGGCCATCGCTGGCCTGGACCCGGACCTGGTCATCATCTTCTTCGACCCCGGCGACCTCCAGTCGTCCTTACAGGACCTGGGCGTCCCCGTGCTCAACCTGTCGGCCCCTGAGTCCGTCCAGGGCGTGTACCAGCAGATGGTCCTGCTGGGCATGGCCACGGGTCACGTCGATGAGGCGGAGGAGGTCGCCGCCCGCATGGAGGAGGTGGTGGGGGATATCCGGACTCAGCTCCAGGACGTGACCGACGGCCCCAGCGTCTTCCACGAGGTCGATAACACGTACTACAGCGCCGGGCCGGGCTCCTTCGTCAGTGACCTGTACAGCATCCTGAGAGCTGAGAACATCGCTGAAGCCACCGGCGAGGCCTATCCCCAGATGAGCGCCGAGGCGATCATCGAGGCCGACCCGGAGGTCATCATCCTGGCCGACGAGTTCGCCGGCGAGAGCCCTGATACGGTCAGGGCCCGCCCCGGCTGGAACAGCATCTCCGCCGTCCAGAACGACCGCATCTACGTCATCGACCCGGACATCATCTCCCGGCCCGGCCCGCGGCTGGTGGAGGCGCTGCGCACCCTGGCCGTCTACCTATACCCGGATCGCTTCCCGTGAACATCCTCCGCCGCGCCATGCCTACCGGCAGGCAGGCCCCGGTCTTAGACGCCGCCGAGCCCCTGACGGCCGGCGAGCGCCCCCTGATCATGGTGGCGCGCTCCCCCTGGCCGCGCTTCCTCCTGGCGACGCTCGCCCTCCTGGCGGCGGTCACCCTGGGCCTGGCCGTGGGCCCGGCCAGTATCCCCTTGGATGCCACCGCGCGCATCCTTCTCTCCCGCCTGCCCGGCGTGGAGATGGCCGATAGCCTTCCCGCCTTGTGGCGGGACATCATCTGGGAAGTGCGTCTGCCGCGCGTCCTCCTGGCGGGGCTGACCGGCGCCGTCCTGGCGATGGCCGGAGCTACCTACCAGGGCGTGTTCCGCAACCCCCTGGCCGACCCCTATCTCATCGGCGTGGCCACCGGCGCCGCCCTGGGCGCCACCATCGTCATCGTCGCCGGGGCGCCCCACTCCTGGCATGGCCTCAGCGTCCTGCCCCTGGCTGCCTTCGCTGGCGCCATCGCCTCCGTGCTGGTGGTGTACGGCGTGGCCCGGCAGGGGAACACCCTGCCCACCACCACCCTGATCTTGGCCGGTGTAGCCGTGGCCTCCCTGTCCACGGCCATCACCTCCTTCCTCATGCTGCGCAGCACCACCCACATGTTCTCCATCTTCTCGGTGGTGCTGGGCAGCTTCAACACCGCCACCTGGGGCGAGCTGCGCTGGGCGGTGCCCTACGTGGTGCCGGCCGCCGTGGTCATCCTCGCCCACGGCCGTATCCTCAACGTCCTCAGCCTGGACGAGGAGCAGGCCCGCCAGCTGGGCGTCCATCCCGAGCGGGCGAAGCTCCTTCTTCTGGGCGTCGCCTCCCTGGCTACCGCCGCCGCCGTGTCCATCGCCGGCACCATCGGCTTCGTGGGGCTCATCGTTCCCCACGCCGTGCGCCTCCTCTGGGGCCCCGACAACCGCCAGCTCCTACCGATGTCCATCCTGTTCGGGGCCACCTTCCTCATCCTCGCTGACCTCATCGCCCGCTCCGTGGACCAGCCTTCGGAGGTGCCGGTGGGCATCATCACCGCCTTCTGCGGCGTGCCGTTCTTCCTCTACCTCCTGCGCCGCGCCCGCCTGGGGGCCTACTGGTGAGGACATTGGGCATCGCAGGGGGCACGGTCACCCTCGACATCCGCGGCCTTACCGTGGCCTACGGGTCACGGGTGGCCCTGCGGGACGTCTCCCTGGCCCTACCTGCGGGCCAGCTCCTGGGTCTGGTGGGGCCCAACGGCTCCGGCAAGACCACCCTCATCCGCGCCGTCAGCGGCGTCGTTGCCCCGCAGGAAGGGGGCATCCGGCTGGATGGGGCCGACGCTCTGGGGCTATCGGCGCGAGAGATGGCGTTGCGGGTCGCCGTGGTCCCCCAGAACCCGCACCTCCCGCCGGCGTTCACCGCCCTAGAGCTGGTGCTGATGGGTCGCACGCCCCACCTGGGGCTGCTCCAGGGCGAAGGGCAGGCCGACCTGGAGGCGGCACGGCGGGCCATGCTGGCCACGGAGACCTGGGAGCTGGCCGACCGCCGGATCGGCGAGCTCTCCGGCGGCGAGCGCCAGCGCGTGCTGGTGGCCCGCGCCCTGGCCCAGGACACGCCGCTGCTGCTCCTGGACGAGCCCACCGCTCACCTGGACATCGGCCACCAGGCGGCGACCCTGCGCCTGATGGCGCGGCTGTGTCGGAGCGAGGGAAAGGCCGTCCTGGCCGCCGTCCACGACCTGACCCTGGCCGGCCAGTTCTGCCACCGCCTGGTCATGCTCCACCAGGGCTGCGTGGTGGCCGAGGGCGGCCCTCGGGAGGTGCTCACTCGGGAGCGCCTGCGCCAGGTCTATGGCGCCTCGGTCCATGTCCTGCCCCACCCTGTGACGGGGCGGCCGGTGCTGGCCCCAGACGGTGACGCGGGGTAGACTGGTCGCTGACATGGCGCGGCGGCCGGCCAAGTCCAAGCTCTATACCCGCACAGGTGACCGGGGGGAGACGGCACTGTTCGGCGCTGACCGCGTCCCCAAGGATCATCCTCGCGTCGAGGCCTACGGCAGCGTCGACGAGCTCAACTCGGCCCTGGGGGTCGCCGTCTCCTTCATCCGCCAGCGTCGCATCGCCGCCGCCCTCCAGTCGGTCCAGAACGAGCTGTTCAACATCGGCTCGGAGCTGGCCGGCGAGTCCGGCCCCAAGGCCGAGAAGGGTCGCATGTTCATCGACCCCGAGGGCAAGATCGCCGGCCTGGAGCGCCTGATCGACGAATACGACGCCAAGCTGCCGCCCCTACGGACGTTCATTCTCCCCTCCGGCTCCCGGGCGGGCGCTCTCCTCCACCTGGCGCGCAGCGTCTGCCGCCGCGCCGAGCGGGCCGTGGTCCGCCTCTCCCGCCAGGAAGACGTGAACCCCCACCTCATCGTCTATCTGAACCGTCTGTCCGATCTCCTGTTCGTCCTTGCCCGCTACGTGAACAGGGCCGCCCGCAAGCCGGAGAC